>SMVB01248038.1_pt1 | contig 15460 bp, 12 predicted proteins | sample 2456461 | NCBI WGS metagenome assembly SMVB01 (sample SAMN11095934, study PRJNA526329) | marine sediment metagenome | biome: Marine sediment; feature: Surficial sediment; material: Deep marine sediment; isolation source: Hadal surficial sediment | place: Pacific Ocean | collected 2014-05 | depth... | reverse complement strand
CGGCCGCCGGCATCGCGACCCTGTACGGCGCACTGGCCGCCGGCGAATTGCTGGGGCCGGACGCCATCGAGTGCGCGCGCCAAGAACAGGTCTGTGGACAGGACCTCGTCATACCGCTCGTCACCAAGATCGCCAATGGTTTCATGCTGACCCCGGACCAGGAACCCTGCGGACGCAACCCCAAGGCATTCAACCATGCCGGAGCGGGCGGCTCGCTCGGCTATTGCGATCCGGAGGCCCGGATGGGATTCGGTTACACCATGAACAACATGCACATGGGAGCCTGGTTGATCGACCCGCGCGCACGCGCCCTGGTCGACGCCGTCTACGAGGGGCTGTAGCAAGGGACGGGGACGTTGTTGAATATTCAACTCCGTCCTGTTCATCATCATTCCCCGGCGTCGAGGAGTTGAATATTCAACAACGTCCCCGTTCGTTTCCGCCTGCCCCACTGCAGCGGGTCGGTTGCGGTTCTGGCACGCCGACCGGAGTAGAATGGTCCCCATGAGCCGCTACAAAGAACGTCTCGTCTATGTGCTCTCCTTCTTCATGGTGTTCGCGGGCTTCGGGCACCTGCTGAACCCCGCCTTCTACGTGGTGATCATTCCTCCGGGCCTCCCGAATCCCGAGTGGCTCAACCTGATTGCAGGCTTGATCGAGATCACGCTGGGCGTCTTCCTGCTGGAACGCCGAGTGCGCTGGTTGGCCGCCTGGGGCTTGATCGCCCTGTTCATCGCCGTCTTCTCGGCAAACGTCTACGTGGCCACCGAGAACCTGAGCGTTCCCGAAGGCGTGCCCGGCGCGGGGAATGCGCTGGCCAACTGGATTCGCCTTCCCTTCCAGCCGCTCATCATTCTCTGGGCCTGGTGGTACACACGACCGGATCCCGAGCACTGATCGCCCGCCCGGTCTGCTCGAAAGCCGCGTACAATCGCCTCGAATCCTCTCGCCCTCGTCAAGGAGTTCATCCAGATGAAGTACGCATCACTCGGCTCGACGGGAATCCAGGTCTCGCGAATCGGCCTCGGATGCATGAGCTACGGTTCGCCCGATTGGCGGCCCTGGGTGCTGGACGGCGAGCAGGCTGCACCGTTCTTCCGTGCCGCGGTTGAGGCCGGGATCAACTTCTTTGACACCGCCGACATCTATTCGCTCGGCGCCAGTGAAGAAGTCACCGGCAAGCTGCTCCGGGAGTACGCGAAGCTGGACGAGGTCGTCATCGCGACCAAGGTGGTCTTCCCGATGAGTGACGGCTCGAACATGCGGGGGCTCAGCCGGAAGCACATCCAGCAGGCCTGCGAAGCGAGTCTCGGGCGTCTGGGAATCGACACCATCGACCTCTACCAGATCCACCGGCTGGATGCGCACACACCCATCGAGGAAACGCTCGAAGCCCTGGACCTGCTGGTTCGCCAGGGAAAGGTGCGTGCCATCGGAGCCAGCTCGATGTACGCCTGGGAGCTGATGCGCGCCCTCTCCATCTCGGATCAGCGAGGTCTCGCACGCTTCGCGACGATGCAGGGCCACTACAACCTGGTCTACCGCGAAGAAGAGCGCGAGATGATCCCCCTCTGCGAGTTCGAGGGCCTGGGCGTGATCCCCTGGTCACCGCTTGCCCGGGGCATGTTGGCCGGAACGCGCAGCCAGCTGGGGGACAAGTCGACGACGCGTTCCGAGACGGACGGTCTCGACCAGATCCTCTACGACCAACCGTCGGACTGGGACGTGGTCGAGGCGGTGAAGGCCGTCGCCAAGCAGCGAGACCTGAAGCCAGCCCAGATCGCCCTGGCCTGGCTGTTGTCCCGACCGGCGGTGACGGCCCCCATCATCGGCGCCACCCAGCTCGGCCAGCTGGAGGACGCCATCGCGGCGGTCGGGATCGAGCTTTCCGACGACGAGATCGCCGCCCTCGAAGCGCCCTACCAGGCCCACCCGGTGAAGGGACTCGGCCCGAAGCCGAGCATGCGCCGAAACTGACCGGCCGCGATGCCCGGTTCGCGAGCGACTGGACGCCCGCCAGCTTCAGCAGGATCGGGCCCTTCAGGCGGCTGGCGCAGACCCGGGCTTGACCGGTGCGAAGCCCGCGATCGCAGCGATCAACCCGCCGTAATACAACAGGTTCGGAACGACCCGAAGGCCGTAGGCGAGGTCCGCCTCGAATCCGAGCAGGATCGCATCGGATGTCGCCCACAGCGCGTAGTAGAGCACCACGAAGCGAGCGACGGACCGCAGCCACGGATTCGACCGCACGTTTCCGTGGTAACGCATCAGTGCCAGGGTCAGCGCCACGAAGAGAGATTCGTAGACCAGGAAGAGAACCCGGGACGTGTCGAGCGAAGCGGGCACCCACAGCATGATCAACTGGGACGCAACCGGCACGATCAGCGTCAAGCCCGCCGCCTGCAATATACGCCTGCCGTCGAATGCAAGTCCTCCGCGAGACGTTCCCGCCACGGCCACGATCAGGAAACGGAAGTCGCCTGCCAGAACGAAGAAGAGCGGTACGGCCGACGCCGCCCAGCTCGGGAGTCGGCCGATGCCGACCACGTAGTTCGCGGTCAGCCACGCGTCGAGCAGGCTCAGCGACCCGAGCCACATGCAGTAACCGGCGAGCCGCCGATCGATGCCGGGACGCGTGATCGCAACCCCGACGCCGACCCCGGCCGCAAGCCACAACAGCAGTGGATGCTGAATGAAGCCATTGTAGAAGGCCTGGAAGGACTGGAACTCGGCGCTCAAGGCTTCGAGTCGGCAGACGGCCCGGTCGCCGTCATGGCTCCGAGATAGGCGAGCAGTTGATCGATCACACGGGCCCGGTCGGGGAGCGCTGGATTGAGGCGCGGCATCCGTGCCGTGGCAAGGATCTGGCTGGGGTCGTCGATCCAGCGAACCAGCCAGTCGTGCTCGTGGACCTCGGTGGGATTGACCGGGTGGTTCAGCTCGGGACCGATGCCCCCCCCGTCTCCATTGACGGCATGGCAGCGGCTGCAGTGGATCCGAAACTGCGCAAAACCCTGCACGGCAGCCTCGGAGGCGCCGGCCGGCGGCAGCATCGCCGGAAAGCGATCGCGGGCCCGGATCAGGTCGATGTTGACGAGTTGATAGGGCCAGCCGTAGTCGCCCTGCCGGCGAACCTGTTCGTCATCGAGGTTCTCCCAGACCAGGTAGTAGGGCCCGAGCTGGATGCGCTTGCGGGATCCGGACTCGCGCTTGAGGAGGCTGAAGCCGTCGATCCCGCTGCGATCGAACGCCAGCCACGCCGCGTGCTCGAGAACACGTGCGACCGGCACCGTCGGCTGGTAGCCGTCGCTGCAGGTGAATAGAAGCTCCTCCTCGCTGCGCCAGTCCCTGCCGTAGACGAAATCGAGCAGCTGGTCGAAGCGGAATGCGTCGAAGACGATCTCGTCGCCTTCGTATGGATCGAAGACCCGGACCGGCTGGGCGCTCAGCCACTGCTGGAGCACCGCGAGACTGTGCTCGGCGACCGGCTGCGAGCGACGGGCGAAGGCCAGGCTGCCAGCAGACTCGGCGGCCGACGAAGACGACGCCAGCATGGCCAACCCAACGAGCCCTCTGAGCGCGCGGCGCGCGCGGCGTGCCGGGCGCGCCGGGCGTGCCGGGCGCGCCGCCAACGCTCTAGTCGGCCATCGACCCAAGCGTGAACTCCGTATAGGTGAGCGACGTCTGGCTCGACGGACCCCGGCTGCAGATGCAGAGATGCTGTGCGCGGGATCGCACCCGAACGCCGCGGGCATGCCCGGAATCCATCATTTCACGGGCGATCTCGCGCACCAGGTCTTCCTGGATCTGGAAGCGGCGTGCCAGGGCGTCGACCAGCCGCGGCAGCTTTCCAAGACCCAGGATCCGGTCGCCCGGCTCGTAGGCCAGATCCACCTGGCCGAAGAAGGGCAGGAAATGGTGGGCGCAGATCGAGTGGAAGGCAATGTCCTTCACTTCGACCCGGCCCGGCCGTTCATCGGGCTCCAGCATGCGCGTGGGCTTGAGGATCGTCGACGCCTCGATCTCGTAGCCGGCCAACAGCTCCTTGAAGGCTCGGGCAATCCGCGCGTCGCTGCCGGGCTCTGCGAACCACCGAAGCGCACGCGGATCGTCGGTCACCCGCTTCGCCAGCCATTCCACCAGCTCCATATTCCCTCCCGATGAACGCCGGCAGCATTCTACATGGATGACGGCGCCAGAGAAGCCTTCCCCGTTGGGGTCGAAGGCGGCCGAAGGATCGCGGCTCAGGGCCGGCGGACCGCGGCCCTTGGTCGACGCACTCGCGGAATCGCGCCGGTCAGGCGGCTGACGATGGCCTCGAGTCCCCGCCAGAATCCGAGGGCGTCCAGAACCGTATTCGACCAGCCCGTCGAGATGCAATAGGCGCGCGCGTGGGATGCCCGGTGGTGGCGATCGTGCCGCCGCGGGGTCAGTACGATGCCGAGGGTCTGGAGAAGCCGGACGACCGCGGGCGGGTGGTTCGCATGGGCCCATTGATGCAGCTGGTTGGCGCAGCCAACGCCGATGATGAGGCCCAGCATCAGCGCGTAAAGCAGGGGAGCTCCCGCCACGAAGCCGTGGATCGGAGCCACGCTCAGCAGAACCAGCGCGACCAGTGCCGCGGCCGCCACTTCGCCGTTCACTTCGATCCAATCGTGCTCGAGCATCTCCCGGGGCTCACGGTGGTGTTCGCGGAATGCGCGGATCAGACCCGGTCCCAGCCAAGGCGTCTGCTCGTCGCCCCAGCTGTCACAGGCCCAGTGCACGACACCGGTCACAAGGTCGGCGCAGAGCAGTCCCAGCAACAGCCCCAGCAACACCGGCAGCGCCGTCGTCGAATCGACCGAAGCCGACAGTCCGATGAGATGCAGCACGACCAGGGGAACCACCGCGACGATCGAGGCAGCGTAGAGGCGGCGCAGCCAGCCGTTGGCCAGCCGGGAGTGCAAGACGTCGCGCTGCGGAACGACCCGGTCCACAGCGAAACGCTAGCGCGTGTCGGTGCAAGCGCCCCGCCCGCACAAGGGCCTAGAATTGCTTCGGATTCGATCCGGGAGGCCACGATGAACTCGTTCCGACCCTGCCCGTTCTTGCGGGCACGCGCGCTGTGGCGCCCCTGCGCAATCCTGCTGGTGATGGCGCTCGCGCTTCCCGCCCGTGCCGACATGGTCCTTCACTTCATCGACGTGGGACAGGGCGACGCCACCCTGGTCGAATTCCCGTGCGCCGCCATGCTGATCGACGCCGGCGCGGAGCTGAACCTGGAGTACGACGGCCGCAAGGCGCTGCTCGACTATCTCGACGCCTTCTTCGCCGCGCGCCCCCACCTGGACCAGACCTTCGCGCTGCTGGCGGTGACCCACCCACATATCGACCACACCCGCGCGCTCCCGTGGGTCGCCCAGCGTTACACGATCCAGAATGTAATCACCAACGGCCAGCGCGCCGGATCCGGCGGCCGCGAGCAGCTCGGTCTCCAGAACCGCGCCAAGAATTCTGCCAGCAGCTTCGTGCGCGACCGGCTGGGGCTGGCGAATGAGATCCACTATCAGCCGGTCTACGTGGGCGATGACCTGCCGCTGTCGGGCTTCTCGAACGGTATCATCGACCCGATCGCCTGCCCTGACGTCGATCCACGCATTCGCGTGTTGTGGGGAGAGGTCCGCACCTCGAACACACGGCTGACGAACAGCGAGAAACGAAACCTCAACAACCACAGTCTGGCCATTCGTGTGGACTACGGATCCGGTTCGGTGCTCTTTACGGGTGACCTCGAAAAAGAGGCCATCGAAGAGCTGGTGGCACGCTATCAGGGCAGCAGGACCCTCGATGTGGACGTCTACCAGGTCGGCCACCACGGCTCGGCCGACGGCACCACTCGCGAGCTGGTCGCCGCCATGTCCCCCAAGCTGGCCGTGATCTCCATGGGCCCCCACTGCCGGGTCGGCATGGACTGGACGGGCGGCAGCTGGGTGGCCCGCAGCTACGGCCATCCTCGCAGGTCCGTGGTCGAGATCCTGGAAGCCGGCGTGCGGCTGAGAGACCGTGCCGATCCGATCGTCCAGATCGCGACCGCCCCACGGCGCTTCGTACCCATGACCCTCACCAAGAAGATCTACGCCACGGGCTGGGACGGAACTGTCGTCGTCAAGGTCCAGAAAGACGGCTGGGTCGAGCTGGTCGAGACGCAGGGGCAGAGCGCCTGCCGCTGATTTCCAGGACCTCTAGCGGGCCGAAGAACCGACCGGCGGCGCGGCGCTGTTGTCCGTACCTTCTGCACTTCGAGGAGGTTCCGCATGGCTCCCTGGCTCTTTCTGTTCGTCGCCGTCGTCGGCGCCCTGTTCACATTCAACGCCTATCTGCCTCAGCGGCGGACGGGCCCGTTCATCATCCCGAGTTTTTTCGCGGGATGGCTGACCTCGGAGCTCCCGGCCCACCACTTCGCCTGGCAGGTGGTCGCCAGCGTGATCTTCGTAGCCGCGGGCGCGCTCGCTGCGTGGCCCGGTTGGGTGGGTCTCGGCATCACCTTGACGTCGTGGGCCGCCCTGCTCGCGCTGGTGCCGCTCTCGCGGCGAGCGGCCCCGGTGGCCGAAGCGGCGCTTTCCGCCGGTCTGGGTCCCGACTATCGCAACCAGATCGACGCCGACCTCCTCGAAAAGATCGAGCGGACGCCGCCTCCGCCCCCCCTGCCACTCAACCCCTTCCGCTTCAAGCACCCCGATGTGACCATCACGCGCGACGTCGCCTACGTCCCCAACGGCGGACCGCGCAACCGGCTCGACGTGTATGCGCCCAGCGCCGGCGCGGGCAACGCTCCCGTTCTGCTCCAGGTCCACGGTGGCGGCTGGGTGATCGGCAGCAAGAAGGAGCAGGCGCTGCCCCTCATGAACCACATGGCAGCCCAGGGCTGGGTGTGCGTCGCTGCAAACTACCGGCTCAGCCCCAAGGCAACGTTCCCCGACCACCTGATCGACCTGAAGCGCGCCGTCGCCTGGATTCGCAGCGAAATCCCGGGCTACGGGGGCGATCCGAACTTCATCGCGGTCACCGGCGGCTCCGCCGGCGGACACCTGTCGGCCCTGCTGGCTCTGACGGCCAACGACCCCGAGTACCAGCCGGGCTTCGAAGCCGTGAACACCCGGATCGACGCCGCCGTTCCCTTCTACGGCGTGTACGACTTCTCAAACCACTACGACCTACAGGCCACGAGCGGAATGAACCGTTTCATCGGGAAGTACGTGCTCAAGAAGGACCCGATCCAGAACGCGGACGCCTTCCGGCGCGCCTCCCCCATGCATCGGATGAATCCCGACGCTCCACCCTTTTTCGTGATCCATGGGTCCCACGACAGCCTGGCCTCGGTCGAGGAAGCCCGGCACTTCGCCCAGGCGCTTCAGCAGGTCTCGAAGGAACCCGTCTGCTACGCCGAGATTCCGGGCGCCCAGCATGCGTTCGAGATCTTCCATGGGCTTCGCACCAGCATGGTGGTGCAGGCGGTCGACCGGTTCCTGGCCTGGAACTATTCGCGGTACCGAAAGACGGGCTGAGGCTCGGCCGCGTCCCGCAGCGAGGCTCCCCATTCCATTCATTCCGGCCGGACCCAGCCGCGCGAAGGGCACGAGGGCGGTGTCAGCCGTTCTCGCCCTCGTCCAGGAGGACCTGGTTTCCGCCGCCTTCGCGCGCCCGGCGGAGCAGCCGATCGGCGCTCTGCAAGAGCGTGTCCAGTTTGTACGTGGCTCCGATCGCAGTGCAGGTCACACCCAGACTGATGCTGACGCCGATATTCGCGCCCGTGGTGGCGAGCGGCATCGACAGACCCAGAACGGAGGCACGACAGCGTTCGGCAACGCCTGCGGCATTGTCGAGATCTGTATTCGGGAACACGATGGCGAAGCTCTCACCGTCCAGGCGGGCCACGACGTCGTACTTTCGGATCGCCTGCTGAATCACACCGGCGACGCGCTCGATGATCTGATCGCCGACCTGCTTGCCATGCCTGTCTTGCAGGCGACCGAAGGAGTCGATTTCGACCAGCGCGATGCTCACCGGATCACCATTCCGGACGGCGCGGGACAACTCCTTCTCTCCGTGGTTCACGAAGTACCGGCGATTGGAGACGCCCGTCAGCGTATCCGTATCGGACAGATCCTGGAGCCGTGCGTTCATGCGCTCGAGATCTCGCTTGGCGAGCTTGAGCTGATCGTTGGCGCGCTCCAGCTCGAAGGCGTGCTTCACCACTTCCGCTTCGGACAGGCGCTTGCCATAGGCCGCCAGGGCGCGCGCGATGGCATCCTTCAGCTTGTCCGCAGTGAGGTCGCTCTTGACGATGTAGTCGTCGGCGCCGGCACGCGTCAGCTCCGCCGCGGCGTATTCATCACCCTGGCCCGTCAGTACGATGGCGGGGCGCAAGTCGCCGATCCGCCGCATCTGCTCGAGCACGTCGATCGCCGTCATGTCGCCGAGTTGATAGTCGAGGAAGATGAGATCAGCGTCATGGTTCAGGAATTCGATCAGCGCGAGATTCGGATCGGTATAGGCGTGGAGCTCGATCTCGATGGTCGACAGCTCGTCGAGCACACGGCGCAGGAGTTCGAGTTCTCCCTCGTCATCGTCGATGGCAAATGCCACCAGCGTTTTAGAACTCATGTTGCGATCCCTTCATCGTTGCTGGGGATGGTCCGGCGGTAGCGTCACCAGCTCGAACCAATAGTGTTGAAGTTCCCGGATGGTCTGAATGAACGTCTCGACCTCGACCGGCTTCTTGATGAACGACTTGCAGCCGAGGGCATAGGAACGCACGACATCTTCTTCTTCGTCGGAGGTCGTGAGGGCGATGACGGGAATCTGCGAGATAGTGGGATCCTCGCGCACACGCTCCAGCACCTGCCGTCCGTCGACCCGCGGCATGTTCAGGTCGAGCAAGATCAGATCCGGCCTGGGCGAATCCTCGGGGTTCGTGAACGCGCCCTCACGCCGCAAGTAGTCCAGTGCCTCCTTGCCATCGGATACGATACGGAGATCGGTGCAAAGGACGTCCTGTTGCAGCGCCCGCCGCGTGAGCTCCTGATCACCCGGATCGTCCTCGACCAATAGAATCGTGGCCCGTTTTGTGGTCCTCCGCAGACTCGACATCACCCATCTCCCTCCGTCTCGCCGATCGTGAATTTGAAATGCGAGCCCTTGCCGGGCTCTGATTCGACCCAGATCAGGCCGTGATGACGTTCTGCGGCCTTCTGACAGATGGCCAAGCCGATTCCGGTGCCCTCGTACTCGCTGCGCCCGTGGAGGCGCTTGAAAGGCTGGAAGATCTGCTTCGCGTACTCGGGCTCGATTCCGATGCCATTGTCACGGACGCCCAGCACGAGGCCCTCCCCGTTTCGCTCGACCGTGATGTGCACTCGGGGCTGCTCCGCGTCGCAGAACTTGATCGCATTGGACAACAGGTTCTGGTAGAGCTGGGTGATCAGCGTCCGGTCGGCCTCCACCTTGGGAAGTGGATCGCGGACGATCTCCGCGCCGGCTTCCTCGATCTTGAGTGCCAGAGCTTCGAGAGCGGCATCGACGCACTCGTCCAAGCTCAGAATTTCGGTGGCCATCGCCGTCCGGCTCGTCCGTGAGAGCGCCAGCAGGTCATGGACGAGTTGCTCCATGCGGCGAGCCGCGTCGGTGATGAAATGGAGGTCCTTGCGGGCAGCCTCGGGCAGATCGCTGCCGAGGTCAGTCTGGAGCAGTGCCGAGAACGAGACGATCTTGCGGGTCGGTTCCCGTAGATCGTGGGCGGCGATGTAGGCGAACTGCTCGAGCTCGCTGTTGAGTCTGACCAGCTCATGGCTCTTGCGTGCGAGAGCCGCCTCGATCTCCTGGGATTCGGCGAGATCCTGGAGGAACAAGAAGAAGCCGGGCCGGGCATTCTCATCCATGGGCTTCGCCAGCTCCATGCGGGTGAACAGGTACGAATCGTCCTTGCGGATGGTGGTGACATCGGCGGATGCGCGACCGGTCTCCTCCATCTGGGTGTAGGTCTCCTTGACCCGAGGTGCGTCGTCCGGATGCACACGAGGCCGGCCCGGCATGCCCTTCATCTCATCGGGCGTGAAGCCGAGCATCTTCGCGTAGCTGGGATTCACCCAGAGGTAATGGCCCTTGTCATCGAGGCGGGCGATGCCCTCGACCGAACCCCACACGGCGCTCACCATGTCGCCCAGCACTTCGCGTACCTTTTCCTCGTCGCTGAATAGGCTCAGGTAGCGAACGCGGAGCTGACGATACGACGGTTTCAGCCACACGAGCGCGGCTCCGACGGCTGCAATCAGGACCGGCAGCGTCACATCGGCGTGGATCAGGCGGGCCAGCCCGGCAGCAGCCAGCACGGCCGCGAGCGCCACAGCTCCCCGGACCTGCAGGCGGCCGAGAATGTCGATCGAGCCAGTCGGGTCCATTGGGCTGTCGACGACCTCCTCGGAGGTGCGCCACCCGGCCACGCTGCCGTTGGTCTGGATGCAGCTGCGCGGGTGACGCCGTTTTCATTCGTTTCGGAGGTTTTGCGATGCGGATAAAGCCCAATCCCCTTGCTCTCCTAGGCCAAATCCGAACGCACCTCCCAGCCGTCGAATCGGACCGACTTACAAGCGCAAGTGCGTGACAGTTGCCGGGTGGTGCTGCAATCGATTCAGAGACCGGCAATCCACTGGCAACTTCGTGATCGGGGGGCAGGTAGGAGCTGGGACGAACTGGAAGTTTCAGCATGCCGGGTCAGGCCCAATGACCCGTCCCTCGCCACTCGTCTCCGGCCGCGCGGACCCAGCCAGCCGGGAGCCCGTCGAGGTTGCCGAAGATGCCTGACGTTCCCGCTCTTCGCGGTGTGGATCAGAGAGACCCACCCGCCTTCAAGGGCGGATTCGCGGACGGTTTCTTGGGGTCGATGGTGGCCCGTCGCACGGCGTCGGGGCAGGGTCTGGGATTCTGCTGGTGGGAGAACCAGCCCCAGCCGCACTCGCACATCAGGTGGGTGCCTCGAAAGACATGCCCCATGGCGGAAGGGTGGCAATCGCAGTAGCGGCGCACGCAGACGGCGTCGGACTTCGTGCGGGTAACTGCGCTGAGGAGGACTCGACCCATGGTTCAGATAGTGCCAGACCTGCCGCCCGTTCGCTCCACGATTCGCTCAGCGCCAAGCAAATCGGCATCGCGCCGCAAACGCTGCCGCTGTAGGCGGTACTCAGTATCCTACCACTGCGTTCGCGACACCCCGTGGCTGCGGAGGAAGCGAGTAGACATTGCGTTCGTAGTCCCGATTGTAGGGAGAAATATTGAGAGGCTCTCCTCCCACGACCAGCGTCGCACTGCCCCCCGGATCGAAGCCCATCACGCTCTGCATCCCCCGCGCCCTCAGAATCTCCGCCATGTCGATGTGGGTCGCACCCACGGACTCACGAATGCGACCGTTCACAGCCAAGACAGACAGGCCCCCCTCGGCGTCGAGGCCAACGGCAATCTTGGGTCCCCGCATGTCGAGGTAGTCGAGGCGCGCGGCCTGGGTCTGAATCGAGTTCTGCGTCTTCCACCCTTCGATTTCCATGTCGATGCAGAGCTCTCCCTGGTCGAGCAGCAGCGGACCCGCCTCGATGGCATCCGCGACACCCGCAAGTCCAGCCAGGTCGAGGGAGAGCACCCTTCCCACTTCCCATCCCGAGGGCAGCCCTCCGGACGGAAAAGAAATCACCAGACCGACGGGAAGCACCGGCAGATCCTCCCCCGGCAAGGTGTGATGAACTTCCATGATCCGATTGCCCACGAGTCGCACCAGACTACGGCCGTCGCCGGGAAGGCTCGCGCCCGGATAGAGGAGGTCGTAGAAGCACGCCTCCCCGCCTGGCTCGCTGAGATTGCGCTGTTCGGCCGTGAGCTCCAGCCGGCTTCGCCCTAGCTGCGCAGACAGACCCGCTTCGCAGCTTACCCGGCGAATACGCAGCAAGCCGTCCGCGCTCACCAGGAAGGCGGGCTTGTTGAAGAGTGGCGGGCTCAAGACCCGTCCCCCAGAGATGATCAACCCCAGCGGCGAGCCGATGTACGACTCTGGCAGCCCGAGCTTTCCGACCAGCTCGGCATTCAGGATATAGCCACCGTTCCAGGCAATCTGCGCCCTTCTCCCCGGGGAACGCTCGAATCGACGCACGAACTCGGGAACCGTGCGATTCTCGCCCTTGGTGGTAACGATGGCATAGCGGAGCGGGCTCCGGCTGGGCGGCACCGAGGCGATGACTCCTGACCAGGGAGAGCCATCGGCGTAGATCCCATTCAGCGACTCGTGCACGACCGACGTCAGGCGACTCCCTTGCGGACTCGACAAGCGGCCGAGAACCTCCTCGACGGGCGAGCCGCGTTCAGCCGCATCCGCGCGCAGGGCGTCCAAGACGAACTCCGTGCCGAGACGCTTGCAGAGCCTACGGAAGCGCCGACCCGCCAGGGTTTCGCTCAAGCTCTTCGCAGTCTGGACGGGCGTCGGGTAAGCGAGGGTGCAGCGCAGACCGGCGGGCGCCCACTGCACGTAGCCACTGCCGAGCGACACGCCCAGTAGATTCGCGGTCAACAAGTCGTCGGCGCGACCGATGTGAAAGCGCTCGATCGCCGCGCCGTCCGTGGTCATCGCCCCGTGCTCACAACACACGACCGCGAAGCCTCCCGCTTTGCGAACACCGTCGAGCGCGTGCAGGGCTTCCTCTCCGAGCTGTCGAAAATCGACGCCAACGGAGATCTGATCACTGGCAATCACCCGGCACACGCCGCGCTGGTGGAGCAGTTTGAGGTCGCGGTCGGCACTCACCCCGGATGGGGAGCCACCCACCAGATACTTTTCGAGGGCCTCCGCGGTGACTTCACCGGGCGACGCATCCCGCCGGACGATCAGGAAGATCGGCGGCAGTGCATCAACTTGCGACAGCGGGCGTTCAGACAGCTCGTCGGAAATCCCCAGTCCCAGGCGCAGGCGGGCGGTCTGCACCACGAAAATCTCGAGCTCGTGCTCCGTATTCGCGCCGGGAAAGAGCGCGAGCGGCACGCGCTCTCGCACACGCTCCAGCAGCCGATCTCGGTCGTCGATCTCGGGCACACCGCCACAGCCCAGTGCCACCGTGCCGTGCCAGTCGGCGAGTGAGTGGAGGCTCGCCTCTTCGACCGGCGACGGCGTCACGGCGCCAAAGAGCTCAGTATGGAGCAGAGCAATCACGCCCGTGAGCTCCTGGGGCGTCAGACCGCGATAGGGATGGTGGCGCCGGTTCCGGTGACGGTATGCGAAGGAGTGATCGATGCGAACAGGCATCTCACCCTCGCGCCGGAGGAAGAGCTCTTCCACTGAATTGTAGAACTCGGCCAGCTCCAGCCGCTCCGCCGGCTCCGGAGCGGCCGCTACCAGCCTGCGGGCAAAGGCGAAGGCCGTTCCCCGAAGCCGCTGTTCTTCGACCCGGAAGTAGCTCGGATCGATCAACGACTTCAGGAGCAACATGAACCCCATTCGGCCATAGCCCGGCAGGTATTCGCGATGGTCCGCAGCCAGCAGACAGGAGAGCTCGGCTGAAGTGCCCGAGACCCTGTCGGCGAAGCGAGCCAGCGCGCTCGCCGCCCGTTTCTCTGCACTCGCCCCCGGTTGGAGCTGGAAGTGGAGCTTCCTCAGGATGACCTCGAACTCCGAGGCAAGCGCTCGCATGCTGAAGCGTCGCTCCACGACCTGACGGTTGTGCCTGGCGGTCTTCTCTGCCCCCTCCCGCGAGAGCAGCTGATCTCGCAGCCGATTCACCGTCGTGTCTTCGAAGCCGGGGCCCGAGAAAGCGTTCACATCGAGCCTGTCGTTCCGCGCGAGATTCTCGCCCACGACAGCAGAAAAGACATCTCGGGGCTCGTAGCGTCGCGTCAGGATGGGCACTCCGCAGGCGGCGGATTCGATGATGGGCAGCCCACGCCCCTCCGTCTCGCTGGGAAGCACCACGAGTGAGGCAATGTTGTAGAACTCCGGCATTCCGATGGGGTTCTTGTGCCCGGCGCGAAATTCGCGAGTGTCGAAGGCGCTGAAGAGCAAGGCGAGATAGACGCGGTCACGAACTCTGGAGTCCAACTTCGACACCATCGCAGCGAAGTTGCGAACCACGCCCTCGAGGTACGCCTCGTTGCTCGCCGCCACCGGTCCCGTCACCAGCAGCGTGAGCTTCTTCGAAGGGTCGGCATAAAAGGCCGCCGCGAATTCGCGATCGCGGAGCAAACGGGCGATCAGCTTGAAGTTGGACCCGATGCTCTTGCGCGCCAGAATTCGCGTTGGCTGCAGAAAAACCATGTTGTTGCTCGCGAAGTCGACCTGGGCCTGCTTGTCCCTGGCGATCAGAATCGGATGCCCCTTCTTCAGCGACCCCGCTTCGACGACCTGTTCCGCTGCCACTGCGCGAACTCTGGATCGACGGCCCTTGAGGATCTCGACCAGCTGGTCCCACGTCTCGCGCGAGCGCCGTCGGCCCAGCGGCGCGTAGCGCTCGGTGTCGATGGCCGTACCAATCGCCGCGACGCCGGCAGGGTTCAGACCGATTTGTTCACAGAGCAGACGGGTCTGATGGGCGTTGATGCAGAGGCTGAGCCAACTGCGCGAGTCCCACGGATAGATCATCTTGAGAATCGAGAACACCTCACCGACGTGGGCATTCGTGAAGAAGTGGTCGCGGGGACCGGAGCGCAGCTTCCCGACCCGACGATCGACCGCACTGTGCCCCCCTTCGAAGTAGAAATCGTGGCAATTGTTGATCACCGGAACGCCCAGCAACTCGGAGACGAAGATCGTCGCCAGCGCCAGGGCCGGGTTGCCTGGATTGGAGTTGACGTTGACTAGGTAGAGGAGCCGAATCTCGTGCTCCTCGACGATCTCACCGAGGCTTCGACAAAGCTCCAACGTCGCCTCCCAGAAGTGTTGGATGAGTTCGTTGTAGATGGGCCCACCCCGCTCGAGCTTTCGCTCGAAGAAGTCCCGGTAGAGCGGCCACTCGCCAAAGGCCTTCATGCCGTCCACGCTGTGCCGACGTCCGTTCACATCGATCACGTTGTCGGCATACTCCGTGAAGTGGCTCCCGATGTAGTGGAACTTCGTGCCTGGCAAGACGGTCTCGAGGGCCCGAGCGTACTTGGCGATCTCCATGGAGACACCGTCGATTCCGTAGTTGAAGGTCAGGAAGGCGATCGCGTGGGAGAGCTCGCGCTTGAAGTGCTCGAAATCCCGGGCCGCGTGCATAACGGCCACGTCCCGGTTTTCGCGCAGGCGATCGATGAGGAGACCCAGCTCGAACCAGGTATTCACCGGCTCGGCCCGCAAACGGGCCAACATCTCGGTGGTTCTGGGGTGGGGCATGCTGTCTTTCGGCCTGTCGCCCGGGCAGCCCCGTCACGCCAGCCAGGTCTTAAAAGCTGAAAAGGACCTCAAGCTTCTGCT
>SMVB01023990.1_pt1 | contig 15461 bp, 13 predicted proteins | sample 2456461 | NCBI WGS metagenome assembly SMVB01 (sample SAMN11095934, study PRJNA526329) | marine sediment metagenome | biome: Marine sediment; feature: Surficial sediment; material: Deep marine sediment; isolation source: Hadal surficial sediment | place: Pacific Ocean | collected 2014-05 | depth... | reverse complement strand
CCATGGAGACCGGACCCTGCTTGTTGCGGAAAGCATACCGCAAAGCTGCGGCCGCGCCTGCCCCGCCCGGGGGTCGCCACAAAGAGGGGAGTGCCTCATAGCTATTAGCACGGAGAGTGTTGGCGTCCCGGGGTTGCGTTAATCTTCTTCATCGCCCCAGAATTCATCGCTGTAGCCGATAAAACGCACGGTTCCATCTTCATCGATTGCATAGAAGAACGGATCGCAAATTATGTATTCAGGGGTAGGCGGCCGCCGGGACATGACACCGGACACGTCGGTGTCCTCGGGAATGCATTCCAGAATATGAGTATGTGCGCCGGCCACCGCCTTGCCACCCTCCTCGGGTTCAGTCACGAATTCAATAATCGTCTTGTGGAGTTTTCTGGTTTCAAGAACCGCACTGCCATCCCTCGAGGCCAGGTACCGAACGTCGCCGCCTAAAGGCCAGATCCCAGACTCAGTTGGCGCCGGATAAAGATAAACAAACCATTCACCTCGAGCTGTAGGCAGTGCCGCCACATTGTACGACCGTTGCATTCTTCCCAGGGTCTCTATCCCCAGGTTAATCGCGCGAGCGGCGCGGAGATAATAATCAGAATCGGCTATCGCTGGCAAATTCTTCTTGACCTGAAACGTCGACGCTCCCCTACCTTTCTTTGCTTCATAAATGATGCGGAAGACCCCTTCCGATTCATCCAGCTGCCCGTAGGCCACGCTCTACCGCTTCCCTTTTCTCTTGGGGATCTGATGGGTGATCAGGGACATATCCAACACCCGTCGCGCAATCTCGTCACCGGCATCCCAACCCGCGCGATCCTATGCGGCAAGCTCTCTGCCGCGGTTACGGATCTCCTTGAGTGCCGATGTGGCTGGTGGGATAGCCGTCGACCCCATCTTGAATTCCACAACAGTTTCAAACGTTACATCCCCGACCTCGCCGTCAACCAGGAAGGGCCGATATTTCCATCGCCGGACTGCACGGATCGCAGCTTTTCCAAAACCGAATCCTTCACGAGTACATTCGACAACCTCAACATCTGTAACACTCCCATCTCTACCAATAATGGCCTCAAGGCGAACCGTGGCCTCAACACCTTTTCTCTCCGCAACCCTGGGGTAAATCGGCTGGATCACGCGCAGCAGTTGGCCATCCAAGATGCAGTGACCTTCAAAGTAACGTTCATCAGGATTGCACCGGGACTGCTCCTCCTGGGGCGCGGTCTTCCCCGTTTCAAGAGCACGAGCCGGTAGAGGCATGGCTGCAATTCCGAGCAACGAAACGAGAGTGAATCAGGCGGCTTGCTTGAAACTCATGAGTGGGATCCTGACCACGAGCAGATTGCGAGCGTGAATATCTGATGTTCAGCCGAGACCGGCAATACACTCACTCAAGATTCTGCTGCGCGGCACCAGCAGCTCGCCTACGAAAGCATGCCGCGGAGTCGAGGGTCTCGTCCGTGAGAACCGCCCGGGACGACCCGGGTCACTCTGCTGCGGCCGCCTCTTTCTCGTCACGATTCGCGTGCAGACCGAAGGCCAGATACCCCATGGCGACGGCAAAATAGAGGACCCAGGCGAACGGGAAAGAGAGGCCGGAGATCTCCACCACGGTTTTGAGGACAACCGCAGGCGTGATGGCCACAAGAGCAACTCGCACAATCCCGGCATATTTCAAGGAGCAACCCAGTGCTCTGGCAAGAAGGAGTCCCATGCCCGAATAGAACAGGACCTGCACCAGCCGATAGCCATAGGAGCCAGCCACAACAACCGGGTAAAGAACGATCAAAGCCCCCGTGCCCGCCAGATGCAGCCACCTCTGCGCCTTGGAACCATCCAGGTAGAACTCCTGCACGCCGGACAGATCGTAAACCCTGGTCTCCGTATCAGTTTTCTTTATGATGATCTGGGAGTCCGTGAGAAGGAGCCTGGCTGTTCCCTCGTCGAGTGAATCAATCTGGCCGGTGGTATCGATGATGGCAAACACCTCATCCGGATCTGTCGTACGGATGAAGTAGGGCTGATCGACGTCGGCATAGAGACGACCGTTTTCAATGGTGATGGATGGAATTTGCCTGATTATAGCTGGTGCGTCATCGGCCAGAAACCCGGACCACTGGACGTAGACATCAACCGAGAGGGGAATCCAGGACACCGCCAGCAGCAACAGGAGATACGCATAGGCCATCCCGCGCCAGTGAATGCCCACATCACGATAGAAGGCGCGCGCGAAGAACGCATAAAAAGGAGCCAGGAACACCGAGAACTGCCTCTGAGATACCTGCTCACTCACTTCGGCACCGAATCACGTTCCAGTCGCCGCAGCTTCTCGTTCGCCTGCTGGTGATAGCGGGACGAAGGCACCTTCAGAACTTGTGTCCATGCGTCATGGGCTTCATCCCGGTGGCCGCCCTTCAGGGCCGCATCCCCCAGCCTCAGATGGTAATTGGCCCAGGTGTGATGAAACGGATACGCACCCCGGGGGAGGGCTTGCGGCCTGTTGCAAGCGGCTGCCGCCAGGAAGACGATTCCCAGGGCCGCGAGGCCGCGCAGGGGCATCCATCCCGACCAGCGGTCACGGGTCATGAGGCCGTGCATCTCTTTGGCCGCCAGTGCGGCGAACACCATGAGCGCAGGTGCGACCGGCAACCGGAAGCGGCCGACGATGAAGAAAACCGCCATGAGCAGGGGATACCCCACGGCCACCACGTAGAGAGGAAACCAGCCGCTGCGCCACCATCCGGCCTCACGCCGCCATGCCAGCAGCATCCCGGCAAGGGCGAACGGCAACAGGAAACCAAACCCGGGCAACGGCAGGCGTAGGATGGGCGAGGCCGTGCGCAGCAGGTTGAAATCGGTGACCTGGGGAATCTCCCGCGCGGCGGAAAAGAGGTTCAGCTTCCGGATGTACTGCCGCCAGAAGACGGCCGACACCGGCGCCGCCAGGGGCTTCACCGGATCGCGGGGAAAGTCGATGTAGGTCCCGGTTGAATTGGCCGCGTTCCCCACCTGCCAGTTGCGCGGCCCGGCATCGGAGATCAGGACGAACCTTCCCTCCCCCACCAGGTTGCGCACGGTGCAGGGCAATACGGCCAGGAGGACACCGGCCATGAGAACAGCCATGGCGAGGACTCTGCTCGCCCGGCCTCTTTCTCTGGCCACCAGCCAGGCCAGAATCACCAGCGCCAGAGGCCCCAGCAAAGGCCAAGCGGCCACCGCGGCTCCCCAGAGGAAGCCCAGCATGACCAGCCGCCGGCGCGTCCCCTCTCCCAGGTCCGAGACGGTCGCCGCCAGCGCCACGGTGAGCAGGAAAGCGGCCAGCGTCTCCTTGAGGAGGAACGAGCCGTAGAAGATGCCCGGCGCATAGATGGCGGCCAGGCCGCCGGCCATCCAGCCGGCGGCAGGGGACACCAGGCGCCGTGCCAGCAAGGCCGTCAAGCCGCAGGTCACGGCGCCCAGCACGGCCTGCATCAGAACCACGCCGAGGATGGTGCGCCCGCCCAGAAGCAGGTAGAGACCAGCGACAAAATACGGATAGACCGGCGACTGAAAATAAGTGCCCTGTCCGTGATCCGTCCACCAGGGGTCGCCATGAGTGATCTGCATGGCCCAGCGATCGTACTCGCCGGAATCCATGGGGTTGGCGGGGTTGCTCCACGGAGCCGGGTCGAAAAATGGCGTCCCCTGAGAAAAGAACCACAGGTGGACCAGCCGCACCATCAGAGCCACCACCGCGATGACCCGGAAGGTGGCCCTGGCGCCTGAACGGCTCACGCCCCGGCGCACTCCGGGCAGGGGCACAGGCGGCGGAGCATGTCATAGGGATAGATACCCGTGCTGTGGTTGTCGGACCAGGTGAAGCTCAGAGCATAGTTACCGACGCGGGTGGCCTTGCGCACCGACAGGGTCACCGGTATGTCCTCCTCCTTCACCTTCACTTCTCCGGACCATTCCTCCACGCAGACGGCACAGGGACACAGCAGACGCAGGGAACGGGCGCGGAACGTGCTGAGGTGCCCGTCCCGCCAGACCACGCGAATCGTGCCCACGGGAGTGATCTCCACCTCCTGGGGCACCGGCATGGGACGCAGGGCACCCATCAGGCACTCGCCTTGGCGGCCGCGCGCCGGACACGCCGGCCCAGGATCTTGCGCAAGTAGGCACCCGTATAGCTCTCCTTGCTGCCGGCAACCTCCTCAGGCGTCCCGGCGACCAGCAGGTAGCCCCCGGCCTCGCCGCCTTCCGGCCCCAGGTCGATGACATGATCCGCGCACTTGATGACGTCCAGGTTGTGTTCGATGACCACCACGGTATTTCCCTCCTCCACCAGCCGGTTCAGGACCTCCAGCAGCTTGCGCACATCGTGAAAATGGAGACCGGTGGTCGGCTCGTCTAGAACGTACATGGTCCGGCCGGTGGCCCGCTTGGAAAGCTCCCGGGCCAGCTTCACGCGCTGGGCTTCACCACCGGAAAGAGTCGTGGCTTGCTGACCCAGGCGGATATATCCCAGCCCCACGTCAAAGATGGTCTGCAGCTTGTTGCGGACCACCGGAATATTCTCGAAGAACGTGAGTGCCTGCTCCACCGACATGTCCAGCATGTCCGCAATGCTCTTGCCCTTGTAGTGAATCTCCAGCGTCTCACGGTTGTACCGCCTCCCCGAACAGGTGTCACAGGTGACATAGACATCGGGCAGAAAGTGCATCTCGATGCGGTTGCCCCCCCCCCCCTCGCAGGCCTCGCAGCGGCCGCCCTTGACGTTGAATGAAAAACGCCCGGGCTGGTAGCCCCGCAGGCGTGATTCGGGCGTCTGGGCCAGCAACTCGCGGATAGGAGTGAACAGGCCGATGTAGGTGGCGGGATTGGAGCGCGGCGTGCGGCCAATCGGCGACTGGTCGATGGCGATGATCTTGTCGATACCGTCCTGCCCGTCGATCTTCAGGTGCCGGCCAGGCACCACCGGCGAATCATAGAGCGTCCGGGTGAGGGCTTTATAGAGAATGTCGTTGACCAGCGTACTCTTTCCCGATCCCGACACGCCCGTGACGCAGGTCAGAACTCCCAGGGGGAAGCGCACCTGGATGTTCTTGAGGTTGTGCTCCGCCGCCCCGCAGACCACCAGGGCGCCGCCCGATCCGGACCTGCGACGTGCGGGGATCTCGATGCTCATGGCGCCCGAGAGGTACTGTCCGGTGAGGGAGCGGGGCTCGGCCAGGATCGCCGCAGGAGGTCCGACGGCAACGATCTCGCCACCATGCTCGCCGGCACCGGGACCCAGGTCCACCACGAAATCGGCACTGCTGATGGTCTCCTCGTCATGCTCCACCACAATGACCGTGTTCCCCAGATCCCGCATGCGCTCCAGGGTCTTCAGCAGACGGCGATTGTCCCGCTGGTGAAGGCCGATGGACGGCTCGTCCAGTACGTAAAGCACCCCGGTGAGCTGGCTGCCTATCTGGGTGGCCAGGCGAATGCGCTGCCCCTCGCCGCCCGAGAGGGTCGCAGCCGAACGATCCAGGGAGAGATATCCCAATCCAACGTTGCGCAGGAAACCCAGGCGCTCACGGATCTCCTTGAGAATCTGGCGGGCGATGGTGCGGCGGCGGCGATCCAGCTTGAGCCCGGTGAACGCTTCCACAGCAGAATCGATGGAGAGGCGGCTGTAGTCGCTGATGCTCCTCTCACCCACGGTCACCGCCAGTGACTCGGGACGCAGCCTGTGACCCAGGCACTGGCTGCAGGGACGCAACGACATGAGCTTCTCGATCTCCTGGCGGCGCTTGCCTGACGATGTGCGGTTATAACGCTTCAGGACCCAGGGAATGATGCCGTCCCAGCTGTTGCGAAAGTTGTAACTGCTGCGCTTTCCTTGCCAGCGGAAATTGTATTCGCGCCCACCGGTTCCTTCCATGAGCATCTTGCGCACCTTGGCAGGCAGCTTCCGCCAGGGCACATCGGTACGAAACCGGTGCACCTTCCGCAGGCCTTCCATGTAGACGTTGAAGAACGAGTTGCGCAGGCCCGGCACCTGGATGGCGCCCTCGTCAATGCTCAAGCCCGGGTCCGGAATGATCTTCCTGGCGTCCAGATCTCGGCTCACCCCCAGACCGCCGCAGTCGGGGCAGGCCCCATAGGGCGAGTTGAACGAGAACATCCGCGGCGACAGATCCGGCACCGAGATACCGCATTCAACACAGGCCAGGCGATCCGAGAGAAGCAGCTCCTCCGTCTTGCCCACCCGGGGCGCCACAGTGACACGCACCAGCCCCGCGGCCAGGGTGATGCAGGTTTCCACCGCTTCCGTGAGCCGCTGGCGCACGCCGGCGCGCACCCCGAGACGATCCACCACCACATCCAGATCGTGCTTCTTGTTCTTGTCCAGGACCGGCGGATCGGTGAGTTCGATCATGGACCCGTCGAGACGGGCGCGCAGAAATCCCTTGCGTGCCAGCTCCAGCATCTGCCGCCGGTACTCCCCCTTCCGCCCCCGCACAACAGGCGCCATGAGGGTCAGGCGAGTCCGCTCCGGGAAGGCCAGCAACTGGTCCGTGATCTGCTGCACGGTCTGGGCGGCGATGGGACGCTTGCAGACATGGCAGTGGGGCTCACCCACCCGGGCGAAGAGAACACGCAGATAGTCGTGAATCTCGGTGACGGTGCCCACGGTGGAGCGGGGGTTCCGGGAGGTGGTCTTCTGCTCGATGGAGATGGCCGGCGACAGCCCCTCGATGAGCTCAACATCGGGCTTCTCCATCATTTCCAGGAACTGGCGGGCGTAGGCCGACAACGACTCGACGTAGCGGCGCTGGCCCTCGGCGTAGATGGTGTCGAACGCCAGGGATGACTTGCCCGACCCCGAGAGGCCGGTGAAGACAATCAGCCGGTTGCGGGGCAGGACCAGGTCGATATTCTTGAGATTGTGTTCGGCCGCACCCTTGATGCGGATCTCTTCCAGTGCCACGGCTCGACCCTTTTCAGGCGTTGTCCTTCAATGAATGGTAGAGGGTCTCCAGCCAGCGATCGGTCTTGATGAATCCTTTGCCCCAGGCATCCCATTCTTCCGGCAGGCCGGCTTCCTTGATCTGCTCCAGGCTCTGACCGGCGTCCATCTCCTTCTTCACCACGGCTTGCGTCTCCACGAGCATCTCCCGAAAAACCCTGAGGTCGTTCTTCGTGCTCAGAGGGCCGTGCCCCGGGATCAACTTGGTCTTTTTCCCGATGCGGCCAAGGATGACCTCCAAGTTGCGGATCAGTCCTTCAACGTTGCCACCGGCGGAGAGATCCACGAACGGGAACATGCCCGCGAACATGTCGTCACCCATGTGCACGACATCCGCATTCTTGAAGAAGACAACGCTGTCGCCATCGGTGTGGCCGGCCGGGAAGTGGACCACCTGGATCTCCTCGCCGTTGAAATGAAGGGTCACCTCTTCGCTGTAGGTGATGACCGGCAAAGCTTCAGGCGGCGCCGGCTTGTCCTCGCCTCCCATGGGCTGAATTCCCGACTCAAGGCGGACGCGCACGTTGTCATGGGCCAGAATGATCGAGGCGGCCCCGAACTCGGCGTTACCGCCCGTATGATCGCCGTGATAGTGCGTGTTCAACAGAAAGGTCGGCGCGCCGCCGCCCAGTTCGCCGATGGCGGCCCGGATTCTCCCGGCCAGTTCAGCAAACTGGTCATCGATGAGCAGGACACCATCCTCGCCCACCAGGACGCCCATGTTGCCGCCGGCTCCCTTGAGCATGTAGAGGCCGTCGGCGACCTTCTCGGCCTCGATCTTCACCTCGTCGAAGCGCGACTGGGCCACATAAGAATGCAGTGCCCCGGCACCCAGAACAACCATCGTGACCGCAGTGAACCACACGGCCTGGCGTGACCCTCGTCTCATGAACCTATCTCCTTCTCACAACTTGATGAGGCACCAGTCTTCCGACCACGGCAACCGGGACATCTGCCGGGCCGGGCCCTTGGCGCGGATAAAATAGTCATCGGACCAGTTGATTCCGAACCCATTTTCAGGATCGTAGAGGCCCGGCTCCACCGAGAACGCCATGCCTTCCTCCAGCATGGTGTGATCGCCCAGGGCCAGGTAGGGCGGCTGATGCCCTTCGCTCCCCTCGCCATGAGCCGGCCTGTGGTAGATGTAATCCGCCATGCCGTTGTCCACCTGGTACTTGTGAATCCTGTAGGCCACCATGGAACAGGTCACCCCGGCCACCGATTCTTCCCGTTGAATCCGGGTGCAGTCACGGCTGATGGTCCAGACTTTCTTCATGTGATCGGTCCAGGGATGGATCAGAAACGCCCGGTAGAGTTCGCCGCCGCAGCCGCCGATGCGGATTCCCCCGGCAATCTGCAACGCCTGCCCCCGGGCCACCCTGTTGTGATGAAACTGGTTGGGATGAGGATAGGCCGTGCCCGCCCCGGTGCGGCAGGCGATCCGCAGGCTGAAACCCACCGAGGAATGGGGGCGCCCGTCCCGTTTCAAGTCAGCCATGATCAGATCGGTGCCCCATCTGGTGGCGGCGGCGGCGATGTCGTAGTCAGTCAGATCGGTACCATGTTCCAGCAACATGTCCCTGGCGTAGGCATGGACACGATTGAAATAGTTGTAGGCCCGGCGCCAGAGAGCCTGCTCCTGGGGCGTCTTGCGCATGCGCATGTCCATGCACCGGCCGGCGGCGGAGGTCATCTCTCCGCCCAGTTCGGCCACCACCGCTTGCTGGCTGGAGGGAGTCAACTCCCGATCCACCGCCAGGGACTTGCCCGCCCAGCCCCTCTTCTTGAGCCTCTTCATGACCCAGGCCCAGAGGTCGACCTGCGCCCCCATCTGCACCTTGCCACGGTGAGGGAAGGCACCCTCGCCGTGGTGCCAGTCGAAATACATCTCGCCGTCTTCATACCACCAGGACGTGACCAGGTCCCGGTCCAGCCCCGGGTAGAACCAGATGGGCCGCGGGTCCTCGGTGGAGAAGAAGACATGGAACAGGCGCTCGGTAGTGCTGTGCCACAACCCGGTGAAGTAGATGATGTTCCAGCGGTCGGTGAGAAGAACGCCCTTGATCCCGTCCTGGCGCAGGCGGGCACACAGGATCCTGATGCGCTCCTGATTCCACGACAGCGGGAGCCGGTCCACCTGGGCCCCATCCAGGTCATCGGCCGGCAGGAACAGACTCGCCGACGGACCTGCGCCCCGGGCACCCGCCGCCCTCGCGGCACCTGCGCCCAGAACCGAGGCCGCCAGACCGCCACCGGCGGCCCCCAGAAAATCTCTGCGCTTGACCATGTGGGTTCTCCCCATGGGCCAGCATACCCGAAAGGCATCCCCCACGGCAGCCGGTACCCGGGGATCCCCACCCAGGGAAGGCCTATAATGAGATCCCGCAGGCGGCATCCCACCCAGGAGAGCTCAGTTGAAAAATGGACCGGCGATTGTTCTGTTCCTGGCGCTCGTGAGCATCGCACCCGCGCTGGCCGGGAGACACCCCGCAACGGCCAACTGGCAACCCTACGCCGACCAGAAGGGTGACACGGGCCAGGCCCTGGATAAAGAGCGGGTCACTTTCAGAAACGACAACGTGGAGATCCGGATCGAGCTCCTGGACGACGAAAAACGGAAGATCTTTCTCCAGTCGGCGGGCATCGAGACCGCCGACCCGTTCAGTACCAGGAACATTGGCTGGCGGACCTTCACTTTTCTCATCCGCATCACCAACCTCGGAGATCAGGAGGTCCAGTTTCGCCCCCAGTCGTTCTTCTTCATCACCAAGGGACCGTTGAGCAACTCCACCCCCTGCGATTTCACCTGCCTGATCGCCGCAGGTGAGCGGGCGAAGCTCACCGGAGACGAAGGCAGGCGCCTCCTGCGGGCGGTCATGGATACCGGTGAAACCGTGACAGGGGGAGGAAAGATCAGCAAGCTCCTGGTGTTCACCCGCATGCCCGACGCCTTCAAGAAGTTTGTCCTGGACCTGGACGGCTTCTCGGTGGAAGGTGAGGTTTTTCGTGTCGCCATACCCTACGCGGTGCCCAAACCCGAGAAGAATGCAAAGAAGGATCGACCATGACCGCTCGCAAACTCGATGGCACAGCCCTGGCGAAAACGCTGCGCGCTGAAGCTGCCGCGGAGGTTGAGAAGATCATCGCCGCCGGCGGCCGGCGCCCGGGACTGGACGTCGTCCTGGTGGGCGAGAATTCCGCCTCGGCGGTCTACGTGGCCAGCAAGGACCGGGCCTGCGAGGAGGCCGGCTTTCGTTCGGCCATTCATCGCGAGCCGGCCGGCATGAGCACCCGGGACCTGCTGGCCCTGGTCGAAAAACTCAATGCCAACCCTGAAGTGGACGGCATCCTGGTGCAACTCCCCCTTCCTGAACAGGTGGATGCCGACCAGGTCCTGGAGGCCATCGACCCGGCCAAGGATGTGGACGGTTTTCACGCCATCAACGCCGGCGCCCTGGCCCAGGGCCGGCCGCGACTGGTGCCCTGCACACCGGCGGGCATCATCGAACTGCTCCGCCGGGAAGAGATCCCCATGGTGGGCGCCAGGGCCGTCGTCATGGGCCGTTCGCTGATCGTCGGCCGCCCCATGGCCCTGCTGCTCATCGGCGAACATGCCACCGTCACCGTGGTCCACTCCCGGACACGCGACCTGCCGGAGGTCTGCCGGGAGGCCGATATCCTGGTGGCCGCCATCGGACGGCCCGCCATGGTCACCGACCGGTTCGTCAAGCCGGGAGCCACGGTCATCGACGTGGGGATCCACCGCGTCACCGACCCCGACCAGGCCCGCGATTACTTCGGCGCCGAATCGCGGCGCTTTGCCCGCATGAGCGAAAAGGGCTCAACCCTGGTGGGCGACGTACACCCACGCCTTGTGGCCCCGGTGGCCGGCGCTCTGACACCCGTCCCCGGCGGCGTCGGCCCCCTGACGGTGGCCATGCTGCTCAAGAACACACTGGCCGCCTACCGGGCGCGCTGCTCCCAGGGGGCAGTTTCCTGAACCGGGAAGAATCAGGTGGCAACGGCCTCCTGGAGGTCGGCCTCACCGGCGGTATCGCCTCGGGGAAATCCAGGGTGGACGCCATCATGCAGCGTTGTGGCGCCGTCATCATCGATGCCGATGCCCTGGTCCACGACCTGCTCAAGCCGGGCACGCCCCAGACCCGCCAGGTGGCCGCCGAGTTCGGCGAGAAATTCCTGACCGCCGACGGGGCGGTGGACCGCCGCGCCCTGGGAGCGAGAATCTTTCGCGACGACCCGGCCCGGGCTCGCCTCAACGCCATCATTCACCCGGCGGTGCAGTACCAGGAGGAAGAGATGAAGGAAGCTCTGCGCCACGCCGGTGGCGGCATCGTCATCACCGACGCGGCCCTTCTGGTGGAGACCGGGCGCTACAAGACCTACGATCGCCTGGTTGTTGTGGCCTGCACCCGGGATCTGCAATTGTCGCGGCTCCTGGCCCGAGACCTGGACCTGACTGTGGCCGCTGCCCACCGGCGCCTGGCGGCACAGGCCCCTCTTGAGGACAAGATCGCTCTCGCCGACTACATCATCGAGACGTCGGGCTCCCTCACCGACACCACCCGCAGGGCCCAGGCGGTTCATGCCCTCCTGCGGGAAGACCTGGCGTGCAAGCGACAGGGCATGGCCCTGCCGGAGCGGCGCCGCGCCGAGGAGGAGGAATAATGCCCGCCGACGCCCGCCGCCTGCTGGCCATCCTGATGAGCACCGGGGCCGGGTTCGCCGAGGTCTACCGTGAGACGACGAGGCGCACATCCCTGGCCCTGGACGATGGGGATATGGACAGCGCCTCGGTGGTCCGGGACGAAGGTACAGCGCTTCGCCTCGTGCAGGGCGACCGCACGTTCTTCGCCAGCGCCAACAGTGACGACCCGGACCTCCTGCAGGCTCTGGCCCGGGACCTGGCTGCCACCCTCAAGGGCCGGTCGCGCCCGGCACCGGACACCTTCCATCACCTGCCGGCGCCTCCCGCGACCGCCGTGGAACGCTCCCCGGCTGATGTCACCGTGGATGAACTGGTCAGCCTCCTGCGCCGGGCCGACCAGGCCGCCCGCAAGTGCGACCCCAGGGTCAGCCAGGTCACGGCCCGCTATCTCGACTCGGTCCAGGAGGTCGCCATCTTCAATTCGGACGGCGAGGAGGCCCGTGATACACGGGTGATGACGACCCTGGCGGTGCAGGTGCTGGCCCGCCAGGGAGAAGATCTGCGCACCGGCTACGAGGCCTCATCGGAGAGCCGCGGCCTGGAGATGTTCGACGGCACTCCGCCCGAGGACACGGCTGGACGCGCGGCCCGTCAGGCGCTGCTGCAACTGGAGGCCGAACCCGCCCCGGCCGGCACCTTCATGGTGGTGCTGTCGTCCAGGGCCGGCGGCACCATGGTGCATGAGGCATGCGGTCACGGGCTGGAAGGTGACTTCGCCGAGAAGGGACTCAGCGTCTACACCGGCCGCCTGGGTGAAGAAGTCGCTTCTCCCCTCATCTCGGTCATCGACGACGGCACCCTTCCACGGCGGCGGGGCACGTCCCGCTACGATGACGAGGGGGTGCCCACATCCAGAGTGGTGCTCATTGAAAACGGCATACTCAAGGGGTTCCTCCATTCCCGGCGCAGCGCCCGCAACATGGGGTGTTCCCCCACCGGCAACGGCCGGCGCGAATCGTTCCGGCACCTGCCGATCCCGCGCATGCGGAACACCATGATCGCGCCGGGCACCGACGACCCGGAGGCCATCCTCGCCTCGGTCAGGGACGGCATCTTCATCGCCCACATGGGCGGCGGCGAGGTGGACATCGCCAGCGGCCAGTTCGTCTTCCACTGCGCCGAAGCCTACCGTATCCGCGAGGGCAAGCTGGCCGAACCGTTACGGGACGTGACCCTGGCCGGCAACGGCCCCGAGATTCTCCGGACCATTGATCGGGTCGGGAATGACATCGGGTTCCAGGTGGGAACCTGTGGCAAGGACGGCCAGGGGGTGCCCGTCGCCGACGCCCAGCCGACCCTGCGCATCCCGGCCATCGTGGTGGGTGGCGCCCAGGCGGCCTCATGAGCCATGGGAGCCGGCAGCCGGTCGAAGAGGCCCTGGCCGCCGCCCGGCCGGGAGAAATCATCGAAGCCGCTCTCGAGGAGTCCTTCAGCACCACCGTGACGGTGGCGGGCGGCCTCCTGGAAGCGAGCGAGAACAGCCGCGAGCGCGGCCTGGGCGTGCGGGTATTCCGGGATGGGCGGATCGGGTTCGCCGCCACATCCCGCCTGGACGGTGAGGGCGTGGCCGAGGCCGTCGCCCGGGCCAGGGACCTGGCCGCCTGCGGACGCCAGGAGGATGAAAACAGGCCGGCCGACGGCGCCCAAACGGGCGAGACCACCGGCCGGGGAGACATGGACCACATGCCCGACCCCGTCCCGCCGGCCCCCCTTGAGGAGCCGGCCCTTCGTCTGGAAGAGGCCGCCCGCCGGCGGGGCAACGATCTGCGCACCCGCGCCGCCAGCGTCACCGCGGCGGGAGGCCGCTGGCTCATCGCCCATTCCGGCGGTCTCAGACGGGCGTGGTCGTGGCGACGGGCCTGGGCCTCGCTGGAAGTCGTGATCCTGAGAGACGGCGTCCGCCAGACCGGCTGGGAAAGTGACTGGTCGGAGAGGTGGGAAGACCTGAGCCTGGAGAAGACGGGCGCGGCGGCGGCCGACCAGGCCGCGAGAAAATTCGGCGCCGGACGGCCGCCGACAGCCCGCATGCCCGTCGTCCTCACGCCCACGGTCACCGCGGGAATGTTCGAGGCGCTCGCCGGAGCTCTCTCTGCCAAGGCGGTCCTGCGCGGTCGATCCCTGTTTACCGGACGCCTGGGCGAAACCATCGGCTCAGCCGTCGTGACCCTCACCGATGACGGTGCCCGCCGGGACGGGTTTGCGTCGGCGCCCTTCGATGGCGAGGGCAACCTGTCCCGCCCGGCTGTGCTCATCGAGAACGGGGTTCTGACAGGGTTCCTGCACAACACCTACACGGCTCTCAAGCTGCAATCGCCCCCTACCGGCCACGCGGTCCGGGACGGGTTCAGCACCCAGCCTCATATCGGCAGCCGCAATCTCCTGCTCAAGCCGTCGGGCCCTTCCCGACTGGCGATCATCGCTTCAGTGAGCCATGGGATCCTGGTGGACGAAGTCATGGGTTTGCACACGGTGGACCCGGTTTCAGGGGATTTCTCGCTGGGAGCCACCGGCAGGGAGATCCGGGCGGGCTCCACGGGCGCGCCCCTGGAGGGCTTCACCGTGGCCGGAAATATCAGGGATATCCTCGCCGCCGTGCAGGCTGTGGGCGATGATGTCCGCTTTCTCCCGGGAGGCGCCGGTGGCAGTACCGTCCTCCTGGACGGCCTGACCGTCAGCGGCACCTGAATACAGGCTTTTCAAGTTGCTCCTGGGCCATCTGTCTGTTATATTTCGACTTGAGTGCTCCTGATAGGATCTATTCCCACAGACGCTGGCGAAGCGGTCACCGCTTCGAGGCGTCTTTTTATGTCTAAATTCACCTGTTTGAGGGAGGTGCCCGATCGCGTTCCAGCAACGTACCCGTATTAACCACCAGATTCGTCTGAGCCCCGTCCGCCTCATCAGCGATGACGGCGAGCAACTGGGTATTCTCACCATCGAGGAAGCCCGCCAAACAGCCCAGGATAAAGGCCTGGATCTGGTGGAGGTCGATCCCAATGCCCGTCCCATCGTCTGCAAGATCATGGATTGGGGTCGCGCCAAATATGATCTCGCCAAGAAAGAAAAGGCCGCCAAGCGCCACGAAAAGGTGCTGGAGATCAAGCAGGTCAAGTTCCGGCCGGGCATTGACAACCACGACTACGAGACCAAGCTGAACCACGCCCGCCGCTTTCTGGAAGAAGGGCGGCGCACCAAGATCACCATCATGTTCCGGCGGCGCGATCTGCGCCGCCCCGAGAACGGCGTCAAGATCCTGAAACGGGTGGCCAGCGACCTGGCCAACGTGGGCAAGGTGGAGACCCGGCCCGGAAAGATCGAGAACCGCGATCTGACCATGGTCATGGTCCCGATCCTGGGTGTCGGCCACTCGGTCAAAGACGCCGCAAAAGCCGCTGCCGAGAAGGCCGAAGCGACTGAACGCAAGCGCCTGGCCCGCGCAGCGGCCAGGGAGGCAGCCGCGACCGGTGATGGCGACGCACCGACGACGCCTGTCGACGAAGCAACCGAGGGCACCCCTGCCGTGGCCGAGCCCGATCCTGCCGAGACCAGCCCTGTCGTGGCCAAAGCGGCCCCTGCCAAGGCGACTCCGGCCGTCGCCAAGGCTGTTCGTGCCAAGTCCACGCTCGCCGCGGCCAAGGCGATTCCAGCCGGAGCGGCCAAGCCGGTGCCTGTTGCCGTCCCCGAAGCCACTCCGGCGACGGCCGACGACGAGTCCGAGGCGGCCGATCCCGGCGT
>SMVB01201293.1_pt1 | contig 15464 bp, 12 predicted proteins | sample 2456461 | NCBI WGS metagenome assembly SMVB01 (sample SAMN11095934, study PRJNA526329) | marine sediment metagenome | biome: Marine sediment; feature: Surficial sediment; material: Deep marine sediment; isolation source: Hadal surficial sediment | place: Pacific Ocean | collected 2014-05 | depth... | reverse complement strand
GCGTACACTTTTTGTGAATGCGCTCTCGTATGAATGCCACATGGTGGCGGTGGCATGGCTGAGGATCATGGCTCCCGACGCCATTTCTGTCTGGCGCCGTAGCCCAGCGGCCACAACCAAGTATCGGTATAAAGTATGCGATCCGGTACGACCTTTACCAGAGCCAGCTTGGGCGGCTCGTTCAGATCCCATTCCAATTCTTCGGCCCAAACGCGCCAGCGGAAAATATTCATGCCATGTTGCCATCCGGGCGTATCGGGCTCGAGGATGGTTGCCTTGCCGAAATATTGAACGCCTCGGGCGCTCGCCCAACTATTATGACTCTTGTGGACGGCCAACGATACGTGGGGATCTCGCTGCATGGCCAATAATTTTGGCGACCCCTCGTCAGGCAACATATAAATGTCCAGACCATCGGCATAATATTCGATCGGACTGGCCACCGGTTTTCCGTCCTTACTGATGGTCGACAGAACGCACGTGTTCACCATGGACATCATTTCTTGGATATGGTGCTCCAACTGATCTCGCGGCAATGCTTTATCCGGCCTGGGCGGCTTTAGCCAAGGGAAGGCAACGCTCATGATGATGATCTCCTATTGGCAATGAACAATACTGATCCTAGAGCGTTTCCGAACTTAACAGAATCGCGAAAACGCTCTAAGTCTTTGTTTGGTCGCATTTTCTTAACGCGAACCGGTGTCCACTTCGCTCGAAAATTCTCTAATGCGCTTAACGTGTATACACCCGCCCAACCAAGAGCCCGCATATTGGATTTTTCACGCACCGGCGATTTGCCAACTATCGACTTGTAAAGCCGCCGGCAAAACCGGGGGAGCGCGGCTGGGACTGGGTATCTGTGGTGTAGTCGGCCGAAATAGGGGCGGCTTGTTTCCACCAGATTGATGTGGTTACACTCTTAGGAATTAAGAGCAAGCGGGCAATGTTCTCCTCAGGGGCATATAATGGATAAATCCCAAAATACACAACATTTGGGCCCCATCTTATTGGAGTCCGACGTCACGATTACCAACGCCGTGACCAAGCTTTACGCGGCTTTTATCACCGTGGCCATGTTGAGCGGCATGGGATTTCTGCAAGGATATATTCTCACCGAACATCTGAATATTCCGCGAGGACAGCAGGGAACGGTCGCCGGCGATTTATTGTTCTGGACGGAAATCCTCTCGCTTCTTTTGTTCACTCCCTTTGGTGTTCTGGCCGACCGCATAGGTCGCCGGCCGGTTTATATATTTGGCATTTTGTTGGTCGCTCTTGGTTATGGGCTTTATCCGTTCGCCACGACCGCCGGCGAACTTTTGGTCTACCGCCTCATTTACGCTGCAGGGGCAACGGCGGTGGCCGGCATGATGGCGACGCTGACCAATGATTACCCCCAAGAAAAGTCCCGAGGCAAATTCATCGGGCTGAGCAGCATGATGAACATTTTGGGGACGGTGTTTATGGCCGGGGTGATCGGACAAATTCCGGCTGTCATGATGGCCAGAGGTTATGACGCGGTAACCAGCGGCAAGTATATGTTCCTTGTCGCGGCTGTTATGTGCGTTATTACGGCTCTTGTCACCCGATTGGGGCTTAGAGGCGGAACGCCGGCCGCGCCTCAAGAAAGAGAAGATATAAAAGTTCTTGTAATGAGCGGCTTACGGCACGGCAAAAATCCACGGATTGCTTTGTCTTACGCCGCGTCTTTTGCGGCACGATCCGATCTTGTCATCAAGGGCAGCTTTCTCGCCTTGTGGGCTATTCAGGATGGCGCGGTACAAGGCATGAGTCCGGCGCAAGCCATGGCGCGGTTTGGCGGCATGATCGTCATTATGCAGGGAGCAAGTTTCTGCGCGGCGCCGGTTTTTGGTTGGTTTATTGATCGGGTGAATCGGGTGACAGCCGCTATCGTCGCTTTGGCTTTTGCCACTGCGGGATATTTGTCCATGGGCATTATTACCTCGCCGTTGGACTTTGCCATGGTGCCGTTCTTCATTCTGATTTCATTTGGTTCCGGCTTCATTATGAAAGCGTCACTTGCTCTCGTGGGGCAGGAGGCTCCACCCAAGGAGCGCGGGTCCGTCATTGCCCTCAATGGCATGTTTGGTGCTTTCGGCATCATGATCTTAACGGTTATCGGCGGCAGATTATTTGACACGTGGGGCCCTTCGGCGCCATTCGTGTTAGCTGGTGCCTATCAAGCCATCCTGTTCATCGCAGCCATCACAATTCGCATTGTCGCGCCGGGGCCGGACTTCGTTGGACAACGGCGTTGGTTCACCTCGCGCGGGTCTGGGGGCGCTCCGGCAAAGGACCCGAATTAGCTGGCCGGTAATTTTTCTTATAACTGCCCATTGTGTGACGGCTTCCGCACAAGGTAGGTTGCAAACGTCACCACGCTCGGGCACTCCGGCCATTGGTGGCATCCAGGCGGTACCCGCAATGAATTGTGCGGCCGGTTTCAATAAGACCAAGGAACAGAAGGACAATGAAGGTCAAACTTTCCTTCTTGAATGCACAACGCCGACCATCACTTGTCCTACCAGTCAGAAATATCCTCAGGTTCTGATGAAAAATGAATTGAACTATTCTGACAAGCCGGTTCAATTCCGATACACGTGCAACTACTATTTTCCAGAAGGATAAGTATTGATTTTTCAAGCTTGACCCCGCGTTTCTCGTTTGTGGATGCGCGGGGTCTGTTGTTTGGGGTCTTTCCGGTTTTGATGGAATCAAAACCTGACCCTAAATTGTCGTTTTATCGTGTTTCCGGACGGAAAACCGGGCCCACCCCGGCCTTCGCCGGGGCATGCTTTTCCTGGAAACGCTCTAACGCGTTAAGTCGCTCATTCTGGATCAGGCCATTGCAACAATACGCCGCCGCTCAGTAACGACAATAACGGCGATGACCAAACCGACCGGCAGTATCACCACCAAGTTAACAAGGCTCCAGCCATATATGTTGAATAGGAAACCGGCAACGAACGCGGTAGCGACCGTGGTGCCGAAAACGAGAAAGTCGTTGAACGCTTGAACTTTGGTTTGCTCTTCGGGTCGGTAGGTTTCGGTTAGAAGTGTCGTGCCGCCGATATACATAAAGTTCCAACCAATCCCAAGACATGCCAGAGCCATCCAAAACTGAAACGACGACTGACCGGTCAAATTGATACCGATGCATGCCAAGATAAAAGCACCGCCGACACCGATGATAGGAAGCACCCCAAAGCGTTGTATCAAATTGCCTGTGAAAAATGATGGGGCGAACATGAAAAAGACGTGTGCCTGAATGACGAAAGCAATGGTCTCGAATGACAGGTTGTTGGCCTCGATGGCCAACGGCGTGGGCACCATGATGAGGTTCATCGCGCCATAACCTACCATGCCGCAGGCAACAGCTAGGATAAGAACGGGTTGACCGAGTAATTGGCCCCATGGCCGACTTGATTGCTTGTCCTTTAATGGTACAGGGCGGGCAATGAGGAGAAATTGTACCAATACCAACGACAGAAGGGCGAAAACGACCACAGCCAGATATCCGCCGGCGAAGCTGGCGTCGGCGAACAGATCACGGGTATATTTTGCCATCTCGGGTCCTAAGAATGCCGAAACGACCCCGCCCGCCATGACCCACGAAATGGCTTTGCTTTTGAATTCTTCGTTTGCCGTGTCGGCCGCCGCGAACCGGTAATAGGCCGCGTGCCCCGCAAACATGCCAAGTAGGATCGAGCCCGCACAGAACATATAAAAATTTGACTCAATGATGGCCCACGCACAAAGGCCTCCCGCCGCCATGCCAAAGCCCGCCCCGACGGTAAAACCGGCGCGCCGACCAAATCGACCCATAAACAGGGAAGCCGGAATGGTTGCGGTCAACGTACCGGCAAACTGGAGGGCAATGGGCAGAGTGGCAAGAGATTCTATGGGTGCCAGTGATTTTCCCACTAGAGCGGAAACGGTCACCGACAGCGCCAAGCAGCTCATGGCAAGTGCTTGGCAAATCGATAGTATGGTCACATTTCTTTGCGTGTTCCGCTGCACGAACCGCCAAACCTTGTTAGCATTGGGAGATTAGAGCGTTTCCGAACTTAACAGAATCGCGAAAACGCTCTAAGTTATTGTTTGGTCGCGCCGTTTATGCGCAAAACCGCACACACTTTTGCGCACGGCGCTCTGGGGCGGGTATCTACCATAGTCCCTATTATGCCACCTCGACAAGTTCGATGAGTTCGCCGGCGGTTCCCCTAATGACAGCGGAGGCCCGGCCATTATAAGGCTTGTCGTTGCTGCGAACGGGGTCGGATAAGAAATCCGCCGTCACTTGATCGAGCGACGGCACGACGAATGAAATCATGGAAATGGTCGGTGGTAGGTAGCCGGGAGAAACCTTTCGCGGGGTCGCGGCGTCCGGATATTGGTCGACTTGAACCACGGCGGTGTTACCGGCATCCAAAATGGTTAGATTGTGCGTGGTTCCGGTTGGCAAGCCAAACGCCCAGTTAAGGCTGCGATAATCGATTTCGAAGTCGTCGGATCTTTTCAGGCCAAGAACCTCTTCGTAAAACCGCAAAGCCTGTTCCCGGTCAGGCGGTCCTAAGATTACGATGAAAAGCTGATCGACGAATGCCTGCGCTCGTGTTGCGGCGTCGGGTGATTTGTGTTCTCGAAATTGTGTCAAAAAGAAAACTTCGCCGTTGGGCCCGGCACATTGCATCGGCCGGACCGGTGAATCAAACGTCATTTCACGCGGCGCACCGACCACCTCGAAGCCTGATTGCTTGACGGCTTCATGGACCTGTTCCACGTCCTCGACCGATAATTCCAGAGCCCACCAACCATACGTTCTCAATCCGCTTGTTTCCGGTCCGGCGCCGTCTTGGATGAGACGCAGCGCGTAACTATCTTCACGGCCGGGACCGAGCAGCACAAATTCCTTACCCGTGGCGGCTGGTGCTGCCCAAGAATTCGCCAGCTCCTCGGAGACTTTGCCGTTGTCCACCACCTTATATCGGAAACAGTCGTTGTAGAGAGTTTGAGTGGCTTGCAGATCGGGCGTGGATATGGTCGCCATAAGGATTCTTCCGGCGGTATTTAACGGACTTGATGACATGCTAAACCTCTTTATGTTTATGACCGCAGGCAATCGAAGAACAGGGGCGGTCTGGGTAATGGGAACACTGAACAATCAATCTATCTGAATAGGAATATCTCAAGCATTGAGTAAACTAAAGCGCATTTTCTTAACGTGAACCGGTGTCCACTTCGCTCGAAAACGCTCTAGAGCGCATTGACAAAAAGTGTACGCGGTTTTTGGGTTCGAATGCGCGACAAAACAAAGACCTAGAGCACGTTAGTGATTCCATCTTTTGTGAACGTGCTCTAGCCCGACAACCCGTAACGTTTGAGCAGATCCCGTTTTTGGAAAAACGACTTGATATGTCGCCCCAGAAAGGTCCAACGGTTCATCCAAGAAATGTGGGTGCCCGATTTGTCATTATTCAAAATGCGTTCCACGATCCACGGTGTTGTTGTTTCAACGTAATCGCCCATTATATTGACGGAACGTATGACTTGTGCCCTCGTTTCCGGTGGAATTCTTTCGACTTCGCGGATCATGCCGTCGGAAATGTTGACGCCGGGACTGATCGTACTGACCTTAACCCCCGTGTCCTTCACCGCGTTTTGCAAACTTTTTGTAAAATAGCTAATGGCATGTTTGGTTGTTCCATAGACGATCATGCCCGGGACGATCTTGCCATCGTTTCCGCTACCCAGCGTATTGTAAATATGGCCATGCCCCTGTTTCGTCATACCTTGGAGCGCGACTTGAGACGCCAGCATGGTGCCGATCACATTGGATTCGACCAGGCTTACCATTTCTTCTGTTGATAGCTGCAAAAGAGTCGGCCCGTTTCGGACAATGCCCGCGTTATTGATCCAAATATCAATGGATTCCAATGCCTCTACCGCTTTATCCCACAAATACTGAACCTGCTCGATGGCCGATACGTCGCACACGGCGCCGATAATTTTGGCATTTCCGGCGGCCGCCGCTGCAGCTAAATCGGCCAGCGCCATGTCTATGGATTCTTGGGTACGGCCCGCCACCACCACATTATGGCCCCGTTTAAGAAACTCTTTGGCATATCCTTTACCGATACCTTTCGTGCCGCCCGTGATCACGACGTTGGCCATCGTGTCTCCTCACCTTCGCTGTTTTGCAAGTGGCCGCATCACACCGTGCGCCGCCTTGCTTTTCATCTGATTTCTTGAATGACGCTGACTAGAGCGTTTCCGAACTTAACAGAATTGCGAAAACGCTGTAAGTCTTTGTTTTGTCGTGCATTCGGACGGAAAACCGGTGCCCACCCCGGCCTTCGCCGGGGCATGCTTTTCCTGAATGCGCTCTAGGAATAAGTTACTCGCGCGCTTGGTGGCGCCAACGATGGACGAGTTCCTCCAGGAAATCTTCGTCATCGATGTCTTTATTCCATTTCTCGGAGAATTGACCATGACCGCCGCTTGGCAAGCAGTCATCGGGTAAGGTGTCAAAGACGATCCGCATGGGAAGAGTGACGCCCTCACCGAAGGCCAGCGCTTCGCCATTACCCATTGTGGGCAGGAATTGGAGGAGGCTTGGCGCCGCGTCGGCCGTCGCCGCTCGCACGAAAGCTTGATCTTTTTCGTTGGTCAATCTCAACGTAAAGATCGTGTTGCATTGGGAGAGAATTGTGGAGGCCAATTCTGATGGTCTTTGCGTGACCAAACACAAGGACACCCCGTATTTTCGACCCTCCTTGGCGATACGTGATAAGGCTCGTTTGGTCGGTTCGAACCCAAGAGAGTCATCACGAGGGGCATAGCGATGCGCTTCCTCGCAAACGATTGTGATAGGAACGCTTCCGTTGCTCCACAAAGCCAGATCGAAAGCAAGCCGGCAGAGCACCGAAACCACCACATTCAAGATTTCGGACGGAATACCCGACAAGTCGATTAAGCTAATCGGTCGACCATTGACCGGAATGCGAAAGAGTTGCCCGAGTATTTTGGTCATGTCATCGGTAACCGTGAGGCTGCCGAACATAAATGAGTAACGCGGATCCGCAGTTAAAGCCTCTATTCGCGTTTTGAGTCGTCGGTAGGGCGCAAGATTTTCCGGGCGGTCTAATTTGCCCATTGTCTGATTGAGTAAGCTTATGACGTCAGACAAACGGTAGGGTTTGGGCGTATCGACGCTGACCTGGTCAGCAGGGCCCGGCTTGCGCAAGAGAGCCGCGCGCGGCCCACCGCTCTCGGACGATCGATAAGCCGTCTTTGCCAGGGGAATAATTTCTCGCAGAATTTCCGTTTCGGTTTCGCGGTCTGCCTCGGATCCGACCAAGACTTCGATCAGCTCGTCGAAATTGAGCAGCCAATAAGGCAAGCGTAACGTTTCCGGACCGATATATTCGGCGGTATCGCCAAAACATGGGCGATACTCATTATGTGGATCAAGAAGCAAAATATGGGCCTTTGTGTATTTCTTGAGAAGTGCCCGAAGCAGTAGAGCTACGACGCATGATTTACCGGTGCCGGTGGTGCCCAATATAGCCAAATGTTTGCTCAATAACTCATCCGTCAAGACATAGGCGGGAATGCTGGGATCCTGATGGAGTGTGCCGATGCGAACGTCGAATTCCGGATCGTATCCAAAAACGCATTCGAGGTCGGTGCGCTCTGCGGTAAAGACATTGTCGGACAGGCTGGGAAAGGTTGTAATACCCCTTCGAAAGCGGATGGGCCGTCCGTCGCTTGAATATTCCAACTCTCCGACGAGCTCGAGCTCGGCGATACGAATTTCTTTCTCTTCCAAAGATTCCGCCGGTGCCGGTATGCTTACGGCAGACACAATGCCCATTGCAACACCCGAACTCGTTTGAATTTTAACGAGAGATCCCATTTCCGGTGCACTGAAGTTGTCAACCGCACCACCCCTCTGCGGGTCCAGCATGACGATCGCTTGGGCACCCGAAGCGGCCACAATCCGTCCGATCAGTCGATTAAGAGCGGGGGCAGGCTTTTGTTCCTGGTGTTCCGTGGCCTTAATTGCGGTTCCTGATTGCGACATGAATAACTGAACTCCTCATAGGTCTATTTACCTATTCGACCTCAAACTCGGCGGAGGCCGTCAACAGATTTCTTTGGTCTCCGGTATCACCTTTAATATGCGCGCCGCCTTTCGTGTGGTCGCGTTTTGCGATTCCATTTCGCTAGGCGGAACCTCGAGTCTTTCCTTAGGAAACTCCAATGAAATCTTAGTTCCCTTGCCCTGTTCGCTGACCATCTTGAATTTCGCACCATGTAAATCTGAAAAGGCCTTTGCGATGGGAAGACCCAGGCCGGTCCCTTCATGATGCCGTGTGAGATAATGTTCGACTTGGCGAAACGGCTCAAGTGCAGTGGGAATTTCCTCTGGCGCCATGCCGACACCGGTGTCTGTCACCTTGATTACCAGTCTGCCGCTGTCGTTTATCTTCGCGCTGATGGTCACTATCCCGTCTTCCGGAGTAAATTTGACGGCGTTGGAAGCGAGGTTGATCAAAATCTGCTTAATGCGCTTTCTATCGGCAAACAGCGGTGGCAGATCGTCATCGACATCGATAATTAGAGCTAAATTTTGGGCATTGGCAGACTCACGCAATAAGCCGGCACACTCGTCAATTATCGGCGCCAAATCTATCATTTCGCAATCCAACTCGACCCGGCCCACATCATGCTTCGTTAAATCCAATATGTCGTTGATAATGGAAAGAAGATGTTCTCCGGAACTAAAAATGTCGCCGGCGTAGTCGCGATAGCGATCGAATGCATCGGTGCCCAGTAAATTTTGTCGAATGACGTCGGAAAATCCGATAATGGCATTCAATGGTGTGCGCAATTCGTGACTGATATGAGCGAGAAATTCACTTTTTGCCCGGTTTGCGGTTTCCGCATCGTTTTTGGCTGCAATCAGTGCGAGCTCGGCGCGGTGTCGCGGAACGATGGAACCTATTCGGCTGGAATATTGATCCATGAGAGACTGTCGCCCAGTCGATTTGTTCCAAACGTCGTACATGCAACCGCTCGAATGGTTAAGAAATGCATTGGTAATATCACGCCATCAGTGAGCTTAATTGAGAAGACGAAATTTTCTCTTAATATAGCTCTTATGGTTTATACCGAGATGTGTCTGGCCGGGATGTAGGCTGCATTCTGTGTAACGTTTCAGTAACGTCTTGGTAACCATCATTCTTGTGCCGTTACGCATTGTTGCGTTACTCATGCGACATGAGTAGCCGGCACTCACCGGATCGTGTGTCGAGAAGTTGTTTATCTCTTTGCAAGCTTTCGCGCATTACTAAGTAATGGCGCACAAACGCATCGCCTTAACTATTTCCTCCGATTTGCACCCTACATTGTGCTCTTCATGTGTGGGAATGCCTGCAGGGTGTCAAGTCGTATAGCTATGGCTAACAAAAAATTAATAACGGGAGATCTGCGCCGCACCCCTCTACAATGGGGCAACATCTTACCCATCGGCGTCTTTCTTCTGGGCTGCCTTTGTACTGGTCTACTGTGGAAAGCACTGGATGACCGGAGATCCGATTTTGCTTGGCAGAAACTTTCAATCGAACAGCTCCATATCAAACGCCAGGTTGAAAGCGCCCTTGATACCCGGTTAAAAGCGTTAGAGCGAATGGCTCGGCGCTGGGCCATGCAAGGTGGAATTGCGGAAGAGATTTGGTCCGCCGATGCGCGACTTTATGTAACTGATTTTCAAGATTTGGTTGCTCTAAATTGGTTGGACAGTGACTATATATTGCGCGGTGTAGAGAGTTCGCGATCAACCGTAAATAAGATCGGTGAACCTACAGCGGGCTCGGAGCGCGTCAAACAAGAGTTTTCTTCGATTATCGAAAATCTCCAGACCTATACGTCGTCACCGTTCCTCTTTAATGAAGAATTCCAGCTCGTTTATATTGTCCCTTTGAGTGTCGATGGAAAGTTTGACGGCTTTCTTTCCGCTTTGATCAACCTTACTATTCTGTTTTCTAACGCTTTACAGGCAAGTATCGATGACGGATATGTGGTCGGTATTTACGATGGTGAAAGCGAGATCTTTCTAAGCTCTACAGAGACACCGGATATCCCGGCAGCGAATTTTTCCGAGAACAAAGTCATTGTGGGATCCAATGAATTGATCGTTCGGGTATGGCCGGGTCGATCCGATCTACAGAATCTCTCCAACACGCTGTCCCAAGCAATTCTAGTTTTTGGTTTTCTTATATCCGGCGGTCTGGCTTATATCGTAGCACTGGCAAGAAGGTCTTCCAAGCAAAACCGGAATCTGATATTGGCGAATCGGAAGCTTGAAGGTATTAACTTCGCACTCGAAAAGAGTGAAATGCATCTCAAAGAAAGTCGAGATCTTCTTCAAGCTACTTTCGATAATTTTCCGGGTGGCATTACCATTTATGACAAGGACTTGATGTTAGTCGCGGCCAACTCGGGATTCTATGAACTTCAAGGCTTGCCGGAAGAGTTATGCCCCATCGGTTCAAAAATGGAGGACCTTATACGTTTGGCGGGTCAGTTTGCAAAACGAACCGAATCTGAGATCGAGACGCTCGTGCAAAGGGCTTTCAATAGCATCCAAAAGAATAAAGACCGACCATGGCGATTCGAACAGCGGAGGCCCGGCACTAACATCGTATTGGAGACGCGGACATATCCTATTCCCGGCGGTGGCTTGGTCAGCATGCATACTGATATTACGCAAAGAAAGATGGCCGAGAAAAGTCTCAAGGATAGCCGCGATCTTCTTCAAGCAACGTTCGATAATTTTCCGGGCGGCATTGCCGTTTATGACAAGGATCTAATATTAGTCGCAGCCAACTCGATCCATTTTGAACTTGAGAACTTGCCGCAAGACGAGTTTCCCGTTGGGTCAAGAATGGAAGATATGATTCGCAGAGGAGTTGAATTGCATTCCGATGATGAGGAATTCATCGAGCGTATTACGCGGAATACAATTACTGCAATTAAGAAAGATAAAGACAAGCCGACTCGATACGAACGCCGGATACCGGGAAGCGACATTATCTCGGAGACCCGTACGTTCCCGATGCCGGATGGTGGTTTAGTTAGCATGCATATTGATATCACGCAAAGAAAGCGGGCTGAGGAAAGCCTTAAGGAAAGCAGGGATCATTTGAGGGCAGTTTTCGATAATTTCCCTGGAGGAATCAGTATAATCGACGCGGACCTCAATTTCATTGATACGAATGACCTTTTCTATGACCTTCTAAAGCTTCCAAAAGATGAGTTTCCGGAAGGATCGAAATATGAAGATATCGTAAGATACCTTGCGAAACAGGGTTGGTATGGCGAGGGCGACGTAGAGGACATGGTACGGGCTCGGATCGAACAATTCCGTGCCAATCAGACGGAACATATTGAACGGACTGTACCGGACGGGCGGACTATTGAAATGCGCTGCTTGCCATTACCTTCAGGCGGGATTGTCAGAACTTATGTCGATGTCACCCAACGCAAGAAGGCGGAGGAATCTTTACGCGCGGCAAAAGACGCGGCGGAATCGGCCGACCGGGCCAAAACTGAATTTTTGGCCAATATGAGCCACGAATTGCGCACGCCGCTCAATGCTATTATCGGGTTTTCGAAAATAATGATATCGGAGAGTTTAGGTCCGATCGGGAACCGCAAGTATTGGGAATATTCGAATGATATCCATGAGTCGGGTAATCACTTACTCGGAATCATCAATGACATTTTGGATATCTCGAAAGTTGAAGCTAATCAGCTCAAATTAGACGATGATATTATCGACGTTCCTGGACTCATTGATTCGACGGTAAAATTGGTGCGGGAAAGTGCCGCTAAGAATGGCGTCGACCTTCATTTGGATTTGGCTGATGACTTGCCGCGACTGCTGGCTGATGAGCGTAGCGTCAAGCAAATTCTGCTTAATCTGCTGTCAAATGCGGTCAAGTTTACGCCGTCCGGCGGCAGTGTGACGACGAAGGTTTGGAGCGATGCGAGTACTGGATATGTAATCGAAGTGATTGATACCGGCATTGGTATGACGCCGGAGCATATTGCTAAGGCGCTCACTTTGTTCGGACAAGTCGACGGCAGCCTTCAGCGTCAATTTGAAGGAACCGGATTGGGTTTACCTTTGACCAAGTCGCTTGTTGAATTGCACGGCGGGACGCTGGACGTTCAAAGTCAGGTCGGCGTCGGTACGCTGGTTACCGTTTGCTTTCCCCGGAAACGTATCGTTGCGAATATAACGAGCAAGATCGACTTGCGGTCGGCATAAACCATATAATCCCATCAGGTCAATCTGTTGCCGTTGGTATGGGGTCGATCATTTGAGTGCCGGCACCACGTGTTCTCCAATGATCTTAAGACCGTCCATAGGGTCATCATGAAGCCGCAATGCGATCTCCGTTAGACCCGCTTCTTTATATCTCTTATAACGGTCGATCTCCCGATCCAGGTCTTCAAGCCCGCCGGTGGACGTCATACCTTCGCACAAAGCGTGAGAAATGCGATCCGGAATGCCTTTGATATCACCCGAGCGATCAAACCACGCATCGACAAATTTATCGAAATTTGACGTAACCAGTGCCGTGTCCTCTTGATTGACGAAGAGCGAGACAAGCTCGGCATCGAGTTTGCGGCCACGCCAGACGAGCTCGCGCCGCGACTCACGATAGGCTTCGTCTCGATCCCTTTTGATATGCCAACCCCAAAACGCATTGATGCGAAAATTCTCGGCCGGGCGATCCCGGCGGGACACGCCCGTGCGTATGTTTGCCATGGCCGGGTCGATAATCTCCGTGGGTGTGCATCCGATAAAGACACCATCGGCCACACGCCCGCCCATCCGCATCATTTGATGGCGATAGGCCGTCATGTAAATGAACGGTGCCGATTCTGTCACCCAGTCATAGGCGCAAGGATAGGCGACATTAAATATGTCACCTTTATATCCTTGTTTCAGTTGACCGTGACAAGCCGCAAAAACGATTTCAAGAGCTTCGCGAACCGCTAAGACAATCTTATCGGGCTTTTTGAGGGCCATCGCATCCAGATTACCTTCGCCGGCGCCGATCGCGATTTGAGCGCGGCCGTGACTCATTTCATTGAGTGTCAAAAGGCCATTGGCGATTTTAAGCGGGTGCATTTCGAACGGGCTGACGGCCAACGGCCCCATCAACAAACGCTCGGTCGACTGTGCCAGGGGCACCAAACTGATAAAAGGGTCCCAATGGGCAAAGTAGTTCGACGTCCAAAGGGCTCTAATGCCGTAACCTTCGGCAACTTGACCCAATTCCGTGATCTGTGTCGGGGTCAGGTCTGGTTCTAAAATGATGTCGACATCCACGTTGATTGGTCTCCTGGGAAATGCTTTTTTGGAGGAATGACCGGCGCTAAATTGTGCGCTTGTGTCTGCTGGCCCGTCAAGCTGTGGGATGTCTCGTTGCGCGGCCGTGATGTGATTTTTCAGGTCTGTGGGGTCGGAAAGGGGGGTATTCTCATGCCTTTGCGACTGCTGACAGCCACCGCCCGGGCGCGCGCTCCGGGCGGCTGCCATAAGGCCATCAAGAATTCGAGGGTGTCGCACGCGCTTCGAGGAACTCAATGCCAATTTGCAGATTGTCTTGCCATTTGACCTGACATTTGATGGGCGGCTCGGCCAAGTCACCAACACCGATCACCAGGCTTACGAATTCAGGACATTCGAACCACGATCTGCACTCAAGCTTCGCGCCGATCTTGTTCATGTTACGGATGACGCAATCCATAGTGGTTTGGCCGTTATTATAAGTGATGCGCCCGGTACGCAAACTGCGTTGGCGCGGTTCGCTTCGGTCATCGGATTTCAGTTGCGCATTTGACATATGTGTTTCAACCCTTAGCAGGGGTATGGGCTCTGAGTCTGATCGCGTGGAACGCGCTTTATACCAGGGCGCAAGGGAGCTTAGAGAAATTACCTTTAGGAAACGTTTACCGGTTTTCCGTCCGGAAACACGACAAAACAACAACTTAGGGTCAGGTTTTGATTCCATCAAAACCGGAAGGACCCTAGGGGCGACCAACGAACATCCCCCTGTCTCGGCAAGAGCAACTGTCTCGAAGTGACACAATAAAGCGTCGAGAAGATTTCTCCTGAAGGTAAGCGCGCCTTCCGCAATTCCGCAAATAATCAGCGTTAATTGGCCCATGGCGCTTGCCATATGGGCGCAATCCTTGCTGGACGAAGGCAGACAACGTTTCGGGGAATCCAATTCGGCTCAATCGCCCATCGGCACTCATGATTGGCATCTATCTTGCGACTTGTACCGTTAAGGACTTGTTAATCATGTTGATGCGTCCCGCCGGGATGCAGCTGAGAGGTAAAAATGTTGATTTCTGGAATTGGTAGGTTGTTGCGATGTTTTGGCAAGGACAAAAGAGGCGGGGCGGCGATATTGATCGGGCTGACTTTGCCGATGTTTATCGGTTTTCTTGGCTTGGGTGTGGATGTCACGAATTGGTATCTGTCCAAGCGAATGCTTCAAACAGCAACGGATTCAGCGGCCATTGCGGCCGCGCTTACTTATTCCTATACGGCTGATATTTCGGAAGCGCGCAACGCAGCGACTGACAGCGCGAGCCGCAATGATTTTACCGTGGGAAGCGGCACCACTATGGCGGTCAACTTTCCGCCGACACAAGGCGCCTATACGGGGGATGACGGGGCGGTCGAAGTCATCGCAACCTGGGACCAGGTGGTTTACCTCGCTTCCGTGATATTCGGCGACGACGTCACGGTTCGGGCGCGCGCTGTGGCAACCCTCGTTGGGGTGCCCAGCGAGCATTGTATCTTAGGGCTCGATCCGGATTTTGCCGACACGGTGGAGTTTACCGGCAATGCAGATTTCACCGTCAATTGCGGTGTGGCATCCAACTCGCACAGTGACCAAGCGCTCACCATCTGGGGCAATGCGGATATTATATCGACACCTGTTTCCGCTGTGGGCGACATTGCCATCGGCGGTAACGGTGAGCTTCTGTCGCTAGCCCCCCTGCGTTCCTTTCAAAGTCCTTTTATCGATCCTTATGGACCCCTGGGACGCGATCTAGGAACATACGGTTTGACACCTTCAGAGTGCACGTTTACCAGCCTGCACTTGGGCGATGATACACCGCTCAATCCCGGCCGCTATTGCGATGGTCTCAAGATTTCCGGGGCCAACGTGACGTTCAGCCCCGGCACCTATATTATCGATGGCGGTGATTTCAATGTGTCCGGCACCTCGACCTTGACTGGTGACGGAGTGACCTTTGTGCTGACCGGCAGCGGCACCGACTATGCCACCGTGAAGTTTGCCGGCGGCACCATTGCCGATTTGACGGCGCCGACCGACGGGCCG
>SMVB01334030.1_pt1 | contig 15467 bp, 14 predicted proteins | sample 2456461 | NCBI WGS metagenome assembly SMVB01 (sample SAMN11095934, study PRJNA526329) | marine sediment metagenome | biome: Marine sediment; feature: Surficial sediment; material: Deep marine sediment; isolation source: Hadal surficial sediment | place: Pacific Ocean | collected 2014-05 | depth... | reverse complement strand
GGGAGAATAATGTATGAGTGCATATCTGTCTGTCATTGATAACAACCTGCACGAAGTGTCGGTAGCGGGAAAGGCGTATATTTTTCATATTCCCAGTACCAGCCTGTTCGAAGCAGACGGTTTGACCCAGGATATCCTCGCCACCCTGCGCAGTGAGGAAGGTCACAATGTGACCAGCCTGACCCAGGCGCTGGTAGACCGCTACCCGGCAGACAGCGTGCAAAGCGCACTGGGCGAACTGCAATCTCTGCAGTTGGTCGGTGGTGATGTCGGGGCTGTACCGGTAACACGACCTTTTCATCTGGATCAGTTTCCGCTCACCACGGTGGTGCTAAACGTCAACACCGGCTGCAACCTCTCCTGTACCTACTGTTACAAGGAAGATCTGGACACACCCGCCGCCGGCAAGAAAATGGATTTTAGTACTGCGCGCGACGCGGTAGAAATGTTACTGGCGGAATCGCCCGACCAGCCGCGTTACAACATTGTCTTCTTTGGCGGTGAGCCGCTCTCCCACATGGGCCTGATAAAAGAGGTGATCAGCTACGCGGAGCCACGCTTTGCCAGTATTGGAAAGGTGATAGATTTTTCCCTGACCACCAACGGCACCTTGCTCACCGAGCGGATTGTGGATTATCTCGACGCCCACAATGTGGGAATCGCTGTCAGCATGGACGGGCCGGCTGCCTACCACGATCGCAACCGTATTACGGTGGGCGGCAAAGGCACTTACGAAGTGGTGGCACGCAAGGTAAAGATGCTGCTGTCACGCTACAGCGCCCGCCCGGTAGGCGCCAGGGTTACCCTCACCAAAGGTATCACCGATGTGGAGGTCATCTGGGACCATCTGTTCAATACCCTGGGATTTCACGAGGTAGGTTTTGCGCCGGTCACCTCCGGTGATATTTCCAGCTACAACCTCAGCAATGAGGAGTTGGTAGAAGTCTTCTCCAATATGAAAAAACTGGGAGCAAAGTATCTCGAGGCTGCGCTACAAGACCGCTCTATCGGGTTTTCCAATATGCACCAGCTGCTCACTGATATTCACGAGGGCATCAAAAAGGCACTGCCCTGTGGTGCCGGTGTGGGTATGGTCGCCGTGGATCATGCTGGCGACGTCAATCTGTGCCACCGGTTTACCGGTTCGGACCTGCCGCGTTTCGGTAACGTAACCGATGGCCTGGACAAGGATGGCCTGAACCAGTTTATCAATGCGCGCATGGAGCAAAAGGAGCTGGGTTGCAACAGCTGTCGTATCCGCAATCTCTGCGCCGGTGGCTGTTACCACGAAAGTTATGCCCGCTACGGCGATCCCGCCAAACCTACCTTTCACTACTGCGACCTGCTGCGCGACTGGGTTGATTTTGGCATCGACGTATACATCCGTATTCAGAGCGAAAACCCAGGATTTTTCTCCCGCTACCTTTCTCCCCGGAGAGCGCAATCATGAAACACCTCAAAGCGGTAAATAAAAAGGCCCAACAGCTCTCGGATGCTGCCGACCAGGGTGAGCAGGATGAAGTTGTTGCCATGCAAACCGTAGTGGGCTGCGCTGCCACTACCGATCCCGGTTGGGAGGTGGATATGTTTGGTACCGTGGCCGGCTTGTGTCAGCCCATGGAAGCAGACCTGTACGGTTGTTCAGACCCCTGCTGGTGGCCGGCCCAGGTTCCCGACACGATGAATACCTATCCCGATTGGACCAAGGAAGCCGATTCCGCCAGCAAGGACTGGCGCAATCTGGAGTCTGTGTATCCGGACGACAAGGAGTAAGATCATGTCTATCCCTGTACGGGCCTGTGGGGCCCTGTTGGCAATTTTACTTTTGCTCGGCGCCTGCAGCAAAGAGGCTACAGACGCTGGCGCGGCTTCATCTGAGGGACCGTCGACGCGGGACTACCTGGTAACGGTGAGTCGCCCCAATCTTCTCAACGTGATTGATCTGCACGACAAGACCCTGGTCAGGCAGTGTGAGCTGCCGGGGCTCGCTGCCCCAGGCACGCTGGTAATGAGCCCGGATGGAAATATCGCCTACACCCTGGTCGACGCTTTCGGTGATGTTTTTGGTATCGCCCTGGACAGCTGTGAACTGGTGTTTTCTACCCAGCAGTCGCAGGGTGATGTACGGGTTAAATCCATAGGATCGCTGGCCATCAGTCCCGATGGCGGCGAGATTTATACCCATCAAAACCGGGTCCAGCTGCAGCGTGATCGCTATCAGCTGCAGACCCCACAAGTTGCCGTGTTCGACACCAGTGCCGGCCTGAAGGCGCAGCCGATCAGGTCTTTCGATGCACCGCGGCAAGTGACCATTATGGCCACCGATGCCAAGGGCTCCCTCTATCTGGGCGGGCCTGATATTTATCGTATGGATGTAAGCACCGGTGACTACGAGATTGCTCTGGCCAGTCGCAGCCTGGAAGACCCGGCCTACAGCCAGCGTGACGTGCTCACGGTGTGGCCCCTGGGTGAGGTCAACAACGAACTGATCCGCATGTACAGTGCTGCCCGCTACCGGGGAGAGAGCGGTGACCTTGATAACGCAGACTGGATATGGGGTTACGAAGTGGTCAACCTCATCACCGGAGAAACCGAGGATCGGGATTTTGGCCCGCTGGAAGTGGTCCTGTTTACCGGTATGCGCAGGCCCGGGCATCTCGACAAGATGTACGGCGTGCTCACCCAGCTCAAGGAGTTCGATGTCGACAGCCAAACAGTAACGCGCACCATCGAACTGGAACATACCTACTACTGTATAAACTTCTCCACCGATGGCAGTCTGTTGTTGCTGTCCGGGGCGCTCAGTGATGTGGCGGTGTACGATGCCAACACGCTTGAAAAGATCACCAATATTCAATTGAGTGGCGACATGGGTATGGCCAACAGCTACGTGTTCAATCGCCGGACTTTGTAGGACCGTGCAGGTGATGCCCGGCCCTGTTGAGCGTGGTCCCGAGGGGCTGCGCTGGTTGTATAGTTTTCTGTGGCCACAGCGTGGCGCCATCGCCTGGCTAATACTCATCTCTGCATTGACCAGCGTCCTGGCGCTGGCGCAGCCCTGGCTGACCAAGCTGATTATCGATGATGGCCTGCTGGCGCAAGACTTTGACACTTTGTTGTACTGCTCTATCGGGCTGCTGGCCCTGGGCATCGCTGCCACAGCTCTGTCGGGTTACAACCGTATTAAACATACACGGTTGTCGGGCGACATCCTGTTTGCGCTGCGCGAAGATGTATTCGCGCATTTGCAAAAACTCGGCCCGCAATTTTTCAACCGAGAACGCAGTGGTGACCTGATATCTCGTATGGACAGGGATGTTGCAGAAATCCAGCGCTTTGCGGTCGACACTTTGTTTAGTGCGTTCTCGGCCGTCATTGGCCTGGTCGGCACCTGCACCATGATGCTGATACTGAGTTGGAAGCTGTCCCTGGTGCTGCTTTTTCTTGTGCCCATCGAACTGCTATACCTCATTTACATGCGCCCAAAGGTGGAGGCGCAAAACCGTCGTCTGCGCGAGCGCGGGGCGGATATTTCCTCGTTTTTTGTTGAGAAGGTTCCCGCTATCAAGTTCATTCAGAGTGCGGGTGGGGAAGAGCGGGAGTTACACGCCTTGTCGCAACTCAACAGCAGTTTTTTGGGCGACCTGGTGCAATTGCAAAAAACGGAATTCTGGACCTCGGCCATTCCCCGTCTGATGTTAACCGCCGGCCGTGCTGGCGTGTTTCTGCTGGGTGGTTACTGGGTGATACAGGGGCAAATGGAACTGGGTTCACTGATTGCCTTTGCCGCTTACCTGGGTATGGCGACAGGACCGGTTCAATCCCTGCTGGGACTGTACCTGGCCTGGCAACGACTGGTGGTAAGCCTGGAGAGAGTCAGTTACCTGCGCCGACAACCGGTATCTTTGGCTGTCTCAAGTGGGCGCGCACCACCGCGAGAGTTGCGCGGCGAGTTAGCTTTTGAAGCCGTAGATTTCAGCTACGACAATGGCAGCCGGGTATTTTCCGCTGCCAGCCTGCACATACCCGCCGGTGCCAAGGTGGGTATCCACGGCGCCACGGGTGCCGGCAAATCAACACTGCTGGATCTTATCCAGATGCACCTGCTGCCACAGGCGGGCGCGATTACCGTTGATGGAATCAATATCGCGGAGTTTGATCCGCGCCAGTGGCGCGCACTGTTGGCTGTGGTGCCGCAGGACCCGGTTATTTTTCGTGACACCCTGGCCAACAACGTGCGCTACAGTTTGCCGGGGGCCAGTGCCGAAGATGTACATGTTGCTTGTCAACGAGCCGGGCTGGAAGGCTTGTTGGAGGAGTTGCCGCAGGGTGCGCAGACCGTGCTGGCAGAGGGGGGGCGTTCGCTTTCAGGGGGAGAGCGCCAGCGTGTTGCCCTGGCGCGGGCGCTGTTGCAAAAGCCATTGATTTTGCTGCTGGACGAGCCCACTTCGGCGGTGGATGCTACCACTGAGCTGCGACTGGTCAGAGAGATTGATCGCCTGTTCGCAGACAGCACCCGCATCATCGTCAGCCATAGACCCAGCACGCTCGCCAATGCGGACCTGATGGTGGGTATCCACGGGGGTGGTTTCCATATTGACAGCGCCGCGCCAGACAGCGTTCGGCAGGGTAGCTGAGATGAGCTCCAGCTTGACGAGCACGGCGAGTCAAACCGCATTGCGCATCGGTATCATCGACAGTCACATTGCCCCGCCTTTGCACTCGGCAAAAAGCTTCTGTGCTATCGACGACAACAGCGCTTCTTGCCAGCAGCCTTTACACGGGGCAACTATTGCCGACTGGCTCAATACCGCGATTGTGGAGCTGGAAATTTGTGCGGCACAGGTTTTTGCCCAACAGCTGATTTGCAGTCCGCGCCAGGTGGCAGAGGCTATCCACTGGCTAATTGATCAGGATGTGCGGCTGATCAATATGAGCTTTGGCCTGCGCGAAGATCGTACTGTTTTGTGCGCGGCCTGTGAGGCGGCGGTGGATGCGGGTATCTGCCTGGTTGCCGCCAGCCCGGCCCGTGGCGATCCCGTTTATCCCGCCGCTTACCCGGGAGTGGTGCGCGCCACCGGAGACGCCCGCTGTGATGGGGGTGAGATTGCCTGCCTGGACAGCGCGCAGGCTGATTTTGGTGGCTATGCCGGTAACCCGCAAACAGGCTTGGTCGGCGCCAGTGCCGGCTGTGCTGCCGTGTGTGTCGCACTGGCTAAATTGGCGGTGGACAATCGGCAGATGAGTTCAGCCGAGCTCGTTGCTACGCTTGCACGCAAGGCCGATTACCAGGGCCCGGAGCGACGTGTGGCCGGTGTACCGGCCATCGACCGGGTGTCTTCGTGAACACCTCTATTGTGGTGCTCGGGTGCGGCCCTGCCGGTGTTACTGCCGCGTTGGGCTTGCGCCGACTGGGCTACGCGGTGACGGTGATCGGCGAGCCGCGTAACTACCCGGTAATAGAAGGTATCTCCGCGCGGGTCTGCGAATCCCTGCATAAAAATGGGCTGCGCCATGCGCTGCAGACAGCTTCACAGCCGGTGCGACGATACGCCATCTGGAATGGCGAGGTACGCGATACCAACACGGAAGTTTTAGTATGGCGGCCTGAATTTGACGCCGCATTATTGGAAGACCTGCATGCCGCGGATGTAGCTGTCTTGAATCTGCGCATCAATGCCGTGCAGCAGGTTGGTAGCCACTACATAGTTGACTGTGGCGCTGGTGATAAGCGTCGGGAAGTGGGTGCCCAATTTGTCGTAGAGGCGCGCGGGCGCGCTGCCAAACTGACCAGCAGGGTGCGAGTGCGCGGCTCAGAAACAGTTTCCGTGGCAATGAACTGGCGCTGTGAAACGGATCAGCCTTTTACGGCGGCGGCCAGTACAGAGCAGGGCTGGATGTGGTTGGCGCGCAACATGCAGGGCAGGCTTTTTGTGCAGTTTACAACCTACGCCAAGAACCCGGCGTTACCGGGCAAGTCAGAAATTCCCGGCCTGATTGAGCAACAGTTGCAGCAAGTGCAATTACCACCGGCTGTGTCTGTGCAAAACCGCGTTGCCACTGGCGCGGCGCTGGCGCGCAGCAGTACCCCTATTCTGGTGCAGGAGCCGCTGGGAGATAACTACCTGAGGGTGGGCGACGCCGCTATGGCGGTTGATCCGCTATCGGGCAACGGTATCTTCCTGTCTCTCTCATCAGCGCTAATTGCGCCAGCGGTAATCAATACCCTGTTGCAAAGACCGGCCGATGCAAGCCTGGCCGGTGACTTTTACAGGGAGCGGTTGGAGCGACAATTCTTTCGCTTTGCTCGCGTGGGCCGGGATTTTTACCAGCTGGAAAAGCGCTGGCCGGACAGTGCTTTCTGGCAGCCGCGCCGTCTGTGGCCAGATGCACTACCGGCACATACAGAGCAGGATCGTGTATTGGGCAAGGCGCTTAAGCCAGTGGTAAACCACGGTTTTATTGAACGCAAACAGGTGGTGCTTACCGAGGACCAGCCCATGGGAATCTGGCAGGGCGCTGAAAAAATACTGGAACAAACTGAGGGCTAACAATGCAGGACTTTGCGCTATACCTACGCGGACCTGGCCAATCGCTCCCGCCAGGCGGCCAATGCCCTCGCAGGACAAGATGCCAATGACGGCCACTGGCAAGATTCGCAAACTGGATTTGCGTGAGAAGTATTGGAACCATCTTTCAAGTTAGCTGGATACGGGGCGGCAGACAGGCTGCTGCTGGTGGCAAGTAGATATGTCCGCAAAGCAGATGTTAAGCTGAGACCACGACAGAATCAGCTTTCTTTCCAGGATTAAAAGTGCGATGAAAATTTTCACAGCATACCCGCTTCCGCTGGCATTCCTGTTACTTGCTTTATCCGGCTGTGGTGGTGGCAGTAGCGGTGATGCAGGATCAGGCTTTCTTGACGAGAACCTTTTTGATTTGAGTGGTGGTGGTAGTTCTGGTCCGAGTGGTGCCAAGTTGTATAAAGATTTATGTCAAACCTGCCACGGCACAAAAGGTGATGGAACGGATGGTTCTACAGGAGTGCCACTAACGTCTCCCCCCGCCAATTTGAGCGCCTATATTGCCGGTAATATGCCGGAGGATGACCCCGGGCTTTGTGTGGGTGCATGCGCCAGCGCAACAGCGGACTTTATCAGGAAAAATTTTGTCGATAGCGGCAATGTCACGGGCTCGAGTCAGCCGGAAGAAGGCGGCTATGCTGCCAGCGACTGCTCCACTATTGTTGGAGGCGTGAATGCACTTGAATGGTTTATCGCCAATGGAACCACCCTGCGTGCGAATACCAGCCTTGCTGGAGCCGGTGACTGGCAGCTGCTTTTTCAAAAAAATGCCACTGTTCACTCCTGGGCGGACCCGGATTTTGCGGGTTGGAACAAGCGTCTTGAATCATCCTGTCAGGAGAATGCAGAACAACCTGTTCGCATTCTGTTAGACGTCAATACGCCGCCGCCATACCCAATGCCGATTGTATTGGCTGATCAAATTGATCAGGTTATTACCGTGATCCAGCAGAAATACCCGGGGGTTCGAGAAATTATTTTGCTGGATCTCGATAGCACCGAACCTGGATCATCCTGTGATGACACGCTACTCACGACTACTGATGATGCCGTGCTTGCGGCCCTTGACATGTTTCCTGAACATGCCAGTACTGAAGTAGAGATATTGAGGGAGTTCGCTCCATGGTCGCTGTTCTGCACGGATGGTCCGCGCTAGTTCGTTTGAAGTTCGCCGGGCGAGCAATCTTTATGCGCTTTCTGTTGCCACTACTATTGATAGCCGTGATAAGTGGCTGTGACCCAGGTCCCGGTGATACAGAACTCGAAAAGGCTGTCGCCGATACGGTGCTAAGCAATGGCAGAATCTATACGGTCGATAAGGCCAATCCCTGGGTAGATTCTGTGGCCATCAAGGACGGCAGGTATATTTATGTCGGTGAGGCCGAGGGTGCCCAGGCGTACATCGGTGCGGCGACAGAGTTTATCGATCTGCAAGGAAAAATGGCCATGCCGGGTATCAATGATATCCATGCCCATCCCTGGCAGGGTGGTCTCAAGATGTTGTACGAATGTAACTATTCCTTCACTGCCGCTCCGGCCGAGATTGCACAGATCATCGGAGATTGCATTACAGCCAATCCCGAGGCCCAGTGGATTCTCGGTGGGCAGTGGACCAGCGATTTTTTTCAGCTTCACGGCATGACTTCACCGCGCCAATGGCTGGATGCGTTGTCTGCGGACAAGGCCATGTATTTTCAGGACGATGCAACACACAATGCCTGGGTTAACAGCAAAGCATTGGAGTTAGCGGGCATAAACAAAGATACTGCCGATCCCGCGGGCGGTACCATTGTGCGGGATGAAGACGGTGTACCCAACGGCGTGCTGCTGGAGACGGCCACGCGTTTGGTCGCGGCTGTCATCCCCGCCTGGACCCCTGAGCAAAATGTGGCGGCGCTGGATGCAGCGGTCCGGGCTGCCAATTCTTATGGAGTGACGGGCATGGTCGAGGCTCGCACACCGCCAGAAGTCTCACAGGCCTATCAGCAATTGGATCGGGCCGGGCACCTTACGGCTTACGCCATCACCGATTTGCAAACCCCCAGGGGGCAGCGCGACCAGCCAATGGCAGTAGCGCCTTTGAAAAAGGTAAGTGAGCAATATCGCTCCGAACATGTGCATACCCGGTTTGCCAAAATCTTTCTGGATGGGGTACCCACAGCTTCACGTACCGCAGTGATGTTGGAACCCTACCGGGTGGATGTTGACGCGCCGGAAGTATTCAGGGGGGCAGCCCTGGTGTCTCAGGATGCCCTGGTAGCAGACTTGATTGCACTGGACAGCAATGGCTTTACCGTGAAGATTCACACGGCAGGTGATGGCGCGGTGCGCCTGGCCCTGGATGCCATCGAACAGGTCCGGGAAACCAATGGCCGCAGCGGCCTGCGTCATGAGCTGGCTCATGCCGGCTACATTCACGCCGACGATCTGCCACGCTTTGCGGCGCTCAATGTCACCGTGGATCTCTCGCCGGCCATCTGGTATCCACGGCCCATTTTCGATTCTATTGAGGGCGCGATTGGTGACCGGGCCAGGTACTACTTTCCTATCAAGGATTTGCTGGCTTCCGGCGCCAACCTGGCGACCGGTTCTGATTGGCCGTCAGTGGCGGGCAGCATAGACCCCTGGCATGCCCTGGAAGCAATGGTGACACGGCGCAATCCTTACGACGATAGTGAGCAGGCCCTGTGGGCGGAGCAGGCAATCAGCCTGGCCCAGGCTATTGAGATTTTTACCCTGGACGGCGCCAAAGCTTATCGATTGGAATCCCTGACCGGTTCCATTGAAGTGGGCAAGTCCGCCGAGTTGCTGGTACTGAACCAGAACCTCTTTGAGGTAACCGCAGAGAGTATTGGCGACACCGAAGTCATCATGACCCTGTTCGAGGGCAAGTTGGTGTACGGATCAGCACCATAAATAGGGCTGGGTGATATTGACCGGAAATGGTGGAAAACAGCGGCTTGGCATTGAAAATGATAAAATAGCTTTATATATCAATCGGATAGCTATTTCTTCGTGGGGCCGAATTCATTCGGCCAACATTGCCGTTTTCCTCCTCAGGAGTCCCGCCATGAACGCCACCAACCTCATCACTCGCGCAGCCTCGACCAACTCGAAACCGACCTTATTTCCCTCTCCTCGCACATCAATGCCATGGAATACGAGTTCCTGGTATTGCTGCGCGAGTTAGATTTGCCGCAGATATCCACCGCCTTTCAGAAAGGGGATCTTTCGTATTCAAAGGCGCGCTACCTCTCGCGAATCGCCACACCCTCAACAGAGGAACATTTACTGGATTTTGCATTAAAAGCCACAGCCGCCCAGGTGGACAGACACTGTATGGAGTTACGCAATGTGCAACGACACACTTCAACACAGGATGCTAACCGGCTGCATGAGAATCGCTATCTGAGTTGTTCACCTCATAGTGATGGTAGCGTTACCCTGAGTGTAGAACTGCCAAAGGAAACTGCTGCTCTCGTGATGAAAACATTGGCAATGGCGGTCCCGCCATTGGAAGCGAAGGATGTGTACGAGGGTGAAGAAGCAAGCGCTTGGGGCGGCCATCCGTCTCGTGGTGCATCGATGAGAACTTGTAGGGTGAAACCACAGCTGAAAACCTGTTGATGTTGTGTTCCAAACATCACCGGCTACTCCACGAGGGCGGATTTGAGATTAAACCCGGTGCCGAAGGGCAGTGGCACTTTCGCAATGCGAGCGGGATGAGAAATGTTGTTACTTGAGGGTAGCCAATAACAACTGGGCTGCCCGTTACTTTGCTCAGATGCCCTGGCGGGCAACGGTCATCGTGAGGACAAGGCCCAGGCCCAACCCATAGCAAGCATGGCCAATAGCCGGGGCGAGGAGAGACCGCATACCCTTCGGCGCTCTAACCCCAAAGAGGCCCCAACCAAACCCGGGGAAATTAGTGAACCATGGCAAGACCGTTGTTGCTAGCCCCCACAAAATACCAGGAATGACGTGATTTTCCGGCATGGGTATATCTAGGACGAGATAGAACAATGGATAAGTCAATGCCACACCAGCGCCAAGACTGTAATGAAAGATCCAGCCCACAGAGACTTCATTTTTTAATGGGCTGGACTCAATTATGTTCTCATGCACGAAATGCCCGCTGAACATCCCCAGGAACCACCGACCGAGAGCTTGTGGCCCGCCACAAGCGGCGCCCTTCGTGAAGTTCGTTCGCTCCATGATCTTATCCGCGATGTCCATAAGCACGGTTCCGACGATGCCGCCCGCTATCGACCAGAGTAATAATTCCATAACACACGCTCCTACCTAACAGCCTGCCGCCGAGGCGGAGTTCTTCAGCAGAGTCCACTATTTGATCAGAACGAAAAACGCCAAATCACTCGCCACGGGTGACTCAGGTCTTGCTGGTGGCCTAAGCATAGTAGTTTGATGGCGGATCGGTGATCCACGTCGCTCCAGCGCTTTAAGATATCGAGATTCGTCGTATGCTACTCCAGTCTGCCAGCAGCGATATAGAATACGTATCCATTTGAAAGCCAAGGCCCTGACAGCAGCCTGATACGTCGATCCCTTGTCACGCTGTTGTCGATAGTACTCTCCTGCCCAGTATGATTTGTTGATCGTCTGCGTGCTCCTGATCGCTTGCAGACGATTATCAAGCACGCCTTCACGGTACATGTGGTTTTCGTGGAAGAAGCGTCTCAGGGTGGCTGCACGTGCTTGTTTTGCCTGCCCCAGGGTAGGCCAGCGTTGTTCAACCAGGGTCGCCAGTGTGCGTATCTCAGCGCTCGGTGGCCCTAATAGTTTGAAGTGCGACCGGTGGCGCAGCAACATATCGACAGCAAGCTAGGCAACGCTGGCACATACGAGTTGCTGCTGTACGACAAGGAGTCACTGGTGGTCGTGACACTGGACTCCGCGAGGGGTAAGTAATCATCGAACAAATTCAAAGGGAGCGGGACCGTGCGGTTTACACCCCAGGTGGCCTTAACGAAATGTAAGCCGCCTTTCAGCTTATTGCGTTTGTAGAAGTCCTGATCATAAGCGGATTCAAAACGCATTGGTTCAACACCCAGATCCTTGAGCAGGCCTTTGACCACATCGCTGTACCAGGAGGGTTCAACCAGGGTTGCACTGCCCCCATGGGTGATTAGAGTACGGTCCCCGATTTGAAACTCATTGCGTTTGGCGTGTCCGCCGAAATCATCGTGATTATCGAGGATGAGAATGCGCGCGTTGGGATTTTCTTTTCGATAGAAATGCGCCGCCAACAGACCACTGATGCCAGCGCCGACAACCACCAGATCATAGGCTCCGGAATCAGGTTCCCGCACCGCCCCCAGTCAGTCTGGCCCTGTCGAGCCTGCACCTGTGCGGCGAAAAAACTGCCAGGTAATATGGCCCCGGCGCTCAGCCAAAGTGTAGGGTTTTAGTTTCCTGGTAATCCTCCAGGCCCAGCGTTCCCCCCTCGCGGCCGTTACCCGACTGCTTGTAACCGCCAAAAGGTGTGCCGTAGCTAAAACCACCACCATTGATATGTATGGCACCGGCCTTTAACTGCGCGGCAACCCGTTCGCCGCGCTCTGGATCGCCAGTTTGCACATAGGCTGCCAGGCCATAGGGCGTGTCATTGGCCAGCGCAATGGCTTCGGCCTCGTCCTCGAAGGGCATGATCACCAGCACAGGGCCAAATATTTCTTCCCGGGTGACACGCATGGAATCGGTAACATCCGCGAATATCGTGGGTTTAACAAACCAGCCCGTTTCCAAACCTTCCGGCTTGCCGACTCCCCCAACCAGCACCCGGGCGCCCTCGTCGATTCCAACCTGGATTAAAGTCTGTACCCGGTCGAACTGGATCTTGTCAAACAGGGGCCCCAGGTGGTCGCCCTCCTGGGTCGGATCACCCACTGCCTGTGCCATTGCCGCCCGTTGCGCAATTTCCAGTGCTTCCTCATAACAGGAGCGCTCGACCAGCATGCGGGTGGGCGCATCACAGGACTGGCCGGTATTGTAAAAACACTCCAGTACCGAGGCTGTAATCCGCTCTTCCAGATCGCAATCCGCAAACACCAGGTTCGGTGACTTGCCGCCCAGTTCCAGGGTCACCCTCTTAACGGTATCGGCGGCATCTTTGCTGACTGCCGTTCCCGCCCGGGTAGACCCGGTGAAGGACATCATTTGTATATCGGAGTGGCGTGACATGGCCGAGCCTACAGTAGGACCGTCGCCGTGAACCATATTAAAAACCCCCGCCGGATAGCCTGCCTCGTGAATGATCTCGGCGTAGACCGTGGCAGAGATGGGGGTGTGCTCTGACGGCTTGAGTATGCAGGCACAGCCGGTCGCCAGGGCTGGAATAACCTTCAGTGACACCTGGTTCACCGGCCAGTTCCAGGGCGTGATCAAGCCACAAACCCCAATGGGTTCGTACAATTGAGTATCACCATTGGCTAACACGCTGCGCTGCTGCTGTGCCTTGAGTGCCTCGATGTAAGCAACCAGGTGCCCCACGGCGGCGTCCGCCTGGGCCTCGCGCGACATGGAAATCGGCGCGCCCATTTCCAGTGTCATGGCCTGAGCCAGGTCCTCCAAACGACTGTTAGTCACCTCCAGCAGACGATCCAGCAATTCAAGTCGCTGTTCCTTGCTGGTGCGAGAGAAGCTCTCGAAGGCTCGATTTGCTGCCGCTACCGCAAGATTAACGTCGTCAGAATTGCCCAGGATAATCTCACCCACGCGCTGTTCGGTGGCCGGATTCAGCACCGGGAAGCGCTGGTCAGACTGTGGGGTGACCCAGGCGCCGTCGATGTAAAACTTGCTTAGCTTATCCATATTACTCATCCGGTCAGGTGGGTCAGAGCCCTGTATGGTACACAAAAAAGCGCCGGGACTGGAATCATAGGCTCTTGCCATAAGCTCAGGTTTTTATTAGCGTTGGTTATAGCGTAACTCGACTTCTCCCCAAGACAGGACCAGATGAGAATGGACATTTTTACTATCACGATTATTATCAGCCTGATCCTTTTCATCGCTATTGGTAATTACGCCGGGAAAAACGTCAATAACCTGGATGACTATTTTGTTGCCGGGCGCCAGGCGCCCACAATCCTTATTGTAGGCACATTAGTGGCGAGCGTGATGAGCTCCGTTGCTTTTCTCGGTGAGGCTGGCTTCACCTATGACGGTCAAATGGGTGCCTATATGTTATTCCCTAGCACGGCCGCGTCCGGATATGTCATCGGCGCTCTGTTCTTCGGGCGCTATCTACGACGCAGCAGGGCGACCACCGTGGCCGATTTTTTTGGTCAGCGATTTTGCAGCTTCCGTGTGCAGCAAGTCTCGGGCATTATCATTATGCTCTCCGTCGGCATCTATCTCCTTATTGTCACCCAGGGCGCGGCTATCCTTCTTGCCGATTTAACAGAGCTCACTTATTTTCAAAGCCTGATCGGCGTGTGGCTCAGTTATACCCTCTTTACAATGTACTCGGGTTCCAAAGGTGTGATCCTTACCGATACCTTGATGTTCTTATTGTTTACGGGCGCCACCCTTGTCTTTGCGTATTACATTGTCAGTGACTTGGGCGGCATCGCATCCTCTATTGAGAATATGGCCCAACTTGAAAGCAAGGCTGGAATTGCCTCTTGGAGCGGCATTGTTGGTCCGGGGACCGAGTGGCCAACGGCGATGGATTACCTTATATGGGCATTCGTTATCGATATTGCCTGGAGCGCGGTTTATATTGTCGGCCCTTGGCAAGCAGGTCGTCATTTGATGGCGAAGAATGAACATGTCGTTCTACGATCGGCGATGTATGCTCTCATTATTGTCACTCTTTTGCAGATCGTCATTTACGGCCTCGGCGGGATCGTTAATCTCGTAAAGTCGGATATTACACCTTCTGAAACTGTATTGGTTTGGGCGGCGAGGAATTTAGTTCCAGAATTTTTGGGCGCCCTGGTATTGGCTGGCATCATGGCAGCGGCGTTATCGTCCGCTTCCACCTTTCTCTCTCTGGTCGGGTTCAGCGCCAGCAATGACGTTGTGAAAAGAGAGAAGGAGCTAGATCTACGCTCAATACGTATCATCATGATGATCGTCGGAATCGTTGTTTTACTCGCGAGCTTTTATTTTCCACCCAATATCTTCTGGCTGATGTTGTTCGTTGGAACCGTCTATGCCTCCTCTTGGGGGCCGGTTGGCCTCATGAGTGTATGGAGTAAAAGCATTACAGAGTCTGCGGCCTATTGGGGAATGATAACCGGCTTTGTGTTCAACGTGATTCCAGCAGGCCTTGAATACCTTGGTTATATTACCTGGCCTAGCTATCTTCACCCGGCCATTATTGGAACGGTTATCAGCCTTGTCACCATACGCATCATCTCAAGAAGGGGCACGGTGACGGAACAAGAGCTCGCTTATCGGATCAAGCTTCACATAACCCCTGAGGAAGACCGTGATGCTAAAAAAACAAGAACGACCATGATCGCCCCTATGGCCCTCATTCTATATGGCTGCACCATGCCATTTCTAATGGTGAATTATTACATCAAGCCCTATCAACGCGGCACGGGAGAAATTTTGGCGGATGGCTCTATGAATTGGCACACCGGAGAAGCCTGGTTTAGCCTATCATCGGCAATCCTCTTTATATCACTCGGCATCCTTGCCGCAATCGTGATTTGGCGCAGCTATTATCCGAATGCGAAAGCGTCCAAGAGCGCATTAGCCGAAAAGCGCTGATCCAGAACGGTAGAAGTTATGTCTACGCAAACAGATGTCATTATTATCGGTGCTGGTTCTGCTGGTTTATCAGCCGCCAAAGAACTTACTAAACAGGGAATTTCATTTATCGTGGTAGAAGCCTCTCATCGTATTGGTGGT
>SMVB01209071.1_pt1 | contig 15471 bp, 13 predicted proteins | sample 2456461 | NCBI WGS metagenome assembly SMVB01 (sample SAMN11095934, study PRJNA526329) | marine sediment metagenome | biome: Marine sediment; feature: Surficial sediment; material: Deep marine sediment; isolation source: Hadal surficial sediment | place: Pacific Ocean | collected 2014-05 | depth... | reverse complement strand
GATTAAAAGCCATGAAAAAACGCCGGCAAACAAATTCGATAAAAAATCTCACTAACGGCCCGGGCAAACTATTTCAAGCTTTCAAGTTTAATCCGGGAGTTCATGGGGAACAGGTCGGCCGGTCTGTTTTCTTGCAGCGCTATTTAAAGCAAAGCCGTTTTGAGATCTCAACCAGTTCAAGAATCGGAATTTCCAGGGCGGTGGATTTGCAGTGGCGGTTTTTTATAAAAGGAAATGAATTTGTAAGTAAATAGGAATTGGAGAGTTTCAAGAATGAAAATTTTTAACTTGAATGATAGATTTCTTTTAGCGGTTTTTACACTTTCGATGCTGATAACAGGGCTTAAGGCTGCTCAGAACGGCAAAGTGATTACTTTAAACGAAGCCATTGAAATCGCCTTAGATAACAACGCCGGATTAAGAGCGGCAAGAGCGGATTTAGAAGCGTCGGGGCATCGTGTAAAAAAAGCCAGGCTCGATCTCCTGCCCAAAGCGGATTTGCAATTCAGTTATGCTCGCCTGGACCCGGCAAGTGTGCGAAGAGGCAATGTTTTTTTTGATGTCGGCCGTGGTTTAGTAGAGCAGTTCGGTGCGGGTGATCCAAATGACGTAAGGCCGGGGGCTTACAGTAATGCTTTCTCCACCGCCTTGCAAGTGGTGCAGCCGATTTACAACGGCGGTGCAAATTGGGCTGCGGTTGGATTAGCGAAGGCGCAGGAGTCCGCTACTGAACACAATCTGGAAGACACGCGTCAGCAGGTGATTCTGGATGTCAGGACGCGGTATTTACGAGTGTTGCAAGCACGCGAATTAGCCTCACTTGCTAGTAAAAGTTTGGAGTCTTCTCAAGAGCATTTGAGCACGGCGCAAAGGATGCTCGAAGTTGGACTGCGGAGTCGAACCGATGTCCTGCGCTGGGAAGTGCAAGCTGCCAATAGCGAAGGTCAGCTTTTGGAAGCGGAGAACAACCTGAAAATTGCCGCCGCCGCATTGAAGCAAGTGATGGGAGTTCCTTATGGTGAAATATTTTCGTTGAGTCCGCTATCTTTCGATCCTGTCCCCTTGACTGAAAAACAAAATGAGCAAATTGCAAAGACCAGAAATCGCCACCCCGGATTGAAAGCGGTCAATGCTTCAGTAGATGCACAACGAGCAGGTGTCCGGTTGGCGTGGGCTGCATTTCAACCCAAAGTCAATTTTGTTTACCAATTGGGATGGGAGCAAAATAATACATTTGCCCTGGATAGTTTCTCATTTTGGAGCGCCGGCGTTTCGTTGAATCTTCCCATCTTTCACAGTTTCAGCAATTTAGCCAGCTTGCAGGAAAATAAAGCCCGGCTCAAAAGTTTTGAAGCAAGAAAAGAAGAGACCCAACGTCTCCTCACTTTGGATGTGATTCGCTCCCGGCTCGATCTGGAGACTTCTTTGAAAAAATTTCACATTGCAGGAAAAACTGTCGAGCAAACCGCTGAGAATCTGCGCGTGTTAGATAATTCCTACAAAGTTGGCCTGGCGGCGAACCTCGATGTTCTGGACGCACAGGTTATTCATACGAAGTCAGAAGCTGACCTTATTAACGCGCGTTACGATTATTGGATCGCCCGGGCTCGGTTAGATCGGGCGATGGGAGTTCTTACCGACTAGCGCATGCGCATACTCGAAGCGTGAAGAGAGCAAAAGCGAGGAGCGATTCTTTTTGACGCTCCGGCGCTCGCTTTTCGTCCCTCGAAAAAAGCATACGGAGCACACAAATGTCCCGATTAAAAAAAATACTTATTATAGCAGTTCTCAGTATCGCAGCTCATCAGGGATGTGGAAACCGCGAAGCTTCCGATGAAGGCAGTAATGGAGTTGAGATCGATTCGCCAAACCACATCCCGGTGCAAACGCACGTTATTCAGCGGGGGGAGGTCGTCGATTTGGTGCGGGCGACCGGTACGCTTTTCCCGCTGCATGATGTTCTTATTTCTTCGCAAACAGCAGGCACCGTTATTAAAATCTATGTCCAGGTTGGCGACCCGGTAGAAAAGGGCACGCCTTTGGTGCAAATAGATCCCGAATTAAAGCAGCTCGCTCTCGAACAAGCTGAAGCAAATCTGATGCAAGCAAATGCTGCGTTTGAGAAAGCAGCCAAAGATTTTGCGCGAAATGAAAAGTTGCAAAAAACAAATGATATATCAGAGTATATTTTTGAGAGCGTGCGTTTACAAAAAGCATCCGCTGAGGCAGCATATTTAACGGCGAACGCGACTGTAAAAATGGCCAGGCGGCAATTAGCAGATGCCCGCATAACCAGTCCGGTAAATGGATTGGTTGCGGCGCGACTGGTTGAGTTGGGTAGTACAGTTGCTCCCGGAGTTCCAATTGTAAAAGTCGTGGATATCAGTCAAGTGAAAGTTAAATTTGGCGTTGCTGAAAAGGACATCGTGAAAATAGAAAAGGGTCAGTCAGCCACTGTTTCGGTCGATTCGTACGAGCAATTTTTCTTTTCAGGTAAAGTGTCTTCAGTGGGGCCGCAAGCAAATTTATCAAGCCGCACATTTCCGATCGAAGTTTTGATCGACAATCCCAAATTGCGATTAAAAGCAGGTATGATTGCAAAAGTTGAAATAGCAACCCGAACCCAAAAAGATGCGCTGCTTCTGCCAAAAAACGCCTTGCTCGAAAGAGCCAATCAGACGATTATTTACATCGTCAAAGATGGAACCGCCCGGAAACGTATTCCAAAGTTTGGAATTGAGACGCGTGACTATATTGCGATTTTAGAAGGTGTCGAAGCAGGTGAGGAAGTGGTGGTAATGGGACAAGAGAATTTAGCTGACGGGGTTGAGGTAATAAAAAAATAGCAGACAGGATACACAGGAACTACAAGGATAAATTAAATCAGTCATTCTGAGCAGCGAACTCAGTCTCTATTTTCTTTTACGCCAGGGTTACGTGCGCGAAGAATCTGTGCACTGCAGAAAACCAGATTCTTCACACTTCAGTTTTGGTACAGAAATCAAGATTCAAATGCTTTTCGTGCTCAGAATGACGACTCTGCTGGATTTGAAAAAGGGTTCCTTAAAAACGCAAAGTACGAGTTTTACTTGAAATTATTTATTCAGTTACATCCTGCAAATCCTTTCTGAATCAAGGATTGAAGTAAATGTTGATAGCAAACCTCTCCATAAAAAACCCCGTTCTGGTCAACATCATCATGATTGCGGCAATCGTGCTCGGCACCTATTCACTTCTTACTTTGCCGAGAGAACTGACGCCGGATGTCTCCTTTCCGTGGATCTTTGTCTGGACCGGCGCGCCAGGGTTCTCTCCCGAAGATACCGAGAAACTCATCACCGACAAAATTGAAAAAGAAGTGCGGGATATCGATGGCATCGATAATATCACCTCTGTTTCGCGTGAGAACGCTGCGCTTGTCTGGATAAAATTCGAAACCATGTCTGACTATGAATTTGACAAACGCCTGCAGGATGTGCGTACGGAAGTTGAAAAAGTTGACTTCCCGGAGGGCGCCAAGGATCCATTGATTTTCAATTACACTATGCAGGATTTTATACCAATGGTCAGTGTTGTCTTCAGTGGCGCCGCCACCGAGAAAGAAATGAAAGAACTCGCAGAGAATTTGCGCGACGATATTCTGGAGATTCGGTATGTTGCTAAATGCCAAATCTTCGGCCGCAGTGAGCGCGAAATTTGGGTGGAGGTCGACCCGGTTAAACTGCAGAGCTACGACCTGGCTTTGAGTCAGGTTATGGCAGCTATTCGGGCCAAGAACCTCGACCTGCCTGCCGGCAATATCGACATGGGGCGTTGGGAAGTCATGGTACGCACCGTCGGTGAAATTGGTAAAGTTGAGGAACTCAATAAAGTCATCCTCAAGGCGAATCCTTTGGGGCATCATGTGCGTGTTGAAGATGTTGCCGAGATTCGAGACACCGTGACCCGAAACGACGTCATTATCTCGCGTTTCAACGGGGAAGATGCTCTGACTATGAGCGTCACCAAAAAGAAGGATGGCAACTCCATTAAAATCATCGACGAAATAAAAGCGTTAGTAGCTCAGTATCAGCGTGACCACGCTCCGCAAGGCGTCCAGATTACTGTTACAAATGACTCCTCGATTCAAATCAAAGAATTTCTTGGAATCCTGCAAAACAATGCTTTCCTCGGATTGGTTCTGGTGGTGATTTGCTTGTATATTTTTATAGGTCCGAGAAACGCCATTTTTGCAGCCATCGGAATTCCGGTGACGTTTATGTTTACATTTATTTTTATGAAACAGATCGGCATGACCTTAAGCGGCAGTTCCCTTTTCGGACTTGTACTGGTTTTGGGAATGGTCGTTGACGATGCCATCGTCATTATTGAAAACTGTTATCGTTATGTTCAAGAAGGACACCCGGTAAAAAAAGCAGTTACGCTTGGCGTTCAGCAAGTTGCTATGCCTGTGCTCACTTCGTCACTTACCACTGTCGCCGCATTTTTACCATTGATGCTCATGGACGGTGTGATCGGCGAGTTTCTGAAAGTCGTGCCAATTGTGGTAACTCTCGCGCTCATTGCTTCGTTGTTTGAAGCGTTTTTCATACTCCCTTCTCATATTGCTGAGTGGAGCCGCCAAATCCCCAAAAAGCGTGAAGGCTTTGTTAAGTTTAAGAAACTAAGAAAGCTTTACATCAAATACCTCACTAAGTTTCTCCGCAAACGGTATCTTGTCCTCGTCATCACTATTTTGCTTATCTTTATGAGCATTCCGTTGATCCGGGTTGTCGGAATTGATATGTTTGCCTCGGAGGAAATTCCGCGCGTGTTTGTGTTTATCAATTTGCCGGAAGGAAGCAAAATTGAGCTCACGGACGAAGTCATGCAACAGGCCGAGAAAATCGCGTTAAAGTTACCGGAGAATGAGTTGGTCAGTGTTACCACCAATAGCGGACTGCAGCAAAGACAGGAGGAGTGGTTCTTCAAAACTTCTTTGGGACAACTGGTGGTGGAGCTGACAAATAAGAAAGAACGCACCCGCAGCATCGAGGAAATCAATGCCGACCTGCGGCGGCAGCTCAACGAAATTCCCGGCATCAAGTCGCTTGAGTTCAATATCTTTAGTACCGGTCCGCCGGTGGGTGCACCGGTAGAAATTCGGGTGCGTGGAGAATATATCGAAGAGCTGCAGGAAGTTACGGAGCTGGTTAAAAAAGAACTGCGCAGCATGAATGGCGTGTTTGATGTCCGTGATGATTTTGTTCCCGGCAAACGCGAGCTGCAAATTACAGTTGATGAAGAAAAAGCGGCGCTTGTCGGCTTGAGCGTCGCCCAAATCGCTTTGACGGTACGTTTTGCTTTTGACGGCGGAATCGCAACCGAAATCCGTGATGGAGACGAAGAAATAAACGTGGTGGTGAAATATAAAGAAGAAAGCCGGCAAAATATTTCTGATGTGGAAAACTTGAAAATCGCCACGCCCTTTGGTGGTCTGGTTACACTCAAGGATGTGGCTTCGCTCAAGATTAAGCAGGGGTATTCGATCATCAAACACGATCAGTTCAAGCGCGCTATCGGAGTAAAAGCCGATGTAGATGCCTCTAAAAACAGCGCTTTGGCGGTGAACCAGGAACTTATCAAACGTTTTAAGGCAATCAGCAAACGTTACCCGGGATATGACATTGTTTTCCGGGGGCAATTTTCAGAATTTCAGGATGCGTTTGGCCAGCTTTTTCAGCTCTTCGGCGTTGGCTTGATGATCATGTACATTATTCTGGCCGGACAGTTCAAATCTTTCATCCAGCCGGTGATCATTTTTATGGCGATCATCTTTGCCTTTTGGGGCGCCACCATCGGCCTGTTGATTATTCAAAGTCCGTTTAACATCAACAATATGTACGGGCTGGTGGCGTTGGCCGGCGTGGCGGTCAACGATTCACTGGTGCTTATCAGCTTCATCAATGAGGCCGGTGAAAAAAAAATGCGCCGCTGGCGCTCGATTCTGAGTGCAGGCAAATTGCGCCTGCGGCCGATTCTACTGACCACCGTCACCACAGTTTTCGGCCTGATGCCCATGGCCATTGGCATTGGCGGTAAATCGGATATTTGGAGTCCGCTGGCAAACGTTATGGTCTGGGGTTTGAGCATCGGCACGCTTTTAACGCTGTTCCTGGTGCCGTGCATGTACGCGATTATAGGCGATATTAAAAGTTTGTTTATGGGCAAACGCTTTTGGATCAGAATGGGCGGATTATGACCAAGTTTTAGAAAGGTGATTGAGAGCGTGCCGGGAGCGAGTGGAAAAAAGTTGGAGAAGATAAAAGGTTAGTTTATCTTCCTCGGGTGTCGTTATCCTGCAACCTTACTTAATAACCTTCAGGAATAGTTTTTTTCATAGACCAAAAGACCTTTTAAAAAACGCACTCTTGAAGAGCCTTCTTGGTCAACGATAAAACTTGGCTGCCTGTCTGGCTTTCCGATAAAAAAAGAGGTTAGCAGATAGGGTGCAATATCAACTTTCAGGCATCACCATTTTTACCCATTTGTGCTTGATTTAATGCATCCCCGAAGAGTATGCTCTCATCCCATAACGAGCTTCATCCAGAATTGCCTCGGCTGGCCCGCTAACTTATCCCACAATTGCGACTATTTTGTGTTAAATTTTGACCTTTTTGACAGTCTCAACGGCCAGGCTCACCTTCTAATGGTTTTTTATCTTCCTGCCGATATAAACCTAAAGTTCTAATAGAAAACCGGTTGTTTGATACTATTTACGACATACCTGGTGAGTAAATAAATAAAAGAAAAGTGATCGTGTGAAGTCTCGAATTTTATTTGTCGGCGATTTGGATGGACTACAAAAATCGCTTGAGCGGATGCAGCGTCAATGGGATTCGGCCTGGTCACAGCAGTTCATATCGCGAATGTTCTTGAGACGGAGCTACAGGGCGGCAGTGAAGGCAAAACATCAACGGTTGTTGAGAGCTATATGACTGAACTAAACATGACTGATAGATTACCGATTTGTCGGCAAGCCTGTCACGAACATCAGGTGAAAGAAAATGTGGAGCCTTATGCTTGAGATGTGCACGAGTTTTTCCTTAGCAATGTCAGTTCCTGCATCTTCCACAGATTTGTCCGAGAGTAACTTCGTAGTTATCTCTATCAAAGCCGTTGATTTAAAGAATCCTTTGACGTTTCAATCTTGATTTAATCCATAGGAGACTTGTTTTTCTTGTTTCCGCTTATTCAACCCTTGTTACTCCTCTTTTGATTTGCTATATTATTTTAGGCTCAACCGCAATTGGCTAGTCAATTTACCGGATCATCTCCCGCCTTTGATTGAAAACAAAATTTTAAAGCCTTTGGTCTCTTAATTGAAGACATTTAAATTTTAATATCGGATAATGATACCAGAAGCCGTCCTGATCGAAAAGTCTCGCTTAAAAACAATCGTCGGTCTCTCACTGCCGATTGTCGGCGGCATGCTTGCTCAAAACATCATGAGTCTCATCGATACCGCTATGGTCGGACGATTAGGGAATGCTGCGTTAGCAAGTGTGGGAGTCGGTAGTTTCCTATTCATGTTAATCATGTCTCTTGCATTGGGCGTAAGCGCGGGTGTGCAGACCCTGGTTGCAAGGCGAATCGGTGAGGGAAATCCCAACTTGACCGGGCACGACCTCAACGCAGGTATTTTGATTTCAAGCAGTGTTGGATTGGTCCTTGCCGTCATTGGATATTTAATCCTGCCCTATCTCTATCCGCTGGTCAGTCAAGACCCGGCAGTTATTGAAAAAGGGGTTGCTTACCTGCGACCGAGAATTCCTTCCATGATATTCGTTGGCGTCAATATTTCCTTCCGGGGTTACTGGAACGGTATTAGTAAGCCGAAGTTCTCGCTGCTGACAGTTTTGGTCGCCATGGTCGTGAATGTGTTTTTTAACTACCTGCTGATTTTTGGAAATTTAGGGTTTCCCAGACTCGAAACAGCCGGAGCTGGCCTCGCCACGACGTTTGCCATTTTGATCGCCGTCCTTACCAACCTCGGTTTGGGTCTGAGATATGCCCGCAAGAATGGGTTTCTCCAGGGGCTGCCTGATAAACAAAGAATCCAAACCCTGATCAGGGTTTCCCTTCCGGAAAGCATCCGCAATTTTTTCATGTTTTTGGGACTGGTGGTCTTTTTTGCTATTGTTGGATTACTGGGAACGCAAGAGCTGGCGGCATTTAATGTCATTCTCAATATCATGCTCGTGGCCCTATTGCCTGCGATGGGGATTGGAACTGCGGCCTTAACACTTGTAAGTCAGTCGTTGGGCCGGAAAGAGTCCGCCGATGCCAAAAGATGGGGTTGGGAAGTGGCCCGTTTCGGCGCCGGGGCGCTGCTCCTATTTTCTCTTTGCGTGGTGCCGTTTGCTGAAACTATTGTCGGTTTATTTATCCCGGATGCTGGTACCATCAGCATCGCTGCGAGTCCTCTGCGAATTATCGGCCTGTTTATGTGGATAGAAGCATTCGGCATGATATTGAGCTTTTCTCTGATCGGCGCCGGTGCAACAAAAATCGTCATGATGACTTCTCTTTTGATTCAATGGTGCCTCTCGCTGCCGCTCAATTGGTTCTGGGGTGTTTATTTAGGATATGGACTTTACGGAATGTTTCTCAATGGTTTTTTTATGGTGATATTAAGGACTTCAATATTTACGTTTATTTGGCATAAGGAGCGGTGGAGTCGCACAAAAATTTGAGACTGTCTGAGAAAACAGGACAGGACAAACAGGATGGACAAGATTCTGAATAAGAAAAAAACCCGCGCGACATAATCAGAAATTACACGCAAAAGCAGCAACACATGTCCTGAGCAACGCCGAAGGGCGCAAAGTTTTTAAAATTCTCTTCGCGTTACTTTGCGCCCTCGAGGTGAAATCCTTTTTAAGTTTTAAGAAGTTTCTTTTCACTCTTTTCTTTTTCAACCGCCTGTTTTTTTTCAGTTTCTAATTCCACTTTTGCCATAAGCTCCGTTCGGCAGCTGGGACAAAATGACCACTCAGGTTTAATCGGGTACTGGCACTGCGGACACATCGTGCTGGCTAAATCGAAGCCGCAATGCGGACAAAACGCCCCTCCGTTTACTTCATTCTCACACTGCGGACAGTGGAATGATTTCATGGCAGACGGTCGTGTAATCAGATAAATAGCCAAACCGAATATCAAAGAAATGAGCGTGATAAACGCCCACATTCCCGGGTTGCTGATGTCGCGTTGCTGGGCATCGATGTAGACCCAGGTCGGTAAAAGAAACCAGAGAAACAAGCCGGCAAGAAAAGCAAAAAAGGCAAAAGCCGGGGCCAGAGTAGATGCCACACTTTCGTTTTGCACCTGGAACTTGCTATAGTACAATCTCTGGTTCACCGAATCGTCGATTTTTAGGAACAGAGTTCCCAAAACGGTTCCGGATTGGTTTGTCAGGGGGCTGGTCAACAAGTGCGCTCTTTCCCTCGAGTAATACCAACTATCTTCTCTGTAACCAGGAATGGAAATCAGGATGTCCGATTCATCCAGACCCAATTGTTTTTTCAAAGAATTTAAATCAAGATTGGCAAAGTTGATTTTGTGATGACGGTCAACCAATTTGGTTAGGAAATCATTTCTGCTTCTGAACAGGCCGGCATTTGTGAGCACCTCGCTTTGTTGGTCAAAGGCAGAATTCAGGCGCACAAAAACGGCTGTCGGGGAGCCAAAGACGAATTCACCGGAGGTATCGATCATCCAAAGATATTTCTTCGCGCGATCTGTCTTTTGATGTTCCCTCAAAAACTCGGACTGTAATTCCTGAATGAGCTGCGTACTTGCAAGGTCTTCCGTGCGTACTTGTTCGGCGATCTCCTGGACTGCCTGCGTTATGTCGTGCAAATATTTTTGGTTTTGATCGGTCAATTCGCCAATGTGTGCATTCAACTCCTCGGCCCGTTTTTCATAGAGCGAATCGACATACAGAAAAAGCGAAAAGCTGCCTATCATCGAAGCAACGAATACGATAGCGGCCGGTAAGGCGATCTTCCGAATAAGTTTTTTCTTGTTCATGTTTACTCTCCAAATTTATGAGCTAATATCAAAGACGTAATGCTTTTCTGTGCATATCAAAGTACAAAATTGGCGATAGTGAAAGGGTAATGAAAGTTCCCACTGTAAAGAAAATGAGCATCATAAAGCCAAAACCGCCGATGGCGTCGATGAGCCAAAATTCTTGCAAAGAGTCCCAAATTGGTAACAAACTGATTTTACTCTGCGCGAAATAAATAAGCAGCACAATAAGCCCCATTGAAAAAGCAATTTTGAAAAAAGGCGCCGCAGAAATTGCCGGCTGCACAAATGCAGTCCTCGGCTGCCTTTCTGGAATGTTTTCCATAATTCTTTCAAAAGTATTTGACAAAGGACGTTCTTCAGGCAGTTTGTCCAAGGTCATCCCCATTCGGTTCAAAAACTGCATGTACTTCTGGCACTCCGTACAGTCGGTGAGATGTTTTTGCAGCTCTGACGCTTCCTGCGGCGAAGCTTCCTGGTAAAATAGTTTCAGCAAAGAATTTTTGTTATGCTGCATCTGAAAACTCCTTGGGGTCTAGGTGCTTTCTTAATTGCTCAATTCCGCGATGAAACCTGGCTTTAAGGGTGCTTTCCGGGGTTTTGGTAATCTCGGCAATTTCCTTGAATTTCAATTGTTGAAAGTGCTTCAAAACGATAATTTCGCGAAAATGCGGTTTCAGCTTTTCCAAAGCCTGCTCTATTTTTTCTTTGAGGTCTAAGTTCTCCATTTTAGAATCAGGTCGTTCAGTTTCGGGATGCACAGGTTCCTGCTTACCTTTGATTTCAGCAACGTCAAGATATTGATAAGTATAACGCTTTTTCGACATTTCATTTCTGGTTGTATTCAAGGCGATGGTGTAAAGCCAGCCTCTAAAATTTCCGCCTTCATAATCAAACAAATGCGCCGCAAACCAGACCCGCGTAAAAGTCTCCTGCAGCAAATCCTGCGCGATCTCTCTACTGCTGGTGTATCTAAAAATAAAATTAAAAATGGCCAACTCGTACCGTTGGTACAAAACCTTGAAAGCGCGACTATTTTTTTTCAGAACTAAATTCATCAGCTCTTTATCACTACTTTTTTCCATGCACAGTTTTATAAAGTCTATGGTTAGATACAGGATGAGTTGAAAAAAAGACGCAACTTTGAGAAGTTAATTGGATTGAAATTTAAAAGCGAGGAAATATGCTGCTAAGTTCCACTTGATATCCTTCTGACTTTTGCTTACTTTCAGCCTTATGGAACTCTTCGACCAGGAAGCACAAAAAGAACTCTCCAAATCCACCCCGCTTGCCGACCGCATGCGCCCCAAATCTTTAGCGGATTTTGTCGGACAGGATCATCTGGTAGGTGAGAACAAAGTCCTGCGCAAAGCCATCGAAAGTGATGAGCTGGTGTCGATGATCTTTTGGGGACCGCCGGGCGTGGGCAAAACCACTTTAGCGGAAATTATCGCGAGCGTAACCAAATCTGATTTTTATCAGATGAGCGCGGTGACAGCCGGGGTGGCTGACATCCGCAAAGTTCTGGAGAAGGCCGGAGTCAATCGCAAACTGGCGAAGCGTACTGTTCTGTTCATCGATGAAATCCACCGCTTTAACAAAGCCCAGCAAGATGCGTTGCTGCACAGCGTCGAGGATGGCACGGTTTTGCTCATCGGTGCGACGACCGAAAACCCGTCTTTTGAAGTGAACGCACCGCTGCTTTCCCGCTGTCGGGTTTACCGGATGAATGCTTTAACTTTTGAAGAACTCGAAGTGATTGTAAAGTCCGCGTTATCCAAAGATGAGTTTTTGAGCAAAGAGAAAATTGAATTTGAAAACAACGCCGACAAACTTTTGATTAATCTTTCCGGCGGCGACGCCCGCAGTGCCCTGAATGCGCTTGAGCTGACCACAAGACTGGCAAAGAAACCCGCAGCCGCCGCTGTAAAAGTCACCGCAGAAATTATCAAAGCAGCGCTGCAGACAAAAACCACGATGTATGATAAAAAAGGAGAGTACCACTACGATGTTATTTCCGCATTTATAAAAAGCGTACGCGGCTCCGATCCCAATGCGGCGCTCTACTGGCTGGCGCGCATGATCGAAGCCGGTGAAGACCCGAAGTTCATCGCGCGTCGATTGATTATTCTGGCCTCCGAAGATATCGGCAACGCCGATCCGCAGGCGTTGGTAGTGGCGACTTCAGCATTTACAGCCGTTACCTACATCGGTATGCCGGAGGGACAACTGGTGCTCGCGCAAGCGACGACCTATTTGGCTTCTGCGCCAAAAAGCAATGCTTCGTACAAAGCCATTGGCGCCGCCCGCAAAGATATTCAGGAGAATCCGGTTGGCGCGGTGCCGCTGCATCTGAGAAATGCCCCGACCAAACTTATGAAGAAAGAGGGGTACGCTGAAGGATATTTATACCCACATGATTACGACGATAACTTCGTGGAGCAGAACTACCTCCCAAAAGAGTTGGAAGACCGGATTTATTACCAGCCCACCGAGAATGGTTTCGAGAAGAAAATAAGAGAAAGGTTGGCAAGGCTTTGGAAGAAGTATGGACGTGAAACGGCAAAGGCCAAGCGTGAAAAGTGAAAAAGTCGGGGAATTTACTTATGAAAAGGCGCGAAGAAACCCCCACGAGCTTTATCGACTATCTCCTTAATCTTAGGCAAAATCATCTTCCTGATCTCCACAGACTGACCCGCCTGCAAACGATAAACATAAAGCCCGCTGGGCAAATCACCTGAATTCCAGGATATTTCATACTCTCCCGCCACTTGTGTTTTATTTACCAGTGTTTGAATTTCCTGCCCCAAAATATTGAATACTTTTAGAATCACATTACTGTTTTGGACAAGCGAATAGCGAATCTTTGTTGTCGGGTTAAACGGGTTTGGATAATCACAATAAGCCCTTGTTCCGCATCCGCCACGAAGACCAAATTACCGCTGCCCGCCAGACCGCGGGCCGTGCCATTTGTGTCCCAAGAACCTACTTCAACAGGAGTCTCCGGCGTGGAAATATCGATGACACGGAAACCTGCCTCACCAACGGTCAGGTAGATATATTGACCACTTATGACGACTCCCAAAGCAGTCCCTTCAGTATTTAATGAGCCGACTTCCTGAAGATTGGAAGAGTCTGGAACTGAGATGTCTGCGGCTTCCAGGATAACCACCGTTTTCCGAAATACAAAACGTTCCCTGCTATTTCAGTCGTGGCACAGGTGCCATAGGCCCATCGCCCTGCAAATGTGACATTACTGCCAACCTTGGGCAGCAAGGGAGAAATTTTGTTGCGAATGAAGCACGTTAGCAAAAAATGAAACCATTAAACTATAAAATATTTTCATGAATTGCATAAAGTCCTCCAACTATTTAGTTCGTCCCTTGCCCCGCCATATAATCAACAGTCAAATTCGTTAAGGCACGCACTCCCAATTTTAGCCCGCTGTCATCGATATAAAAATCCGGCGTGTGGTGTGGCGCAGCATCTGCCTTTTTCATCCCTTTTGGCATGCCGCCTAAAAAGAAAAAGAATCCCGGAATCTTTTCCACATAAAAAGAAAAATCCTCCGCGCCGGTGATGGCGTTTATGAGAACCACGTTTTCGCCACCGGCAACCCGCTGCACGGTGGAGAGCATGCGCGCCGTCAACTCCGGCTCGTTAAAAGTCACCGGCACACCGATTCGAATATCCACTTCTGCCACCGCGCCGGCGCTCTCTGCAATTTTGGTCGCCGTCAAGCGAATTTTTGCATGGATAATTTTTTGCATGTCCGTGTTCAGGGTGCGAATGGTGCCGATCATTTCACACTCTTCGGGGATGATATTGTTACGCACCCCGCCGCGAATCAATCCCACTGAAATAACCGCCGCATCTTTGGTGAGTTCGGTCTGACGGCTGATAATGTTGTTCAAACCGTTGATGATTTGCGCGGAGACCGTGATGGGGTCGACACCGGTCCAGGGAGTAGAACCATGGGTTTGCTTCCCTTTCACCTTAATAATGAAACGATCGGCGGCAGCCAGCAGGCCGCCCGGGCGATAGGTGATTTTTCCAACTTCTGTTTTTGAATTGATATGGAGTCCAAAAATTACGTCCGTTTTGGGATTCTCCAGCACGCCTTCTTTCACCATCATCCGGGCGCCGCCCTCCTCACCGGGAGGCGCGCCTTCTTCGGCGGGCTGAAAGATGAACTTTACCGTGCCGTGTAAATCGTCTTTGAGTTCGCTCAGAACTTCGGCGACACCCATTAGAATGGCCACGTGGGCGTCATGACCGCAGGCATGCATCACCCCGACATCCTGATCGTTGTAAGTCGAGCGTACTTTCGATGCGAAGGTGAGGTCCACTCGTTCCGTGACCGGCAAGCCGTCCATATCCGCTCTCAAAGCCACCACCGGTCCGGATTTTCCACCTTTGAGAATCCCGACCACGCCGGTGTGGGCGACGTTGGTTTGCACTTGCATTCCTAATTTTTTGAGGTGCGCGGCCACCTTTTCTGCTGTTTTAAACTCGCGATTGGATAACTCCGGATATTGATGAAAATGCCGCCGCCACTCGATAACTTTGGGCTCGATCTTATCGGCAAGTGCGTCAATTCTAGATCTCACTTCGTTCTGAGAAAATAGTGGAAAACTCATAAACAGGGTCAGAAAAAAAACGCCTAGAGATTTCATGGTAACTCCTTTTTTCGTTTAGTTATTTATTGGACATTAGTATTTGAGTTTTATTTGTAGTTTGTTTTTTTGGATTTGTGGCTTGCCCAGCTGGCTATGATTTATTCCACGGGGCTTCGTTCTCGTTAGGTCGTAAAAATTTTGATTCTAGTTTAGAGCCGCTCCGGCTCCTCGCCCTGAAAAGCGGGCGAGGAATCCTGCACGGGCTTCGTGCGCCTCCTTCCCGACTTCATTATTATATTATTTAAGGAAAGTCGAGACGGGGTCGCCCTCCGCAACTTTTGGAGTTCATGTTTGTAGTTTAAGCCTTAGCTTGTATCTGTTTCTTCTCTTGACTCCCGCAGGCGAACGCAATTGTTTGGAAGCTCTGCTTCTCTTAATCATTAACAACAGCCTCTGCTTCAATCTCCACCAAATACTCCTCCCCGATAATCCCGGCCTGAACCAGCGTGTTTACTGGTTGAATATCCCGAAACCGCTCGCCGTGCACACGAGCCACCGCTTCCCAGTCGGAGACATTCTGCACATATATCCGGGTGCGGACCACGTCCTTCAGCTGCCCGCCAAGGGAATTTAGCGCCCCCTCAATTTTATCGATGACAAAGTGCGTCTGTGCTGCCGGATCATTGCCGCCGATTGCCCGGTCACCTTGGGTGGCGGTGGTGCCGGAAACCAGGATTCTATTTCCTTGGCGAACCGCCCGGCTGAAACCGGCGAGATCTTC
>SMVB01310700.1_pt1 | contig 15472 bp, 14 predicted proteins | sample 2456461 | NCBI WGS metagenome assembly SMVB01 (sample SAMN11095934, study PRJNA526329) | marine sediment metagenome | biome: Marine sediment; feature: Surficial sediment; material: Deep marine sediment; isolation source: Hadal surficial sediment | place: Pacific Ocean | collected 2014-05 | depth... | reverse complement strand
TTCCAGGAATACTTTTTGTGGCTCCTGTTTCCAGATGTTTTCCAGCTCACTAAAAGGCCAGGCACGTGTCGCGCCATCCATATCCAGGCCTATAACCCACTCCTTGTTGGCGTAACGATTATCCCGGTTGGCGACCGGAAACCACAGCCGTTTGCTGTCACCGTACCCGGCGTAGGGGTTTTTTGAATAATCCCTGCGATAGCCGGTTTTGGTGGAAAGCACGCTGCTGTGCGGATGCTCTTGTAACCATCCGCCCCAATTGGTGTGAATAACCGGAACTGACTGCAGTTTGGTGCCCCTGGATGCACCAGATATGGCGCGACCCAATATCTGGGACCACAAAGATTCCGTTTGATGGTCATACATCAGCACATCGCTGTTGTATAACAAACCCGAAACACCAAAGCTCAACTCCCGGCCATCCACATTGGAAAGAAATGCCATCCCTGTACCACACAGGGGGCAATAGCTGATCAAAACCCCCTGGCCATTTATGCTGTCATTAACAATTTCATGATAATTCAATATTTTGATTGGGTAGGCGCGTGCCTGGCCATTGATTTCAAGACCAATCACGCGGTCGTTTTCCTGCATAAAAGATGCATTGTCTGCCGAAATAAAGCGGGGCGAATTAATCGCAGGAATACCATCGCGTGGCGGGCCGCCACTTTTAATTTTTGTAGCCGGTATCTCACTGTTACTCAGATCAAATCCGTTGTTGGATGATGCATCGAGTAAGTCAGGCGTAATCACCAGGCGGTAAACTACGAACATGAGCAATGAGGGGTAAATCACCCATCTCAGAAAATTGTTACGGCCAAACTTCACTAACAATAAATTCACATTTACACCCATTGAGATTTACTAATAGACCAAGTGAAGGGTCGTTAGCTTTCAAGAATAACGAGCCCGGGCATTCACAGCTTCTCCCATGGGGCACCAAGGTAAACCATGCGTACTCTGAGCGGAAATTACATGGACCTGGTTTGGGCAGATACCTCCGGTAGTGAAAATTGCTTTAATATAATGCTGCTACCAGTGCAGGCAGCAGCATTAATTCAACAACTATGTTTTTGGATCTGAGCCATATTGGTTTTGACCAGATGTACCATCCAGAACCATGAGGACAAGCAACCAAATCCCACCAATGATGGGAATGAAACCGATCAACAACCACCAGCCGGTACGGTCGGTATCGTGAAGCCGTCTGATCGCTACCGCGATGTAAGGAATTATCATCGCTAACACAAATATGCCACTTAATATGCCGAGTCCAATCTCTTCATTAAGATTACCGATCATTCCGTCAATGAATACAAGTACAACAAAAAATATTATATAAAAGAGTATAAAAAACCAATATGCTTTCCGTCTGGACCTGCCGTTAAATACTACATATTTTTTTAATGCGTCAAGATACCAATTCATAATTTTTCCCTCAATTAACTAGTCATTTTAAACTTGAGCCGCTCAGGGTATTCCGGGGGCTTAGTTGTGTCAGTCAGGCTGTTACAGCCTGACTCTCAAGCTCATCATAATACGCTAGCCCGCTCTCTGCAGATGACTGGCTAAACCTGGCCTTCGTTTTCCGAAGTACTCAGTCAACCTAATTACTTATGCAGACATCAAAATCGAGTAATTTCATAAACGGAGCCAGTTGATCTGCCGGCTCCGCATGGAAAGGAGATGGCGCTGCATTACTTCGAAAAATGGCCGGAAAGCTGGCTGCAAAGCTGTAAGAATTGTGTGTGGGCCGCTACGGGCTGGTTTAAACTGTTTTAACTCCAAAGGGAATTAGAATAACGTGCCTACCATCGACATTCGCGCACGACACACGCTCAGCCATGAAGATGCTCTGACGGCTGCGGATGAGCTTTCATGCGATTTGGCCAGGAAGTTTGGTATTGATTATGGCTGGGAAGATGAGGTCATCCATTTCGAGCGACCCGGTGTGAGCGGTCAAATCACAGTTGAGGAAACCGAGATCCAGATTCAGGCCGACCTGAGCTTATTGCTGATGATGCTGAAAGGTCCGATTGAACAGGAAATTGTGAGTTACCTGAGCGAACATTTTGGCTGCAGCTTCGACGCCGACGGCATGTAATCAAATTCGGCAAGATCGCTGATCCTAACGATACACCTCGAATTAGCGGATCGGCCCCTGAGCTTAAAATCGTGAAGTTTTGAGATTTACATCTGCGTCCTTCCATGCGCGCTCAAAACGCTCATGTGTGACCCTGGCAACATCAGCTTTACCCTGCGCAAGCAGGCTTTGTTCCAAACCAAATAATGAATAAGCATTTTCAGGATTACGCCGAAGGTCTTCCCAGTAAACCACTTCCGCTTCCGCAGGAAGCCCGGCTTCCAGTAGCATTGCGCCCAACACGTGGCGCACGGGGAAATACCAATCGGATGGTTCGTTGTACAGCAAGCCATCTTCCAGTCGTACCGCTCTTTCCAGATGAGAAACGGCACTTTCATAATTGTCTTGTTTAGCCGCCATTTCACCTATCAATATTTCCTCCGCGATTGTGAGTAAGCCACCTGCAGCTCCAAAACCCGAGACGTAGGATTTGTCAGCTTCCGTCAGTTGGCGTAATGCAACCAGTTGCTCGAGCTCTGTTTGTGCCTGAGCTATCTTGCCCTGATTTGTAAAGGCCAAGCCACGCCCATAGTGCCAAATGCCGTTCATAAACTGAGCATTTTTCTCTGGTTGCGGCTCTGCCAGCACCTCGTCCCACATGCCGAAACGCACCATGACAAACATCGGTTGACTGCGGAATGATTCATACATTGCCCAGCTATTGTCTTTCGAGTCTGCCGGAATAGCATCGGCCACCTGGCGGGCGGCAGTTTTTGCCTCTGTACTGCGCCCCTGGAACATGGCAGACCAAACCAGGAAATGAAGGTTGTGTGGGTAATACGCGAGTGGATACAGACCCTGTGCACCACATTGTGTGATGTAAGCCTGATCTGCTTTCACCGCCAAAATGTTCGCGTCATAAGAATCTGCATAGCGACCCACCCGCATATAGATGTGGGATGGCATATGCAAAAGATGACCTGCACCCGGCATTAAAGCCCCCACCTGATCGGCACTGGCAATACCAAGTTCCGGGTGAAAAGCCTCAACCAGGTGAATTAAGTAGTGATGCGCACCAACCTGATCAGGATCGCGGTTGATCACGGATTGCAATATTGAAAGAATTAATTCAGTCTGCGGCTTTGGTGATCCGTCTGCGTACCAATAATTCCAGGGGTTGGTATTCATGATGGCTGCCGCATACAGGGTCGCCGCATCCAAATCATCCGGGTATCGTTTTACCAATTCCGCCATGGCACCTACATAAGCCGCATCCAATGAAGCTCTATCCGCCGTGGGGTCGTTTGTGTATCGGACCGCCAGCGCTTCGATGTATGCCTTCTCCCGGGCAGACACCTGGTCCTTCAGATTGACCGCCGTTTGAATCGCTGAAAAGGCCTGCGGCACCACCGCGTCCTGCATCAGCAGATTCAAATTAGGGCCCAGTACCAATGCCCAACCCCAATAAGCCATCGCGTTACTTGGATCCAGTCTGGCTGACTCCTTAAAGGCTCGCAAGGCCTCAGAATGATTGAAGCCGAGGGCGAGCCGATAACCCTGATCGAAAAAGTACTGTGACTGCTCATTGCTTGTTGAGACTTTAAAATGGTGATCCCCCAGTCCTTTCAGAACCGGAGCAATCGGCTGCGTTGCGGTCACCGGGTCTGCGCTTAGCGCTTTAGGGTCATGAACCTGGGCGAATACAGGTGCGGCCAGAACAAAACAGATACTTATACAAATAGCGAGATAATATGACCGATCTCGCAAATCCGTATCTGAGAATATAAACATATTCATAACATCACCTATGATCAATCGTGAGTGGCTGGTATCGACTGGATAAAACTGCATTAACGCCAGAGAGAATAATAACATTGGGTCAATTATTGACACAAACGCACACCACGCACTCAGCCATGAAGATACGCTGACGGCCACTTCAATACGGTTTTTCTTCACCGATCAGTTGCGCACGCATAAATTCACCTTCCCTTTGCCTGATGGTTTCAATAAATTCGCTGCCATCACCCATGATGCGGAAAGCATTCAGGCCATTTTCCAGAAAAGACTGTAGGATACCAAAACCCGCCGCCAACGCCGGCCCCCTGAGCATCCTGATCAGCATCATTACCAGGCGGTGATGTACCAACCGATTGAGTTGATGCCCAAGGCGGTATATCAATTCAATCTGCTCTTCGCGCTCGGCTACCCTTCCACAGGCACGGTAAATTTCACCATAGCGGCGTGTGTTTAATTCATCCCAGCCTGATTTTTGAAACTGCACGGTCATGTCCATATCCAAATCCAGGCTTAATGCCTGCAGTTCAAATGCTTCGGCCATGACCAACAACATATCTTCACGTAACACCCGCACCATGACCGGTAAAACACGTTCCATTTCCTGATCCCGTTCACGGAAATGGAGACCGCCATAGAGTTCATCCAGGAAAAAATCACCGGCCGCCGAATAGCGCTGTTGGCCGATCAGATCTTCGTATGTTTTTGCCAGACGCCGACGCTGCCAGGTCTGCATCAACTCCAGTTCAGCCAGCGGAAACCCGGGCTTATCGAGGCGGGCTGCAAGATTATGGCTTTCGGTCAGCGCCTGTCGCAGACGCGCTGCATTTTTCTTCAATCATCGCCGCCTTCGTCAATCGCTCTGATGGCTTCAAGTAACTCCTTTGCCCTACGCCGGAACAGGGCCAGCGCCTCGATATGTGCGTAACGAACGATGCCCTTTTCATCGACCAGAAAAACGGATCTTTTCATACCGAGTACACCTTTGCTGCCATACAGTTTGGCCACCCTAAGATCAGGATCGGATAGCAACACAAATGGCAGGTCGTGTTTGGCTCTGAATGCCCGGTGGGAATCCAGATCATCTGAACTGATACCAACCACTGTTACACCGAGTCCGGCGAAAGCCTCAATGCCATCACGGTACTCACACAATTGGCGCGTGCAAACCGGCGTATTGTCACCGGGATAAAAGACCAGCAAAACCCTCTCGCCCGCATGATCTGACAACCGATAATCCTCGCCATTATCGCCTTGCAGGCTGAAATCTGGTGCTAAGTCGTTCAAAGAAATCATTTAATATCAATCCTTGGAAATAGACGCGGCTATGTCTGTTTGGGTTTAATCCGCTTTAAAAAGTCCCACAAAGGCACCGCTGTCAGACCACCGACAACGCCGGTCACGTATGAGGACAACACAAACCCAAAAACGGAATGCCAAATCAGATCAACCAGAAAACTGACACCAAGTATCGCAATTAGCAAAACCAGGAATCGTTGCCAAAAGGGCATGGTTTATCCTCCGGACCAGATTGTTTGAATCCGTATTATGCCATTGGCTGACAATATTGCTCTTGTTTTATCTATAATCTAGCTTTCAACCAACCAGAAGAAAATGGCAGAGTCCCCCGTCGCACGGTTTTATCAAGAACTGAAACGCCGCAAAGTAATCCGCGTGGCGGTTGTGTATTTCGTGGTTGCGTGGGTGATTGTTGAAGTGGCTTCCGTGATGTTTCCCGGTTTGTTATTGCCCGAATGGAGTGTCCGTTTGGTGATTGGGCTTGCAATTATCGGCTTTCCCATCGCACTGGTATTGGCCTGGGCGGTGCAGTTGACGCCTGATGGCATAAAAATGGACCCGGGTAGCAATGAAGCTTTGCAAGATACACCGGCAAAGGAAAGCAGCCCGGCAGTCAGGAAAGAGGGTTTCAAGTCGGTGGCTGTGCTGCCGTTTCTGAACCTTAGTAATGACCCGGATAATGAGTATTTCAGTGACGGTATGTCGGAGGAGATACTTAATCTATTATGTAAATTGCCGCAACTCACAGTTGCCTCCAGGACATCTTCGTTTTCCTTCAAGGGAAAAGACGTGGATATGGGCATGGTTGCGCAAAAACTGGGTGTTGATATCATCCTTGAAGGCAGCGTCCGACGCTCGAACGGCAGGGTCAGGATCACCGCGCAGTTGATCGATGCCAGTTGTGACCGGCACCTGTGGTCGGAAACCTATGACCGTGAACTGAAAGACGTGTTTGCGGTGCAGGATGAAATCGCACAGAACATTGTCAATGCTCTCGAACTTAGCTTGAGTCCGGCTCAAAAACTCTCCATTGAAAAACGACTCACTACCGAACATGTGGAAGCCTATGATTTTTACCTTCGCGGACGACACTTCGTCGAACGCGGCGACGTCAACTTCGGGCAAAAAATGTTCGAAAAGGCCATTGAGCTGGACCCTGATTATGCATTGGCCTGGGCGGGGGCAGCGGACTGCCACTCATGGCGGTGCATGTGGTTTGAAGACTCAGCTGACAGCAAGCAAAGAGCGGATGAATGCAGCTTGATGGCTTTAAAGCTCGCACCAAACCAGGCAGAAGCCCATGCGTCCCGCGGCTTTGCTTTAACCATGAACGGGAAATACGCCGAAGCCGAGGTGGAGTTCAATTCAGCGATTGAGCTCGATCCACAATTGTTTGAAGCCCACTATTATAGTGGCCGGGCTTATTTTGCAGAGGGGAAATTCCGCGACGCTGCCGATGCTTTCATACGGGCTGCTGCAATCCGTCCGGACGATGTCTCCGCAGCAACGATGTTAGGCACGGCCTTGAAGGCTCTGGGGGCCGTCGAAGAAGCCAGAAAGGCAAACGAGCGTAGCATCAAAGTATCCGAAAAATACCTGGAATTGAACCCCGACGACGCACTGGCCTCATCCCGCTTTGCCAATGAATTGACCAACTTAGGCGAATTTGAAAAAGGCGTCGAAATAGCTGCTCGAGCATATTCGATCTCCCCGCATCTATGCCGGTATAATGTTGGCTGCGTCTACGTATTGGCGGGGAAAACTGATCTCTCGCTGGATTTGCTGGAAGAACACGCCAAAGCCGGCGCGGTTCACCTCGACTGGCTGGATAAGGATTCTGACTGGGACAAAGTGCGGGATCACCCTAGATTTAAAGCGATACGGGAAATAGCCCGTCATCAAAAATAACCCCCGCTTTCACGGGGTTGACATCTATCCGTAGTAACTGGGGCTTACCAGTGAATCCCCCGCATCAGGGTGGCGAAGGCGATCTGCTCCTGCGATGCCTGTGCCTGGTCTTCGGAAATGCCCTGGGCTGCGGATGAATCCGGGAACATCCGGAAAGCGCTGTTCATTACGATTTCGGCAATCTTTGGCACTATCGCGTGCAGCATCCAGGCAAAAATTCCCATCCGCGTGGCAATTCTCTGTGGCTTGTAAATAACCGCCTGCTTGACGAATCCAGCCGCCTCGTCCGGGGTAATGGTCGGCACATTGTCGTACATCCTGGTCGGCGCGATCATGGGTGTGCGTACCAGGGGCATATTGATGGTGGTGAATGTTATACCGGTGCCACTGTACTCGGCAGACGCACAACGCGAAAACGCGTCCAAAGCTGCTTTTGATGCAATATAAGCTGAAAAACGAGGTGAGTTTGTTAATACACCGATAGACGAAATATTGATTACCTGCCCCTTTCTACGCGCTGACATTCCTGGCAAAGTCCGCATAATGAGCCGCAGACAGCCGAAGTAATTCAACTGCATAGTGCGTTCAAAATCATGAAAGCGGTCATGGGAAAGCGCAATGGAACGTCTGATGGACCGGCCGGCGTTATTGACCAATACATCAATTTCACCATGATCCTCTTGAATCTGATCGATTAACTTGTCACAGGCCTCCAGGTCGGTGATATCACAAGGGTAAGTCCAGGCCTTACCACCCATCGTCTTGATCTCATCCAGTGATTCCGCCAGCTTTTCCGCACCGCGGGCAACCAATATAACCTTTGCGCCGGCCCTCGCCATCATGACGGCCACCGCATGACCGATACCAGAGGACGCGCCGGTAACAACGACTACTTTGCCGCGTACGTGACCACGCAGGCTGCGATCGATGAACAGGTCCGGATCGAGGTTTCTTTCCCAGTAATCCCACAGGCGCCAGGCGTAATCGTCCAGCCTCGGCAGGATGATGCCGCTGCCTTTGAGGGCCTTTGCAGTTTCACGATTATCAAACCTGGTCGGATAATTGACAAACTTCATCATGTCCGGCGGCAGGCCCAGATCTTTCATGATCTGGTTGGAAATGCGCCGGATCGGCGGCATCATTCGCAGACCCTGCTTGATTGCAGACGGTATGTAGTCGAATAACCTTGCATCGATACGCATGGTCATTTTCGGCGCGTGGGCGGCATCGGCAAACAGATTTAAAACTTCACCGATGCGTTTGGGCTTGGGATCGGTCAAGTGGAAACACATGCCATCCAACCTGGGTTTGTGGGCAATGTGGATCATCGCCTCGACCACGTAATCCACCGGTACGATGTTGATACGCCCGCCTTCAATACCCACTGTCGGCATCCAGGACGGTAACATCTTGCGCATTTTCTGGATCATCTTGAAAAAATAGTAAGGCCCGTCGATTTTATCGATTACACCGGTCTCGGAGTGTCCGACCACAATACCCGGACGGTAAATGCGCCAGGGCACCTGGCAGTCATTTCTGACCACGGCTTCGGAATCGTGCTTGGTCCGGTAATAGGGGTTATCCAGCCCCTGCGCCTCTTCGAACATATCTTCCCGGAAGATACCCGGGTACATACCGGCGGCGGCAATTGAACTCATATGGTGTAAGCGCCTGATCTTGATATTTTCGGCGAATTTGACGGTGTTGAGTGTGCCCTCAACGTTCACCCGCACCTGGCTCTCGACATCGGCCATCAGGTCATAAATTGCACCGAGGTGGAACAGGTGATCGATCTTGCCTTCCAGTTCACGTCTCTTTTTTGCAGGAATTCCCAGCATGGAGCGGGTCAGGTCACCGCTAACTGGGATCACGCGTTTGGCGCTGTTGCCCCATGCTTTCTTTTGCCGCTCAAATTTCTTTCTGGAATCCTTACGCACCAACACATAAATGCTGGCCTTCTTTTTCTTCTTCAGCAGCTCTCCAATCAGGTTGTGGCCGATAAATCCGGTCCCACCGGTAATAAAATAATTCATGGATAGCCTCCGAAAGCATTGTGCAAAAACCAGACCTGCAATCTTAGCAGAACATCAAACAGTTCCCATGCTGTTACAATTCACATGCGTCATTGAGCAGAAATCAACATGGGGTTTTTCCGGATAAACAAGATATGACCCGACGCAACACAAGAGAACTCGTGCTTGTCACCAGCCTGGCCCTGTTCAACGAGTTTGGCGAGCCCAATGTCAGCACCAACCATATTGCTGACGAAGCGGACATCAGCCCCGGCAATCTTTATTACCATTTTCGCAGCAGAGACGAAATTGCCCTGGAGCTGTTTAAACGCTACCTGTTACAGATCCAGCCGTTATTGGAAATCGACGAGAACAGCACACCCCAGGCGGAAGACTTATGGCTGAATCTGCATCTTTTTTACGAGGCGATGGGTCGATTCCGTTTTCTGTTTCGCGATCTTTCTGACCTCTACTCACGAATCAAAAATCTGCGCCACGCGCTTAATGGCTTATTGGCCAGACAGCGTGGTGTTTTGATGAGCCTTATAAAGGGTCTAAAGAACAATGGGGTGATGCAAATCAGCGACTACGACAGTGAATTGCTGGCCGACAATATGCTATTGCTGATGACCTACTGGATTCCATTTGCAGAAGTACGCGGTGACCCGGGACTGGCGGATGGGAACGTGCTATCTGAATCAGTGGCACGGGTTCTACACCTGATATTGCCTTATTTACGGGAACCTGAGGCCGGGCAATTTGAAGCTTTGGCAAGAACTTACAGACATAGCTAGGTCACAGCTTTGAAAGCAGGTGGTGCAAACCTGAGAGGGGCCGGCTATGAGCCGGCCCCGAAATTCCCATATTGGGAGGGTCTATCTGTTAAGCAGCTTTGGGGTCTGCTTTGGTAGCTTCCTTAGCGGTCGGTTTTACGGCTGGCTTCGCTGCTGCTTTGCTTGCAACTTTTGCAGCTGGTTTTTTAGCTGCTGGCTTGGCCGCTTTTTTAGCGGCTTTCTTGGCTACCGGCTTTGCCGCCTGGGCATTGCTGGCTTTTGACAAAGCAGTTACTTTGGTTGCCAGCGTCTGTACACGAGCAGACAACTTGTTAACTTCGTCTGCAGATGGCACGCCGAGCTGGCTCAGTACACGCGCTACGCGGCTTTCAAAGATGTTCTCCAGTTTGTCCCAGTTATCAGCTGCCTGCTGACGAACCGCGCCGACTTTGGATTCCACGTCTCCGCTAATTCCGCTAACCCTGGATTCGACTTCGCTCTTGATACTGTCAACCCGGGCTTCCACTTCACTTTTGATATCGCCAAACGCAGTTTCAGCTACATTGCGGGTCTTTTTCTCAAGCTTGGCGCCTTCAGAGACCAGCTTTTCGAACAGTTTGTTGCCCTGCTCGATCATCTTGCCGCTTTCGGTTTGTGCAACAGAAAATGCACCCAAACCAGCTAGCCAGATATCGCGTGCTGAATCAACAACAGGTGCTGCAAAATTCCCTGCAGCAGATTTTGCCTGTATTTTCTTCTTCATAACTTTCTTTTTCAGTGTCTTCTTAGCCATTTCAATCTCCTTTACATCGGTGTGTTTGTGAACGATGGATGCATGTTAGGCTAAACAATTAGAGTAAACACACTAGAAGTGAACAACATGTCCGTATGGAACAAATTCCCCCACGATCCATCAGCATTCTTGTTTAAAGACAATGGCTTGAGTGATTCATGGCTCGATCTTCACAAAGGTGATTGTGTTGAGTTTCCGGACACCGACTGGGTGCAACGTTGTCTTGTAGAGACACCGGATGCGGCACCATCATCATTTGATGGTGACTATACGAGCCTGGCAAATACCATCCAGGACGCATGGCGTTGTTACCACAGCGGTGATTTTCAACAAGCGATTGTGCTTGCCAGCCATTGCGGCCAACTGGCACATGCCCCGGCCAATAAAGCTGCGGGTATCTATGCGACTTACCTGGAACCCGATGAGGCTCAAGCACGCGCCTGCTTCCTGTCGGCCACAGAACGTGCCGAAGCCGCCATAAAAATATTGCCGGATGACCCGAACAGCCATTATTTCCATGCCTTCAACCTGGGACGCTACAGCCAGAGCATTCCCATCGTCAAGGCCTTGAGCCAGGGGATCGGCGGCAAAATCCAGACCAGCCTGGAGAACGCGCTTTACCTGCAACCGGAGCATGCAGATGCAAATATCGCGCTCGGCATGTACTACGCAGAGGTCATAGACAAGGTCGGAAAAATGCTCGGCAAGCTGACCTACGGCGCCACCCCAGACAAGTCTTTACAGCACTTCGAACGCGCGCTGGAACTGACCCCCGACGCTCCCATCGCGCAGATTGAATACGCCAACGGGCTTTACCTGCTATTTGGAGATGAGCGGCTCGATGAAGTCACGGAATTGTATATCAAAGCGACTGAAATGCAGCCTGTGGACGCGATGGCAATGCTCGATATTGAGGCCGCGTTGGCAGAATTGGAGTGAACCGGCGGACATGGTCGCTCTTGCGCATGGCCCAGGCCAGCCTCTCGACCGCTACCCGCTCTCACCTTCTCCATGCGCCCGCGACATACCGTACTTCCTGCACATAAATGTCCACCTTACGACCTGCCCAGCAAGCTATCAGCCATTGCAACACTCGGCCTGCCATCCAGCGGCAGCATCATGCCCAAATAGAGTAGTTTTTCGAATTCTTTCTTGAACCGGGAGGTGATTTCTGATGGTTTTGCGACCAGGCGGCGATCACTGATCATTCCAAAAAACACCTTGTTGTCGTAGCTGAGTATGCTGAGTCCGAGCCCAATGTTGCCGTTTTGCGGTACCCAGAACATCATTTCCTTCACCCTGGAACCTGCCAGGTACAAAGCTTGCGGCGGGCCCGGTACATTGGTTAGTACGGCGGTGGCTTTTTGACTGAGTATATCCAATACCGGTTTCTGTACGGCTGAAGGTCCCATGCCGAGTGCCGCAAGAAACCCGAACGTGACAGTCGCCTGTTTTGAGGATTTGAGCGCATTCATACGTGCATTGACTGCGTAAAGGCGTTCCAACGGGCTTCCGATGCTCAAAGGCAAAGAAAGGAATACCAGGCCAAAATGATTACCAAGTTCCTGCGCGTGCTCAAGTGGCCGCAAATTCACCGGCACCGTGGCACGGATATCTTGCAGGCTTTCGGGTTTGTCGCCCGCATCAATCATGTATTGCCTGAGCGCGCCGGTAGCTGCGGTGATCAGCACATCATTGACGGTGCAGCCAAATGCCTTGCTGACAGCCTTAACCTCGGCCAGTGACAAGGGCTCTGCCCAAGCCACTTGTTTGCGGGTGCCGAGACGACCTTTCAATCGGGTTACCGGGTCGTCGCTGAGGGTTAAGGACTGGGCCAGTTCACGCAGAATCTCACTGGCTTCCATGGCGTAGTTGCCGGCAATAGTCGGGTCCTGCAGCATCCTTCTACCTTCTTTGACGAGCTTCTGACCCAGGTGAGCGGCAAAATCCAGACCTTCCCGGGCCGGGTCCAGCAGACGTTGAAACACTTTTGATTCCGCCGCCCGTCGCTTTTTCCAGACTTCAGGCTTGCGTGCGGATGGCCGACTTTCAGGTGTCGGGTCTGTCAAGGAAAGGAACACCTGGATCAAGGCAATGCCATCAGCGATACAGTGGTGAATCCGCATGATGAGCACCGGCCCATCGACATAGTTTTCAACCACGTGAAATTGCCACAGCGGTCGCGAATTATCCAGCGGTGTGCTAGCCATATCAGATACCAATAACTCGAGTTCTGCCTGGTCCGCAGCACCGGGTAACGCGGTGCGACGGACATGGGAGCTCAGGTCGAAATCCTCGTCCAATACCCAATGGGCACCACGGGAGCTATCCACAGCTTTTTGCCGGAAGCGTCTGAAAGTGAGGAAGCGCTGTTCAATGGCTTCCAGCAGTCTCGCATAATCAAACTGCCGATCCAGCATAATGACCCCGTTAATCATCATCAGGTTGGTGGGCTGCTCCATACGCAGCCAGGCGGTATCAACCTTAGAGAACGGTTCTCTTGTCGACTCAGCTTTCAATTCAATGAATCCCTTATAAATCCTTGCTTAGCGCGGTATTATTGTATTTGCAATCCTCAATTGATAGTTTTATCAAACTTTTGATTATTCCGCAAAGGCCAATCACCCTGGTCTACTTATCCAAGGACGGCGTTCATGAACTTGTTGATCTTCAGCATAATACTGCTACTGATAATCTGGGCCTTTGAGTACTTTTATCTTCGCGGCGGCAGTCGTGGTGACTACCCCCTACCCAGCGATCCTGAGGCCGTGCGATCTTTCACTCATCCAAACGGGCCTGGCCCGGAGCACGACGCGGTTGTCGAGAGCGTCCGGCAGATGTCCCAGAATATTGCAACCGCAGTACGACATAGAAACATGAGTGAGGCACGCGAGGTCATTGAGCGCATCAGCGAGGGGCGTGATTACAGCTGTGAATTTGTTCCTGTAAATGCCGCTGGTGTACCCGCGGAATGGGTTTTGGCGCCGACAGCAGACAGCACACGGCGACTGCTTTATATCCATGGCGGGGGCTTCATCATGGGCAGCCCGAAAAGCCACCGCAGCATTACCAACAAATTCTCTGAAATCACCGGCTGTGCCGTTCTGGCCATTGATTACCGTTTGTTGCCGGAGCACAAACACATGGATTGTGTCACCGATTGCCGTACCGCCTATGAATGGATACTCGACAACGGCCCCGATGGCCCGGAAGCCATTCAACAGCTGTTTATGGGCGGCGATTCAGCTGGGGGCAACCTGGTATTGTCACTGGTTGCATGGGTGCGTGACAATGATTTACGCGCACCGGAAGCGGTCGTGGCCTTGTCGCCATTGACCGATACCAGCTTCTCTGGTGGCACTATCCACAGCAATAAAGATACCGATGTCATGTTGGCACACATGTTGAAGCCCTTGAGACTACTACCGCACTTTATCAAAAGCTGGATAGTACTGTGGAGCCACCGCATCAGGCCCGCTAACCCCATTGCATCACCGCTGTTTGGGAACCTTTCCGGGCTGCCGCCGATCCTGGTTCAGGCCAGTGATGCGGAAATGTTACTGGACGATGCCCGGCGTTATGTCTACAAGGCTTGCGCCGCAGGTTCACCGGTCAAGCTACAGACCTGGTCTGATATGTTACATGTCTGGCAAATTTTCTATCCGGAATTACCGCAGGCCGGCGAGGCCTGGGAAGAGATCGAAAAATTTCTCAGGGAGCAGACTTGACGGAGTCATCAGTGGGGTCCTGATGAATGATGACCTCTGCTCCGGGAAGAAAGCCTTTGATCTCCTTCTCCACTTCGTCGGCAATCTCGTGCGCTTGCTTCAGCGAAAGATTCGGGTCCAACTCAAGGTGCAGTTGCACAAAACGTGTCTGTCCCGACTGCCGCGTACGCATTTCATGGATACCCCTGACGGCTGCATGACCCAGTGCCGTGTTCCGTATCTGTTGCAGGATCTCATCTGGCAATTCATGATCCATCAATTGTTGGAAAGCTTCGCTACCGATTTGAAATGCGCTGTAAAAAATATAAATAGCAACCGCGATGGCGAACACCGGATCGGCCCAGGTCCAGCCCAGTGTAGATAGGTATAGGGCCAGCAAGATGCTCAAATTGGTCAACAGGTCGGTTTTGTAGTGCAATGAATCTGCACGGATGGCAGTTGAATCCGTCCTCTGGATGACATAGCGTTGAATGGTCAGCAATATCAAGGTCATGACAATGGCGAGCACCATCACGCCAATACCAATCCCTACCTGCTCCAGTGGGTGGGAGAATCGTAAACGATCAATAGCGTACAAAATCAGAAAAATGGCCGAGCCGGCAATAAAAGCAGCCTGCGCAAGACCCGCCAATGGCTCAGCCTTGCCGTGGCCGAAACGGTGTTCTTTATCGGCCGGCTGTAAGGAATAACGGATCGCAAACAGGTTGATCAGTGAAGCGATACTGTCCATAACCGAGTCAACCAGCGACGCCAGCAGGCTGACGGAACCGGTGATATACCAGGCCACCAGTTTGGCTACTATCAGGAAGCCGGCGGTCAGGACGGACGCGACACTGGCCAGCTTGAGCAAACCGCCCCGGTCCATTTGTTTCTTGACTTCGATCACCTTAAGGCTCGTCTTAGCCGTTTGACTCCAGCGGGTTCTCGGCACCATGCACCAACCAATCGGGATACCAGTTACGGTAAAACGGTTTCATCCAGAAGGGTGGATCGAACCGGCGCCACTGCCCTTCCGGTTGGGCCAACCGATCTGCCAGGGCAACCAATACTCTCGGATTGAACGCAAGCCCAAGGTGGGC
>SMVB01235243.1_pt1 | contig 15475 bp, 13 predicted proteins | sample 2456461 | NCBI WGS metagenome assembly SMVB01 (sample SAMN11095934, study PRJNA526329) | marine sediment metagenome | biome: Marine sediment; feature: Surficial sediment; material: Deep marine sediment; isolation source: Hadal surficial sediment | place: Pacific Ocean | collected 2014-05 | depth... | reverse complement strand
CACCGGGAATGTTGCTCAGAATCCCACCGAAACCGATGGTCACCAGCAGCAACGGTTCGAATTTTTTCGCGATGGCCAGATAGAGCAATAACAAGCCCACGCAGATCATCACGAATTGACCTGGGGTCATCTGATAGATGCCTGAGGCTTGCCAGAGTTTGATGAGCAGGTCCATGCGCGTCTAACTACTCAAGGGTGACCAACGTATCGCCGACGGCTATCGCATCACCGACCGACACAACCACATCGACAATGGTTCCAGCCGTTGGCGCACTGATGGGCGTCTCCATCTTCATGGCTTCGAGCACAAGGATGACCTCATCTTCGCTCACCGGCTGACCTGGTTGTACCAGCACCTCAATGACCGTACCTGCCAGGGCAGCAGCGACAGGTTTCCCGCCACCAGTTGCAGCAGCAACGGACGTGCTCGCCATGACCTCGCCACCTTCACTGATCTCCACCGTGTAAGGACGGCCATTCACTTTAACGCTGTATACCGACGCCTCACCCACAGCTGGCCCCTGAACATGTACAGCCCCTGTCGCATTGGCTTCGGGGACGGGCTCGAAAGCGTCCGGATTACCCCGGTTGATGAGAAATTTCAAAGCTACCTGGGGAAACAAAGCATACGTGAGTACATCGTCGATAGATTCTTCGATGGTATCTCCCACCAAGGTAATGCCTTCCTGGTCTGCCAGGTCTTCAAGCTCGCGACTCAACACGTCGACTTCCGGGCTTAACAAATCTGCCGGCCGGCAAGTGATGGGCTCAGCGCCCGCCAACACACTTTGTTGCAACTCTGCGTCCAACGGTGCTGGTGTTGCACCATATTCACCTTTCAGCACCCCGGCAGTTTCCTTCGTCACGTTTTTGTAGCGCTCACCGAGCAACACGTTGATCACCGCCTGAGTCCCGACAATTTGTGAGGTTGGGGTCACCAGGGCAATGTAGCCCAGTTCCTTGCGCACCTTCGGAATCTCCTCAAGCACGGCATCCAGTTTGTCTGCAGCATTCTGTTCCCGCAGTTGCTGCTCCAGATTAGTGAGCATGCCGCCGGGCACTTGCGCCACCAGAATGCGGGAATCGACACCACGCATCGAACCTTCAAACTGCGCATATTTTTTGCGCACCTCGCGAAAATAGGCGGCGATTTCTTCCAGCAAAGTAATATCCAGGCCGGTATCTCGTTCAGTACCTTCTAGCATGGCAACCACGGACTCCGTTGCCGAATGGCCATAGGTCATGCTCATTGAAGAGATCGCAGTATCGACGTTATCAATGCCCGCCTCGATGGCCTTGAGGTAGGTGGCGGTCGACATACCGGTGGTGGCATGACACTGCATGTGCACTGGGATATCCAGCGTGGCTTTGAGTTTGCTGACTAGTTCAAATGCAACGTAGGGCTTCAGCAATCCGGCCATGTCTTTGATGCACAGGCTGTGCGCACCCATGTCTTCGATCTGCTTAGCCAGATCAACCCAGAGATCAACGGAATGCACAGGACTGACGGTATAAGAAATAGTGCCCTGGGCATGCTTGTCCACCGCCAACGTCGCTTCAATCGCTGTGCGCAGATTGCGTGGGTCGTTCATGGCATCGAATATGCGGAACACGTCGACCCCATTGATCGCCGCCCGTTCGACAAATTTAACCACCAGGTCATCGGCATAGTGCCGGTAGCCCAGAATGTTCTGGCCTCTGAACAACATTTGCTGTGGTGTATTGGGCATGGCTTGTTTGAGCAGCCGAATGCGTTCCCATGGGTCTTCACCCAGATAGCGGATGCAGGCATCAAAGGTTGCACCACCCCAGGACTCCAATGACCAGAAGCCAACCTGGTCGAGTTTTGGTGCAATCGGCAACATGTCCTCGATGCGCATGCGCGTGGCCAGCAGGCTTTGGTGAGCATCGCGTAAAACAACGTCCGTAATGCCGAGTTTTGTTTGGCTCATAGGGCTACTTGTTCTGCTTGTTTTGACGGTGGACTGTAATGGCAGCGCTGATCGCCGCAATTTCTTCTTCTGCTTGCACAGGCGGCATCTCTGCTGGAGACGTTGATGGCGCAAAGTGCCTGACCGCGCGCGACATCAAACCGGTTGCGAATACCAGCAACATCAAAAAGAAAAACACGGTGCCCATGCCGATCAGCATGAGCTCAATCCCAGCAGCCAGGAGTGGCGTCATCCACAATCCCTTTTTATTTAGCCGATCATCTCAGCCAACAGCCGGCATTGGCAAGCCCTATCCCAGGGTATATCTAAACGCGACTTGCTCAACTAAAGTTAGCCTCAAACACCAAGTCACTGTTAAGGATTGGATCATGCTGGAAGTTGTTTCCCCCTACACCGGTGCATCGATCGGCTCGTTGCCCACGCAGAACATGCAGGAACTGCAAGGGATGTTGGCAAACGCCTACGCGCTGTTTCGAGATCGAAGCCAGTGGCTGTCAATTCACGACAGGGTCACAGTTCTGAGCAAGGCTGCAGGTCTATTGGCCTCGCGAGTTGATGAGTTTGCCGAGTTGATCGCCCAGGAAGGTGCCAAGCCCTTAAAAGATGCACTGGTCGAAGCCAGGCGTGCGGCTGAAGGGCTGACCATGTGTGCAGACCACATCCGGGTAGACGTCGGCGTCACCATTCCACTGGGCACTTCACCGCTCACCCAAGGCCACAGTGCTCGCACCCAGAAAGAGCCTATCGGCGTAGTCGCCGCCGTCAGCGCATTTAACCATCCACTGAATCTCATCGTCCATCAGGTCGCCCCGGCAGTAGCCTCCGGTTGCCCGGTGATCGTAAAACCATCAAAAGATACCCCGCTAAGCTGTGTAAAGTTTGTTGAGTTATTGACCGAAGCCGGCTTACCGGACGGCTGGTGTCAAACGCTAATAGCGGAAGATTCTTCTGTATCCGAGGCGTTGGTCACCGACGAACGGATCGGCTTTTTCTCCTTCATCGGCAGCGCCCGTGTCGGTTGGATGCTGCGTTCGAAACTGGCCCCCGGTGTACGCTGCGCCCTCGAACACGGAGGCGTCGCACCGGTCATCGTCTGTGAGGATGCAGATTTCAATGAACTCATCCCTGCGGTCTTAAAGGGTGGTTTCTATCATGCCGGCCAGGTGTGCGTGTCGGTGCAGCGAGTCTATGTACCCGAGGCAATCAAGCAGAAGTTTGTCGATGCCCTGGTGGCAGGCGTAGCAGAGTTGAATGTCGGTGATCCGCTTGATGCTACTACCGACGTTGGCCCACTGATCCGCCCTGCGGAAGTAGACCGAGTGGAAAGTTGGGTTAACGAAGCGGTAGAGGCAGGCTCTGTGCTGGCTTGTGGCGGCAGCCGCGTCAGTGAACGTGTTTATGCGCCGACCGTGTTGGTCGACCCGCCAGCAGACGCCAAAGTGTCGAAGCAGGAAATATTTGGCCCGGTGGTCTGTGTATATGGTTACAGCGATGAAGCAGATGCCATAGCCAGTGCAAACTCCCTGCCCGTGGCATTCCAGGCATCCGTGTTCACGAAAAACATAGATCACGCAATAAAAATAGCTGGCGCACTGGATGGCTCTGCAATCATGATTAACGACCATACAGCGTTCCGCGATGACATCATGCCGTTTGCCGGACTGCGTCATTCAGGACTCGGCGTGGGCGGCATCCCCTACACCATCGAAGATATGCAAATTGACAAGATGATAGTGGTGAAATCTGCTTCTATCTAAGCACGCGACATTTGGGGTTGAGGTCGGGCGCGTTCTTCAAGATAATACGCGCCCTCACGCACCCGTGGCCAAATTGGATAAGGCACCGGTCTACGAAACCGGGGATTACAAGTTCGAATCTTGTCGGGTGCACCATTCTAAGGATGCTTTATTTGACTGGCACTGCATCCAGTAGCAGGCGTATCGACTTCGACTCAACATCTCGCCACACCGGTGCACCTTTGTAATGCCCAAGCCGCACAACGACCATATCCCGGGATGGAATTATCATCGTCATCTGACCACCGGCACCCCGCATCGAGAACATGGCAGAGGCTGGCATATCATACGCAGCCCCATCCAGCCAGAAGAAGGCGCCATATACAGGTCGGCCATCCGCCGCCCACGCCGGCGCCAACGTGCTGACAAAATCTGCATAGCCTTCAGGCAATATGCGCTCGCCATTTGCAACACCATCGTTCAGATACAGGTTTCCGAGCCTCGCCCAGTCTCTTGCCGCACCAAGATCGGAACCCTGCAGCAAAATATTGCCGTAGGGATCGGTCTGAAAAATAAGATTTCGCACACCGACCTTGTCGAATAGCTGCTGCTGCGGAAACTGGTAGTAGTCATCACCACGACCTTCCACAGCCAGACGTATCATGTAGTTGATTAACACTGGATCGCAGTTGCGATAGCGCCCCACAGTGTTCGGCAACCATTGCTGGGGTCTGGTGGCGGCATATTCATATGAGTCAACCGTGCCGGTGTAAAGATACAGGTGATCCGGGTAACCCAATGCCGGATCGTAGCCGGGATCACTCATATTCCGACAGCGCAGGCCGCTGGACATTCGCAGGATATCTGCAATACGGATGGCCTGACGCGGATCGCTCGGCTCCTGCCACTGAGGTATAGGTGCAGACTGCCACAGATCATATACCCCTTGTTGGATGAGCACGCCCATCAACGTCGCCGACAGGCTCTTGGCCATGGACCAACTCTCCAGCGGCGTATGCATATCGATGCCGTCAGCATAACGCTCAGCGATAATTTGGCCTTTGTAGGTAACCACTAACGCGGCGGTCATTGCATCTGCTGCGAAAATTGTTGCAACCGCTTCAGATACTTTCTGCCCATCTACCTCCGCAGGCAGTGGATCGTCAGCAACAACATCACCGAGGGGCCACGCAGTAACCCCAGGGTCTGCAAGCGCAGATTGAATATCGGGTGGATCATAGAAGGGAGCGCTCTCACCAATGGGTAACGGCACACAGCCGAGATCACCAATGAATTTGGCTGACCGCACGACCCCATTGCTCATGGTGAGGTGAACCATCTTGTTTTCACGATCTATTTCGCGTTTGACCACCACATGACGGTGCTCATAAGGTGCGGTGAAATACCCTACGTTCTGGGCTGCAAATTCAGGGTCCAAACCGGTGACAAACACCGCAGAACACAGTGTCCTGGCAAACCCCATGGTATGGTGAGCCATCGGATCGCCCGGTGGCGCGACATATTCAGTGTCCAGCTCGAGGCGCGCAGCGCGCTCCAAGATTGTCTCTTCAACCCGGGTGCTGGCGTCCGCTGGAGGATGCACAACTGCTTGATCAGTCGGTTCGGCGCAACCGAACAAGCAAAAAATCGGCAACAGCCATATAGTAAAAATACTAACGGTTTTCATTGTCGATCATGCATTGAGTGTCGCCATGCCCTTGAAACGTCAATGTTAAACCTACCGATTACGTGATCTGTCAAAGTGCGTGCTCCAAACTGTTACCCTGGGCGTCGAACTGTACTTGCCGCCCCGCTTCTAGCATTTATACTCAGCGCGCATTGAAAATGTCCGTGACATATCTCCACACACCGTCACTACCCTTTTGCCAGACAACCACATAATTGTCCACGACAGCAGACAATGAGCCATCTTCCGCAACCAGGTTATATTCACTATGGCCAACTTCGACGGCATGATTAGGACCGAGTGGCCGCACATTATCCGCAACCAGCTTCATGTTTTTGAATAACGGGAACAGTGTTGCCAACGTTTCGGCGATTGCAGCGCGACCGTTCACAGGTAGTGAGCCTGGCGGGATCAACACCGCATCCTCTTCATAGATGGCCCCTAAAGCAGTCGCGTCATTAGCATTGAAAGCTGCTGACCATTGATCTTCCCGAAGCTGGATGGCATCTGCCAAAGCATCATCTGCCATCACTTGCATTGGCAAGCAAACGAATAGTGCTGGAATCAGTTTTATGAATACGCTTTTCATTGTTCTAACCTTATCGTCATGTTTCCGATCAAACCCAATATACAATCATCCAGGCAGCGTTGTCTCGACGCGAAGGGCCTGCACGTTCTAAAATCGCGCCCTCCCTCTACTGACGAAATATTGGTGTCGGGTAATCCGTAACAATCTTCACCTACGACTCATTGCACTCACACTTGTCTCGGTTCTGGTGAGCTTTGCCCTTGGCGAGGTCGCCCTGCGAATCACGCTACAACCCGCAAGTCTCTATAGCTCGTTACATACCCAACCTGTGTGGTATTCATGGAAGAATCAGGTGGAGTTCTGGCAGCGACACGATCGCGAGGTTGCCGATCATCCGTGGTTTAACCCTTTTCTGGGTTGGGATACCACCGACCCCCTGCACTACCGTCCAAACCTACCAGCTGGACCATTCTCGAAAACGATCGTAACTATAGGCGACTCATTCACACATGGTGATGACGTTACGGCGAGCGAAAATTTTCCTTATCTATTGGACGAGTTGTTGGAAGATACTCGCGTGTTGAATATGGGCGTGTCGGGTTACGCAATTGATCAAGCGTATTTGAAATATGTTGAGTACGGAGAAAAGTATCAGCCAGAAGCCATCATTTTTGGCATCTATGTCGGCGACTATGGACGAACCGCATTGTCCTTTACGAGGTTTGCCAAGCCACGGTATGTCGCTGGTCCATTCGGTATGACCCTGACCAACCAGCCGGTACCAACGCCGTCTGAGATAATGGCCACAACGGAAGGTGAATTCAGTGGTCGTTCCTATATGTTCGAACTGGTTGCTAACACAGGTCGAAAAATCACCGGGGGACTGAGTAGCAATGCCTACTACCAGGCGACTGATGAGATCATTGAATATATTTTTGAATCTCTTATTGACCGTTTGGGCGACCGTAGATTAATCATTGTTCATATTCCCAAAGCCGAAGCTTTTGTTGACGGCAATGACGACAGGCACGGGGAGATGAGCAGGCGTCTACTTGCGATATACGACAAATTCGACATTCAGGTTCTCAACCTGCGTGTCTACTTCGCGGCGTTGGCCGTCGCCAATAAGGTATTCGACGACTTCTATATCCATTTTGAGGATGGGTCTGTCCGGCATCTGAGTCCCTTGGGGAACCTGCGGGTAGCGCAGCGGTTAGCCGAAATGCTGGCCTCAAAAAATTGACCCTTTGCATGACGTTAGCAAGTTTGACCTGTATCGTCTGCGCTGTTTAGTCATTTACCGGCACCATCGTGACCACACCCAACGCCAACACCGCCAAAATCTACGCCAACCAAGGTGTGGTGTACCTACCCCGGGCACTGTCTCAACAAACCATGGAAACAGCGCTGGCAGCCTATGACTGGAGCCTCGCACATCCTGGTCCCGGCGCATCGAAAATTCCTTCAAAAGGGACCGGCACCTTTTATCAGGACCTTGCAAACCCGGCTTCGTTCGCTGCCTATAGCGAGCTACTCGAATGCGGGGAAATCAGCGACATTATATCTTCGCTCTGGCAAAAGACTGACGTCTGGTTCATGTATGAACAGGTGTTCAAAAAATCCGGTGGCGATACACGGCGCACGCCCTGGCATCAAGACTCATCCTATCTACCTGTGCGAGGCGAACAACTGGTGGTGATGTGGATCACCTTTGATGGGGCAGCCAAAGAGGATTCACTGGAGTTCGTTGTCGGCTCACACCACGCGACTTTATTCGACGGATCTCGTTTCGATACAGAAGATGATACCGCACCACTGTATGGCGACGGTGTACTACCGCGCTTACCAGACATCGAAGCGCATAGAGAGGATTGGGAAATCGTCTCCTGGCATACGGAACCCGGGGATGTCATTTTGTTTCATCCATCGGTATTGCACGGTGGAGCGGCAACGGATCATGAAGCTCAACGTCGAACATTGTCGCTGCGTTTTTTTGGTGAGGACGCAGTCGTCGCGAACCGATCAGATCGTGTATCGATCGAACAGGATCCGCGCGCCTCTGAAGATGTTCATCCATTGACACGGATGAGGCTTTTGCCGGAGGGCTCAAAGTTTCGCGACGCAGCATTTCCATTGGTCAAAGCCGCCAGCTGACCTGTTTTAACTATTACATTCGCGAGATGGTCACGGGAATACCGTTCAGCGCCGCGGTCGCACTGACTACATCAACGAAACCAGTCGAAGCAAGCGCATTATAATTAGCACCGCGTTGTGAACGTCTATTCCCTTGTTTAATTGCCGTGTCGTTGCTGAAACCATGAGGTAAGCTCACCACACCCCGGCCGATCAGTTTGCTCAGCTTGACCTGAGCTTTGATGGCACCTGTCGAAGAACGAATTTCCGCCCAGTCACCAGATTTGAGCCCATGCGAGGCTGCATCATCTGGATTGATATCAAGAGTACACAACTGTTTGCCATTCGCCAAAGAACCCTTGGTGAGGGAAGGCAGATTGTGCAGCCAGGTATTGTTGGTCTGCACATTACGCCGCCCGATGAGCAAGAGATCATCATTTGTCCGCCTGATTCGCAGGCGTTCGAATTCCCGGATGATCAGTTCGTGCCCCAGGTCGATCATGCCATCTTCGGTTCGTATCACTTCAGCAAGCCTTGAACGAGGTGCGCCGAGATCGATACCGTTTGGACTATCGATCAGTTTCTGTAGCGTCAGCCCTTCACCGCCATCGAAGTGATCACCCCACCGCCCGGCCCTTATGCCGAGATCCAAAAGCCGTTCCACCCCTCTTTCCGGTTCGATCATCGCCACCAACTGTTGAACGTCGCGGTCATAAAGCGGGCTTGTCTTATCGCGTGCATAACTGGCGGCCGCGCCAGCAACTACATTGTTCTCGAACTCCGCTAATTGCCGGGCTGTCGCCACCGCACCATTGGTCGCGATGTAGGCCAGCGACAAAGCAACGTCCCATTCGTCCATGCGATCGGATGCAAACACTGGCGGCGAGTATCGCGCAGTGTTTCGATATCCCATCGCGCCCAGAAATTCGTCATAGTGACTGTCTTCAAAAGGGCTGGTACCTGGCAGAATCACGTCTGCCAGCTTTGTTGTTTCATTGTGGTAGATGTCGATGGCTACGATGAAATCGAGCGATTGCAAAGCTGCTTCAAGCCTTACGCTATCCGGATTACTGACAACCACGTTACCGGCAAAAACCACCAATGCCCTGATCTGATCTTCACCCTGGGTCTCGATTTCTTCAATCAAGCAGGCCGCGGGCATTAATCCAAACACTTCAGGGTATCCGGAAACCCTCGATTGATAGCGGTTGTATGGGTGTCCGGATTTTTCCGACCGTGCCGCGCTGTAGGGTTGTTCTGGAAACATTGCACCACCCTCAGCGTCCAGACCTCCGGTTAATATATTAACAATTTCAATGAGATAGCTGGTTAACGTTCCAAACGCCTGCAAGGTTGTCCCCACTCGCCCATATACTGCAGCACGCTTTGCATCGAACAGTTGCCTGGCGATTTCCTTGATATCGCCAACGGCAATGCCTGTTCGCTGCGCAGCCTCTTCGGTCGTCATCAACTGCAGTTGTGCAGACAGCGCCTGCTGGTTCTTTAGCGGATATCGAGCGCTGAAGGTCGCGCCCAAAGCGAGGAGTTCGTTAACAATCGCGGACAGCAACCACGCGTCTGTACCAGGGCGAATGAAGTGATGATGGTCTGCCAATCTGGCGGTTTCCGACTTGCGCGGATCGACGGTGACAAAAAGCCCACCGCGCTTGCGCAGATCTCTCAGCTTTTCGCGAATCTTCGGGACCATCCACAAGCTGCCATTAGAAACGACTGGATTTGCACCTAGCATTAACAAGTAATCACAACGCTCAATGTCCGGCACGGGAATCGCCATCCCGTCACCGAACATGAACTCACTGGCCAACTGCTTGGGGATTTGGTCGACGCTACCGGCGCTGAAAATATTCTTGGAACCTAAGCAGACAGAAAAAATGCCCAAGCCTTTCGACAAACCAATGTTATGGGCAGTGGGATTGCCGATATAACTGGCAATCGCATTCGGACCATGTGCTGTCTTTATGGCGCTGAGTTTGTCGTTGATCAACTCAAAGGCTTGTTGCCAGGATGCCTCGACATGAACACCGTTCTTGTTTATCAGCGGCGTACGAATCCTGTCTGCATCCGCATCCAGTTCTTGCAACGACACACCCTTGGGGCACATGTGCCCTTTCGAGAAGACATCGTCTTTATTGGGTTTTATCGATATCACTTCTCGGCCCATTGACGTAATCGTCAAGCCGCAACCCGCTTCGCAGATGGGGCAAATTCTTTGATTGGTTATCAGATCCATATCAACAGATAATTCTGGGGGTTTAGAGTTCCGCCTCTGAACGAAGCTTTAGAAATTTCTCCGCCTCTAACGCGACCGGCATCGCCAGGATATATACGACCCGATCTTGCACCGGTCCTTCTGCATGTAAAGTTCGAGCCGGAACGATAATTTTATCTCCCTGCTTGACCGGCAGCCGCTCGGAAGTTTCAACATCGAGGAAGTCAGTTTCACCCTCCATGATATAGGCATGTACTTCCTCAGAATGCCAATGCACAGGCAGACCATCAGACGGGCCCGAAACAAATGTGGTCGGCCATGTATCGTTCTTGCGGATGTCTTCCAACACTTCGTCTTTAGACTGGAAAAACCCCGGTATTACTTCGACTCCCATTAATCCTCTCCCTCTTTTCTAGTGCTGCAAAATACTACGCCAACTGCCGCCCAGTACAATGCTCAAAGTACAATCCTTAAAGTACAGGGGCCAATGCACTATGTCTAAGGCGCGCCATCGTTTGGAAACAGTTGTGCGAATGCAGGCCTGACCATTTCGATACCGCTGCTGGCCAGATGATTTTCGTCAAAATAAAGCGGCAACCCATTTTTCGCCAGCGTGCATTGGTATTCATCACACAATCGATCATGCAAAGGTAAGTAATCAACCGCCGACGACGCATGTCCCAGAGCATCCAGAAAGGTCGCCTGGCGTGCCAGAAAATCTCGCGTTTGTACCTGCAGTGACAAGTCTCTTCCCCGCCACTTAGCTTTCGCTAACACGGTTGGCACATCCTGAGCGACCTCAGGTACGGGGCCCACGACCACTACCCGACGCTGTAGTTTTTTTAACTCGGCTAGTGTTTTAGTAAAAGCTGATGTGAATAACGTTTGATTTTGAGACTGGTTGCTGGCTTTTGCATTGCTACTGCTCAAGAACTGCGTCACCCCGGTGTCGTCCCCGAAAGCTACGCCATTACTGTGCAGCCCCCATCGAGCGGCCAGGATGACAGTTTCAATTTGTGGCTGGGTACGGATGAGATCAAACACCGCTTCATTGAAGCTCAAACAACTGTGCTCAACGTCGGTAACGGTCCGTTGCACGCCAAGCAACGGAGCGCAGCCATTGGCGACAGCAAGGACCCCGTTGAATCTTTTGTTTTCAACAATTGGACTGATCGCCGGCACCAGCATATTGGCATGGGAATCCCCCCACAGAATAAAAGTTGGCGCAATATCAATGGCGGTGATCTTGCATAACCTATCCAGATTGACCTCCTCCGGCACGACGCCCTCGCACCGGCCTCGGTTTCGTGGCTTGTCATCAGCAGCCTTGAGAATGCCAGCAACAGCGTCCGGCAGACCTTCGCTTTCATCAAAGAGCAAGATGCCGGTGCCTAAACAGGGCACCAGGGCCGCCAGTCCGGGAAACGGCAGGTTTGAATCGAACAGGAACACCGCGAACCCTATCAGCACTATCCCCTACCAGGCTAGACATTCTCGCAACCAAGAGGTGCTCACAGAAATCGCGCTCATGGCAATCATGGAACCGAGCAATAACTCCCAGGTGCGGCTGGGAAGCAGATAAAAGGCGGCCTGCGGTGCACTATATGAATTCACCACCGACAGCACTAGCGACGCACAGAACAAAGCTGCCACGATGGCAAAAAAAGGTTGGCTGGCACGACCTTTGATAAGCAGCAAAAGCGCAGGAAAGAACAGATAATATTGTTCTTCTATAGCCAGCGACCAGGCATGTAACAGCGGTTTCAGTTCAGCAGCATTGGCAAAATAACCTGCCTCGCTCCAGAACAGAATGTTCGAGGAAAACAACGCCAGGCTGGCAACACTTTGACCGAAGTCCCCCAGTTCTTCCGGTAACAGTAAGTAATAAGCAGGCACGCAACAGATCAACACAACCGCAAACAACGCGGGAAATAAACGTCTGATCCGGCGCAGGTAGAAGTTTTTGAACCTGAACTGGCCTGTCTTGATCTCTTCGAATATTAAAGAGGTAATGAGATAGCCGGAAATGACGAAAAAGACGTCGACACCAATGAAGCCGCCAGAAAATGCACCAAACCCGGCGTGCTAGAACACCACCGGCAATACCGCCAACGCCCGCAGGCCATCGATGTCGGCTCGATACTTCAAATCCACTACCCCGACGGTGGTTCAAATTGTTGTATATTGCCCATCGAAATTTTTACGCTGTAGGTGATTTTGTGATCTCTCCCGTGGAGCCGAACGAATCCAGCAACGATACCCAGGCCAAATTCCACGGCTGGCGACTGCTCGGCATTATTATACTGGTCGTACTAGTGATCGCAGGTATATCAGCAGTGATTGACTACTTTGTTATCGGTCCTCTTGATGGCCGGATTGGCTGAGAGGATCTTCGACGCCTAACCCACCGACTCCCGTGTAATTTCACGCTGATCCTGGGTTCCAGGGCTGCCATTATCTGGAATAGAGATGACTCTCGGCGCGGACATCTCCACTGGCGGAAAAAAGTGTCCTTCAAAGCGATATTCCACAGGTACAACGCCAGACGTCCGCCATTTGACAACATCTCCAGTACCCCCTTCCCCTCGAGCGTCTTTGCCATCCCATATTGCAATCAACTCATGTGAGCGGCTGACGATGTAGGCGCCGGCCAATGCATACTGACGGGAACGCGCGCTGTCTCCGGCCTCATCATCCTGCTCTAGAATTTGTGCTCCGCCGAAGCGTAGAGGCATCTCAAAGTAGAGGCTCGCGCGACCGACAAAATGCTGGAACTCTTCGTTTGAAACCTCGTTACCGACGTGATCGACATGGCCAAAGGAGCGTTTGTAAATCTCATAGGGCAGTGGCAATGCGACACAAAGCTGGGCGTCTAGCGTTTTCAATGCCAGATCTGCCACCAACCGGTCACTACCATCCGCCAAGGCAGACAACACCATGAACTCCGCGCCTGGGTACTGGGCCGCGATGTCGTTGAGTTGCTCACGCACCACTTGCTCCACATATTGAAGGTGATTGGCCAGGCGATGTGCACGATGACCTGTTATGCCGATGACTACCTGCCTGGCAACACCTGCATCAAGACGATCCTCCAATATGGATGGCAACTCACCGACCGAAGCCAGATCATAGGTCCGGTCTTGCTGCGTGGTGGCAGACCATGGCTTCAAATTCGGATGAACTTTTGCCAAATCACTGCGTTGCTCGCCATGCACCCAACCCGAGGCGGCGCGGTCGGCATTCCACCGCGTCTTTTCCATCTGTGCGAGACGATTTATCTCTGCTTCATCGAACACAAAACCAGTGGGTCGACGCACCATGACATATCCCGCCGCCCTGAGTTTGGTACGATAATGGTCTGCTTCAGCACGGCTGGCTTTGCGAAACACTTCCGGCAGCAAACCCCAGGGACGATGCGAAGATTGCAACGCGACTTGTTGGCCGAGACCTGCCAGATACTTTTCGTGCAACGCAATGGCGATATTATCCAGGCGTTCATCAACCACACGATCAACACGCATCAACTGCTCGATCATGCCAAATGGATAGAGACCGTCTGGAATTTCCGGGTTGCCCTGGCCGGACTCCACCAACTGAGCTAAGCCGCGCGAATGGCGCAGCGCAACAAAGACCGGCGCATTCGGCACCAGCGCTAACAAAGCCAGCTGACGCAATGCCAAAGCCATACTCATGTTATCTGCATCACTACCCACGCACGATACGAACATGGTGGCATCATCCAAGCGCAACCGATCCAGCTGCTGTCGTAACAATTCTGCAGACAAATCCGTGGCTTCGAAGCGAACCTCTGCAGCAACAGCCATTTCCGGGCACTGTAGCTGGAACATATCCCTCGCCCGTTCAGCGTCCGGGTCCAGCACGGTAACTTTGAGCAAAACCTGATTACCATAGTGGGCTTGTCTCAATGCGGTAGAGACCACGTGCTTGCCAACTTCCCCGTAGCCAACCACAACGATATGCACACCCTGCATACCCAAAGCATCGGCATAAACATCCGGAAAATAATCACGGAACAAAGATCTTGCAGCCCGCTCATCGAGATTCAAAAAGCGCACTTCCATGCGCTGGGGATGCTCAAAAAATTTCGGGTAACTCTCCAGACGACTGGTGAGTTGCATGTCTTTAACCTGTAACACCACCTTCAGCGGTTTGATGTTGGCACTGCGTGCGGTTTCCACCACTTCCTGGATACGCAGTGAGAGTTCGACGTTGTCATCATCCACGTTGATAAACGAAATCAGGCACCGTGCCAGGTGTGTGCGCGCTCGGCGAAGCACGTCGTTTTTCTTACCATCACCCACCAGCACTGGTACATAGATACTTCGGCATTCCGCAATGTGCAGGTTGGTCTGATCGCGCTCGATGACTACCACACTCAACTTGCGCTCATGACTACTGCGTATCAGCACCATGGCCGCAGATGACAAGCCTATGACAACGACGTGGTCGCTGTACATGCGCACGCGCATGTTGACGATGCCTGTCCATATGCCTTCGGCAAAAATGATGATGAGCGACGCGATCGCCACAATGGGGGCCAGAAATCGTGCGATCTCAAGAGCCAGCGGCAAAGACTCGTGCCCATCTGTCCAATCGCCTTCGGCAGTGAATAACTGGACCACGCGATATAGATAGTCCAAGGGATGCGCGACAAAGCCCTCGGGATCCAATTGATAGATACCCACGATCGCCAAAATATTGATGGCGCCAATCGCGAGCAGAATAAAACGACCGCGATGAACGGACACGCGCTAACTCCTAATCTCGTCGCGATATTGTACCTGCATCGACAGCGCGCGCATCGTGCAACTTGGTTTTAATCGCCCATAAATTCCGCTAGCATACGCGCCCTTATGGTGACCCATCTCGGTCCCCTTACGGCGATATGCTGTGAACTCCGCCAGGCCTGGAAGGGAGCAACGGTAACGGCGGTTTCGGGCGTAGGGTGTGGCTGGATGGGTTGCCTCCACTATTTGTGGAATCAGGAGAGGTGGCCGAGCGGTCGAAGGCGCACGCCTGGAAAGTGTGTATAGGTAACCCCTATCGAGGGTTCGAATCCCTCCCTCTCCTCCATTATCCCTTATAGAATGCACATTTCAGTGCATTTTATATTTCATACCAACATACAGACCTACAAAAATAACCCCTTTGTATCCGCATCTGCGCCTTCCCAGAACTCTAAACAGT
>SMVB01211204.1_pt1 | contig 15475 bp, 15 predicted proteins | sample 2456461 | NCBI WGS metagenome assembly SMVB01 (sample SAMN11095934, study PRJNA526329) | marine sediment metagenome | biome: Marine sediment; feature: Surficial sediment; material: Deep marine sediment; isolation source: Hadal surficial sediment | place: Pacific Ocean | collected 2014-05 | depth... | reverse complement strand
ATTTTCTAAATTATTTCTCTTGGCAACCCAGGTTAGCAAACGAGACTGACTCAGTTTATCTACCTCAAATAAACGCTTACCATTAAAATCATGCTGATCCGGGTCGGGACCCAGAACCTCAAGATAGATCTGAACGCCGAGTGAAAGTAAAGCATTTTGAGTTCCCCAGCCCGGATGCCGGCCTCCTGGCGCAGGCCGAACTCCCAGCAAGTGTTCGATCTCATCTACACCCATGTTCAGATCCGGGGTGGCGTAAACCAAATGATCTATTTGATTTAGCATGGTATTGGTTGTTTTCAATTGTTTTTCCTAACGAATTTTTCAGCCGTTGTGGGGATTGGCTACACTTAGGTAACTATCGTTACGAAACTTGGGAGGCCCACAAACCTCTGCATTCACACAATCGCCCCGCAATCGGTTGCAAAAAATTGTTAGGTGACAACAAGATGGCTCATTGTTAGTTACCATTAGAGAATCCCATTTTTGCGTAGAAAGGTCGCCACATCATTCTGCCAGAAAGAATCCCAGTTTTCTACACAATCATTGTGACCACAGTCATAACTAATGATTTCTCCGTTCTGAGCTGCTTCATACAAGGTAACTCCATGCTCATAATATGGCATCATAGTGTCGGCTCTCCCATGAATCACGAGAACGGGACGCGAATATTCGCGTACGACCGAGAGATTATCAAAGGGATCCCGAACGATAAAACCAGGAAGATAGAAACTTGCTGCAAAGGATCTAATGCTCTTGAATGTGCTGAGAAGAATGAGCGCTGTTGAAGGCCTCTCTGCTGCAAGAGCACAAACAGCACCGCCGCCAAGCGACCACCCAAACAGAATGATCCGAGATTTGTCAATATTGTTTCTGCCAACAAGGTTATCATAGGCTGCAACAAACGCTGTCGTTATGCTCTCTTGCGAAGGTTCACCCTCCGAGCGGCCATAGCCTGGATATTCCACAAGTAATACGCCAAACCCTAAATGTTGTAAGCCCCTTACTCGTTCAGGCCAATGATCGATTACCTGTGCGTTGCCATGTCCGACAATAACTGCTGGAACTGATTCTGAACTCAGATCACCCTTCGGTGGCAGAAACCATGCTTCAACTTTGCCATAATCTGTCTCTAACCAAATTTGTTCAAGGTCTAGAACGCTTTCTATGACACCACTTGGCATCTTAATACGATCGACGGGAAACAAAATGCTTCTCTGAACCCTGTAGTAGAAACCTGCATAGAACGCATACAAAACGAGTACCAGCGGGACGAGTGTGTAGCCAATTCGGCGTAGAATACGTTTTTTCCTGCCTTGTTTCTTTGTCTCATCTGCACCGGTCATTGCCTCATCATCCGATTTACTCATGATTTTTGACCTCTTGTTGTCGAATCAGCTTGGTTAATTAATCCGGCTAACCGTGAAATCCTCATCGGCTTTGTTCCATCCTTGTTAAATTTCCTTAAAGGATATGTTTTCCAAATGTAACATGCAATAAAAAACTCGGGAGGCTGCATGGGTGAAAGAAAATTACTGGAGGTAGTGCGAGATTCATTGAGGACTCAGAATTACAGCTATCGCACTGAAAAAACTTACATCAATTGGATACGCAAGTACATTTTATTTCACTGAACATTCGGCTGTTCATTGACATTTATGTTATTTATGACGGCGGCCAGTGATATGTTACCCCTTTCCCCCTGGGGGTTGGCCGGCCTTTTTAATTCTCGGTAACCTCTTACTCCGATACTTCATCAACCTCATACAAAAATAGCCCGAGACGCGGTCCAATACCTTTAGGAAGTATTTCAAGCTGGCTTGCGCCAGAAGAGCGCGCACATCGCAATTACATCTGACATAATTGGAGACGATTTGACCATAATCTACACGAAATACAGCTTGTATTATTTTTCACTTGTGCAGCAAGGGCAGGAAACTGTCTGAGTATTAAGGAAAATGGGATCAATATTTCAGATAATAAGATTCGACTACGGAAATGTAATGATGAGTGGTGAGGCGAAGTAAATATGGATCATAGAAAGATGGGCCAGCGAAAAGTTACGTTAAAGTTACGTTATTTTCTGTCCAAACATGGGTAAATTTGAGAATACCCGAACAAAAAAGGCTCCTCAAAAAGAAGAGCCTTAGTATTGTTTTCATTAAATTTAAGCTTGTGCGTCGTCGGGGAATCGAACCCCGAACCTTGGGCTTAAGAGGCCAGTGGCATTCGAATTAGAGATGCTGTTTTTATTAACCTTATCCGACTCCATATGAAAAGTGGGTGCGATTTTCCTCCTTATATAACCGAAGCAATCTCCCCTTCGCCGAGCTTTTTCGAGAATTTTGTAGTGGGAAATTGTTTTGCCAATCATAGTATTTAGAGAAATCTTAAATAGTGAGATTGTTTAATTGGATAGTCAACTTCCCTTACCTGACATTTCCTTGAGTTTTGCGAATCTCTTTTTTGCGTCAATCAAATCCGGCAGGTCTTTGTCAGCGTCTTCCCAGAGGTCGAGGAATTTCTCATAGTTCTGGATGGCGAGTTGAGGATCGCCTTTTTTATCGTATATTTTCCCGAGCAGATAAAAGCTATTAGGATAAATGTGTGCATGGAATTCATCGTAATAGTTTTGAGCGTTTCGGACTTCTCTAATTGCTTCTTCGAACTCTCCCTTCTCAAAATAACACTGGGCGATAAGGTAACTACTATAATCCGGCGTATACAAACCCCCAAGCCCGGCACCGATAGCTTTATATAGTGATATGGCCTTATCCCAGTTCCCCTTGACGAAACTTGCTCTGGCCTCAAGGAATGTTGACCACCATTCATCAGCAGCATATTCCTTTTGCTAATGTGCTTGCTTGACCTAAATCACCCATGTCGGTATAGAACCAAGCCAGATTTGCTCGGAAGTCAATTTGTGTTTTTGCTCAAGAGCAAACAAATTCAAATCAGGAATACACGATTGGATTGGTCTCTTTGATGGAGCTTAAAATAATTTCAAGCAGCTCATATTTTACAAGCTTTAACCTTTCAATGTAGAGATACATCTCGTCCCATTTTCCGGATTCTGCACGGATGGCCAGTTCATAGATATCTCTAAAAAGTCCCCTTCGCCCTGTCAGAGCATTTTTGATATCTTCAGCAATGGGAAGTTGAATGAGGATTCCGGACATTTCCTGATCGAGTAATGCATCCAGGACTGAAAATAGACCCATCAAAAACAACTCTGATGCGCGATCCTCCTGGCCTACTTTTTTCGCCACACGCTCACACAAATTAGCCCGGATAACCGCAGTCACCAATAATCCCTCAAATTTATTTTCACCAAGCCTACTTAAAATAACCAGGGAGAATAATTTTTTGGCCTGAGTTATTCCAATCAAAGACAGGGCATGCTTTATGGAGGTAATCGCTTTAGGAAAGTTAAAATGTGCAGAATTCAGGTATTTGAAGAGTTTGTAGGACAAGGAAACATCTTCTTTAATAATCGCCTCCAGATCTTTATTCGTCACATCGGGCCGATTGATTTCAGTTAGTACCTGCAAATAAATCAGGTATCTACTACTAATTTCTTTTCGTTCAACCTTGTCGGGTTTACAAAAAAAATCACCGGCAAAATAATCAAAACCTAATTCGTAAGCCGTCCGAACCTGCTCATTCGTCTCAACATTATCGACGATAAATTTTATGCCATTTTTTTTGTATTCTTGAAAACCATTTGCCGCAGATGCTAACTCAATCTGTTGAAAATCCAGTTTTACAAAATCAGCTAAATCTAAATGTTTTTCATTTTCAGGATTTAAAATCTGCTGGTTCAAAATAATTCTGTATCTCGACTTTTTTAGACAATTTAGGTCCTCCAAAATTCTTTCAGTTAATGAAACTGTTTCCGGTATTTCAATAATCAATTGATCCTTTGGGAATAATAACGCATAGCCTTCATTTAAAAGGACTTGATTAAACTCAATAATCGCCTTTTTGCCCCTGGTATAAAGATCTAAGTCGTTGGTCAATAATGACTGAGATAACACAAAAGCATTCTTTTTCTCTTCTTGAATAGCGCTGCCCAAATTATCAGTCATAGATTGAAACTTAAGTTTATAGGCGAATACCTTTCGATCAATTGAATGTATTGGTTGCCGAGCAATAAAGATATTTAAGGACATTTGTTTATAAAAATCTTAGGTTATTATTGATAAAAATTGGTACGGTGCTATTGGGGACTGTTTTCTCCTAGCATTTTAAAATCCCGATTCTCCTGCTAAAGCGGTATCGAGATTAAATAGACCCGACTATCCTTAGAAGCTATCAACGGTACATGGACTCGATGTCGTCAACAAAAAGATTTTATCATTGAGAATCTCTTTTTTGTTTAGATTTTTTGCAGATTTCCTGCCATTGGGATACTTGATTAGTCAGGCCTAGTTTAGCCAAGTATTCTAAATTAATCATTGAATGAGCTACATACTCATTTCCGCCAAACTCATGTTCTAAAGCATCAGAGACATGTACCGCGGTTAATGGGCTAAAGCTTTTGTCGACGCAGCTTATAGGCCTGTGGTGAAAAGCCACTGCTTCAACAATTCTATCGGGTAATCCCCAGAGACCTAACAAATAGGCACCTACTTCAGCGTGCGTGGCTCCAATTGTAGATTGCTCGGCTTCCCAAATGGTTAGGTTATTATCCTCAGCACATGCAATGGCCTTGTAGTATGTTTCTGGCAGATTTTGAGCAAGTATCAACTTACCTACGTCGTGAAGCATCCCTGCTATAAGTGCGTCGTCGGCTATCTCTTTTTTTTGATTTTCACTGACTGCTATGTGTTTTGCAATAGATGCAACTGCTAGACTGTGGTCTGTAAATTTTTCAATCGAAAGACCACTTGAGTCAACTCGGTCAAATTTTGAAAATACTTGTGCTGAAAGAACCAGCGCTCTTAGACTCTCTGGTCCTAGTAATCTGGCTGCATGTATAGGATCGGAAATATGTACCGGAAGTCCAAAAAATGCCGAATTAACCAACTGCATCATTTTAGCCGTCATGCCAATGTCCCGAGAGATAATTTCACCCAACTTTTGCATTGTAACATCTGGTGATTGTAACTCCAGCATCAACTCCTGGTACAAAGTTGGAAGGCTGGGGAGAGATCTCAAATCTGAAATCAATGTTTTAAGTTTGGTGTCGGCTAACAGATCACGGAGAGCAAATGCTCGCACTAAAGTTTCTTGCAATTCGTTCCCATTTAATGGTTTGGCAAGAAACTGGTGGGTTTGACCAATTGACCGCATTATCATTTTTTCGTCAGAGTGGCCAGACAATATAATTCGTATGGAAGAGGGAAATCTTTTTGCAACTTCCTGTAACAGGTCAGCGCCGTCCATACCGGGCATTCGCATATCTGAGACTATGACATCAAAAGGCGCTTTCTCTAAAACTTCCAATGCCTTTTGCCCGCTATCGACAAATTCCATATCCCATTCAGACGTCATTTCAAACAACGTCCTTCTTAGGCCTCGAAGGAGTTCTTGTTCATCGTCGACAAATAAGATTCCTTTCCTCATGGAATTATCCTAATTATTTGGAGCCTTTATTGGTAATCGGATCACGAACATTGTTCCTTGTCCTATCTCAGTTTCAAAATTCAGCGACCCACCATGTTTCTTCACCACCACATTATTCGCTATGGCCAATCCCTGGCCTGTGCCTTTGCCAACTTCCTTAGTGGTGAAAAAAGCATCGAAGACTTTCGATCTTGCCTCCTCGGGTATGCCCGTTCCTGAATCGCTTATCTTTATCTCGACCCAGTCACCAGCGCTAGATGTGCTTACTTTAATTATTCCCTTGCCTTCGGAACCATCTTGTACAACGTCTGCGATTGCTTGGGCTGCATTTACAATTATATTTAAAAACACCTGATTCAATTCACCAGGCAGACAGGGAACTAACGGTAGCGCGGGCTCGAAATCCTTCACCAATTCCGCCACATATTTCCACTCGTTACGTGCTACTGTGATGGTGTTTTCTAAAGCCCTGTTGATATCAGTTAAGGTTTTTTCTCCCGTACCTGGATGTGAGAACTCCTTCATCGCTCGTACAATAGTTGCCACTCGTTCAACGCCTCCAAGCGTCTCGTCGATTGACATCGGAATTTCTTCGAGCATATATTCCATTTTAGTGTCCTCAATGACAGACTCTACCTCAGTTATAAGTTTTTCGGTAACCGCATCTTCTTTAGCTGCGTTTATTAATTCACTACTTTTGTCCAAAACGGTTTTTATTCTGCCGAAAGCTACATTTAGAAAACGGGTATTGTCGCCAACGTATTGAATGGGAGTATTGATTTCATGGGCGATACCTGCCGCTAACTGCCCAATGGATTCCAACTTTTGGGCTTGCACCAGCTGGCTTTCTAAATTCTTGCGCTCTATAATCTCCCGCTGCAGGGCTTCGTTGCTTTGAATTAGCTCGATGTTGACGGCTTCGGCGGATTCTTTGGCCTTTTTGAGTTCTTCTTCTGCCATCTTTTGTTCGGTGATATCACGAACATTGGCCAATGCAAACTCCTCGTCTAGCTTGAGAAATCTCACATGAACAGGGAAGGTATCGCCGTTTTTCTTTTTATTGGTCCCAAATACTTCGATTACATTGCCTACAGGAGTCGTGTCATAAAGTTTTCTTACTTGCTCTTTCAAAGGGGGAGCAACTTCAATGTCAAATATCCTCATCTTTGAAAACTCTTCTTGAGAATACCCATAATAGTCACAAGCAGTTTTGTTTACCTTTGTGAATTTAAAATTATCGATGCGGCTTTTGAAGATGAAATCTGGTGAACTGTTCATTATTTGTGACAAATCGTGACTGGCGGCTTCGGCGAGTTTGCGTTCGGTAATGTTGCGTATAATGGTTCTCAAGCCAGTAGGAACACCCTTTCCATCTAAAACAAATGAGGTCTGAGTTTCCGCGTGGAAAAGCGAGCCATCTTTTCTTCGCATCACAAATTCATAGAGTTTCTGTTTCTGCGAGGGGGTATATTTAGTTTTGCGCTTTTGACTTTCTGCGATGTAACTGTTAATAATCTTGACGGCTCGGTCATATTCGTTTTGACCAAACAGTTGCGGAATCTCAATACCGTCGGCAACATCTTTTGCCGTATAGCCAAATAGTCTTTGAGTCTGACGATTCATATGGGTTAAGCCCTGCCCCACATCAACTTCGAGCAGAGCATCCGGGAGCTCATCAAGGAAATCGTTAAATTGTTTTCGCAGGCTCTGTAATTCCGCCGAGAGCTGTTCTTTGGTTTTATTTTTTTTGGGCATACTACACCCCTCGTGATATGAATTTGAACTCTATAATAGAGAATTAATGATCATAATACTTTTTTTAACATCGTTTGCTTCATTCAAGGGCTTTAGTCACTGCAGACAAGAGTTTTTCTGGTGTGAAAGGCTTGTAAAGTCCAGAAACGGCTCCAAATTGTAATCCAACTTCCAGAAAGGATAGCTCTATGGAGCCTGTTATGACAATTACTGGCAGATTAGGTTTGCTTTTTACTATTCTTCTGATGGTTTCGAGGCCTTCCATTTCCGGCATGAAGATGTCTGTTATAACCAGATCGAGAATATTCTCCTGAATCAGATTGAGACCTTTTTTACCTTCGGGCGCAGTTATCACATCATAACCATCCATTTCAAGTGTTCTGCGTATCGAATTGCGGGCTTCCTCAACGTCTTCGATAATTAATATTTTTGACATTTCCCGTTTTCTAATTATAATTCTTGTCAAGAATTAAAACTTGACTTTTAATAGCCCACCTTCCATTCTGTCATCTCGCTGCTCCGCAGATTTGATGAAGCGTGAGTACTTCCAATTAGAGAGTTGTTAATGTCCTATACTTCACTTTCTTGAGCCGCTTTCTGCACAAGTTTTAGCAACTGCCACTCCATATCCCAAGGATGGGAGCGGCTTTATTGTCTAAGCCGTGTATCTGTAGGCTTAAATCCCCAAACAAAAAAAATGAACAGAGGTTATGGATTTGGCATCTGTCAAGAACTCGAGCCCCGGTTCTTTCAATTGAGTTCTGTCATTTGCTCATCACAGTATAACGGCTTGATCCTGGGAGTCTGAGACAAGTTCTGGGTTTCCATTGCGGTATCCAATTAATTTTTGAGATAATCAAATTCGGCTTGGGCAAAGATTGCGAGGAGAGCTTGCCGATCTTGGTCATAAATACTTTCCAAAAGGCTGATTAATAGGTCACTGAAGTCATCGTCATGGGCGATAATGGCTTCGATGCAATCACAATTCGTAAAAAGTTTATCAATTTTCACTCTGACTTCTCCACTTAGATCACACTACCTTGGCAGGTGAATACAGATCATTTACGGCTTTTCCCTTTAGGCCATGCCGCCATTGTTCACGCCAAACCTTAACTCTATCACCAGCGCGTACGTCGACCAGATACTGACCGTCTAGCTTTGAAGTATTGATAGCACCCGCTTGACTCTGTTCTTCCTGCTCAATCACATTTGCGGCATGAACGGCAGTCAAAACGCGCACTCCAGAAACGCCACCTTTTGCTGGCTCATGATGCAGCGCGACGGCCTCAACGATCGGGACAGGCAGGCGCCAAAGGCCCAACAAGTACGCTCCAACTTCGGCATGCGAAGTATTAAACGCTTCTTTTTCAACCCGCCAAAGAGGAATATTCTGTTCTTTGGCCTCGATTACAACGTCCTTATACTCCAGCGGCAAACCCTGAGCTAAAATCAATTTGCCGGTATCGTGCAAAGCTCCGGCGACCATAGCGTCTGTGGCCACATCTTGGTCTTGCTTCTCCGCCTTGGCAATCATTTTCGCCAGAGAACCGACGCCCAAAGAATGCTGCATCAATTGCTCTAATGACAGGCATTGTGGGTCGATTTGCTCGTAGTGTGAAAAAACCCCATGGGTTAAGACCAATGCCTTTATCGTATCCAAGCCGAGCAATTTCACCGCATGCACGGGGTCTGATACGGTCACTCTGAGCCCGAAATAGGCTGAGTTCACCAGTTTCAATATCTTTGCAATCATACCGACGTCCCGTGATATTATTTGGCCGACCTCAGACGGACTCGGCTCCTGAGACTGAAGTTCCTCCATCAATTCGAGATATGAGGACGGTAGACTGGGCAGCGATGGCAGCTTGGCTACCAAGCCTTTGATGGTCTCGTTATTGAGAGCATCTTGAAGAGCAAAGGCCTGGCAAAGAGTTGTTATAAACTGTTTAAAGCCCCACGGTTTTACCAGATACTGATGTGAAGATTCAACCGATCTGAAAGAAACCTCTTTGTTGGTCTGTTCAGAATGTAAAATTCTGATGACATGAGGATACCGCCTTCGAACTTGGTTTAGCAATTCTACTCCGGTCACCTTCGGCATTTCTATGCCAGAAACGACGGCATCGAATCTTATTTTTTCCATTAAAGCAAGCGCTTCGAAACCATCGCTCGCTAAGCTTATCTCCCACTCGTTCATTTGAGAACGAAGCACCATCATCTTGAGCTTTAGTACCATAGGATCATCATCGACGATGAGTATTCGTTTCTTAGTCATCAGTATCGAGTCCCTTTAAATTAAAGTTAAGAAAATAAATCTAATTTGCGCTTACGGCTAATTGCCACTGAATAGCATGTTTCACAAGTTCAAAAGCATTTTTTAGATTTAGTATTTTCGTAATATGCTCACAATACGTGTTAAAAAGTACTGGCACTTAACTATAGCTTTTGAGTTATCTGATTTTTTCCGTGACCCTGTCCAAGTAGTTGAAAGACTTGCAACTCTCGGTCACGCTTTATAAGCCAAGAGTTAAGTCTGAACTAAATTTAAATTATAAAACGGTTATCGTCAGCCTTGGAGTTTTTCTTTAGTGGAATCCACTATTCCTTTTTGGTGAAATGTACAACAAATGTCAGAAAAATTTACTACAAGGTGCTTTAAAAAATTTAATGATTTCCTTGAGGAGCTCCCGGATGCTCTGCTCGAAGTTTATGTAAGGCAGCGCTTAAACCATATGAATCGTCAGGCTCAAAGATTTGGCTATACGGAAAAAAATGTTGCCGATGGTATTGAAATTCCGAAGTATTTCAGTTTCGCTAAAGTTGCGGTAAAATCTGAGTAACGATGGGTAAATTTGAGAACGCACAAACTCCTACATATTAATAGGGCAATACAGCAACTGCCTTCTTTTTTTGTTCGGCAACAATGTGAGTATAGATTTGGGTCGTGGAAATGTCTTTATGGTCAAGTGCCTCTTGAGTAACTCGAATATTGTTATTCTTCAAGGTCTCGGTTGCAAAAGTATGCCGGAAAGCATGCACGGCTCGACCGTTAGCCACGGACGACCATTTCAAATACTCCTATCATTTCCGCAAAAACCTTAACTTTTACCTACAATAAAGATGAGAACAGTTGTTGTCTAATATAGCCGCCTGGACTTTTTTGATTCTCTACGGGTAATCAAGAAACTGATCCCTCTGGGCGGCTATTTTATTTCTGCCAGTTATCTCTCGCATCTCAAAACTTTTAAAACAGTATTCCCTCTAACGAAATACTCAAGAAAATAGCTAGTGCATTGGAAATTGATTACGAGACAATTTTAATTGAGGCAGGTAGGGCGCCTGAAGATGATGTGCAGATGGTCGGACTGATGCGTGCTTATGGAAAGCTCGATGATGAAGATAGAAAGTTAATTTTCAAATTGGTTGAAAATCATAGAAAGCCGCCAAAAAGTGAACAAGATGCAGAATATTAAATCTCTGCTTACTGAGTTTGATAAGTCACTCAATATAACTCATATCGCTGCAAGTGCTAGGGAACTGGCTGAGCAATTAGGCTCGATTTCATATGAGAGCGTAACTTCTTTTGCGGAAAGTCATTTTATTCAAATTCGGTTTCTTCCCGGGTTACCCAAAGCTGCCTTTGGGTACTCGGATGTCAAGGATGGGATTCGATATATCTTTGTGAATCGCAATACATCCGAATGTCAAATGACATATACGATTGTGCATGAAATTGGGCATCACCTTTTAAATCATTATCCAATCAATCGACATTGTGATCTCCAGGATGGCCTCCTGGACTTGGAGGCAAATTTGTTTGTATTCTTTGTATACAGTTTAGCTCTCAGTGACATCAAGCTCGATGAGTTGATACGCGAGAATAAGGAATACTTTTTATGCGGCTTTTCCCTGACTTTATCTGTATTAATTATACTATTGGGGCGTGGGGTCCTGGCTGTTAATGATTGGCTCGACAAGAAATTGGAAACACAAAAGAGGCTCAATTAAATAGGCCCGCTTTCAATAACTTTAAAAACCAAGAGTTGTTACCCAGCCTAATTTGCCTGATGACTTTATCTCATCCAGTCTGATTCCAAGTAAATAAGGATTCGTCAAGCTGCTTGCTTTTTGACCTCACAACGTGCCGGCGGATGAGCTTTAGGGGCTAAACCTTGAGCTTCAATCTGCACGGCGGTTGCGCCCCTATAAGCTCAATCCGCTTGTTGGGGACGCGCAACGGAACTGGCTTTCGGTTGTTCCTGGGTTCGAGCGTGACTCGGTTGACCTTTTGCAACCGGCGGCACGTTGGGGCGACGCCGCATCTAGTTTAATGAACTAACGAATCCTTTCTAAATGAACTTTTGAAAGAGCCACTGTCAAGAGTCGAGCTGGACAATCCGTGCAAATTGCTCGGAGTTGCGTCGCCCCAACACGAAAATAAGCCGCGCGTTTTTTTGCGTCGGCTTGATTTTTTTGTTAGGCGGCTGCACGTCACCCAACTCTCAAATTTTCATTTCCTGGGCACCCGGCGTGGGACACGACACTGATTTTGTTACTGCCACCCGATATTCTTTACACGCTTGTTACCTGCCATTATTATCAAATCGAATTTCGTCTATATAGAAAGTGGCACCATCAGGGTTGTTATCCCAATTAGTTTCCCAACCAAAACCGCCAATAATATGTTTAAGGTTTGCACCCTCTAGATCAATTGAAAATTGTTTCCACTCTGCTGATAGTTTGGCATACTTGCTTCGAGGATAGACTTGACTATCGCCAAACTGCCCATCAATTCCCGCAACTTTAAACTCTATTGTGCATGGTTCATCAGCTTTAGCCCAAAAAGTTAGACGATTGTAGGCAGTGAGGTCAAATCCTCTACCTTTCCAAAATTCATTTTGCCCCCAATTGTTAGGTGGTTCTTGCCAATACACACCTGCCCATTTGCATGGCGGAGCATAGGGACATTCATTTGGTCCTGCTCCTTTTGCTTTATAAATAACTCTGATACATGTTTCTCCTGAATAAGGTTTCTTGCCAAAGGCTTCATTAATAGCAATGTCACCACAATCACCCATATAGCCAGATGGCCTATAGTGATTTTCAGGAGAGCCTGCGTCCTTAAAAACATAAAGCGGTTCAGTGGACTGATTGCTGATAATCGGCGTTTTTCCCATAAGTTTTAAACCCAGAGTCTTTGGAGTTCTGTCGGACTTAAAAATTCCCCAATGCGGTTCAATTGACAAGTGGTTTTTCCAAGGTTGGTCAAATGCTTCAAAGTAAACAAAAGGAGTGTCTGTTTGCCTAAGTTCAGAATAATATTGCTCCTGAATATCTTCTGACAAAACACTATTTTTGTCACCTTGGGTTGGAAACCCAACTTCTTTAAAAATAATTGGCTTCGCACAACGTCTTTTCAAGTCGTCATAGGTACCTTTAGTCCACCTGACTGCCGCGGTCGGGTCTAATTTATTATGAAAGTAAGGATGAACGTTTGGAAACACCCAGTCCCCAATGTCAAACAAACTTTCATCCCCATAGTCACCTATTTCCTCAGTTGTAGTTTAGAAGAACTTAAAAAAGTCATTGATGATATCCGTAAAAGTACGGGTAAGCCAGTAAAGAAAGGTAAGGCAATAGTAGAATTATCAAAAGTACGAAATCTACGCTCGATATTAGCAGGTTCGAAATCATCAAGTGTTTCTCAATGAACGAAACTATGTTAGAAGTGCCAATTGGTTTTAAGAATAGTTCATCTATTTTTATTATTCCTGGTACAATTACAAAAAGCGCTACAACTATTGTCACCGCGAGGCTTATTCCAAAGGCTCCATACAGAATTATCCCACTCAAAACAATTAATAGAACAAGACCAATAAAAAGGATCTTTCTTAAAATACTATTGTTCATATCAGACCTACAAAGTAGATAACTACAAATTGTTTTCACTTACACTTTAATTCACTCATTTTATGTCGCATCATAACAAGTAATTCATTAGTTTCTGCATATCTCCCTGAAAGTTACAATTTTCCCATCGCTTGTCAATGGAAAAATAAATTTATGCTCATAGAGCTAACTGTATAATATCCGAAATAGGGCGGTATAAAGAAACTCGCTAATACTGATGCCTGATATACAAGTTCTCTGCTATGATTTGGCGCTCTGAAGCTGCTGGATTGGAAGATAATACCATCATCGGTTCTTCTCTTTCTATCTTTTTCGGTTGAGGATCTTATTTATTTATAAAAAATGTAAACGTTTAATAATTTTTAAATTTTTGCGTCAATTGTTAAGTTTTTTAAACAATTTGCCGATAGGTCTTATAATAATGAAAAGTTTGTAATAAATCTTGCTTTAAGGGAGAATATATGGCCACTATACAAAATCTGAATAAAATTGCCGGGCAACAACAAAACAATCAAATCCTCAACAGTATTAACAAAGTCAACAAACAAATAGGCATTCACCAAAACCGGCTCTCCACAGGTAAGAAAATCAATTCCGCAGAAGAGGATGTGGCCGGATTTATGATTGGTCACACTTTTCAGGCCAGAAACCGCGGGCTTGCTGCTGCCATGAATAACATCGGAGACGCGCGGCTTTCGCTATCGGTAGCGGAAGGCGGTGCAATCAATGTACTCGACATCCTCGCAACCATGAAAGCCAAAGCCATACAAGCAGCGAATGGTACTCTCAGTGATGCGGACCGGGCAGCTATCAATAACGAAATATCCGCACTCGCAGACGAAATTGACGATGTCGTTGATGAAACCACCTTCAATGAGATTGAACTTCTGGCCGGCACCGATTTATCTGTGCAGTCCGGCGCTGAAACCACCGACACCGAAAGCGTTGAGGTCAGTGCCAGCGACCATCATTCGTCTGACCTCGGCGTCTCTGAGGTCGATGTTTCATCCTCTGAGAATGCAAGCGCTTCCCTGGCCAGTATTGAAAGCGCCATTGCAACCGTGAAATCTACCGTTGCTTCTCTAGGCTCTTATCAAACTCGTTTTTCCCACAAAGAAAACAGGCTCGCCCGGGCCATTACCAATACAGAAGCCGCCAGAAGCAGAATTATGGACGCTGATTTTGCCAAAGAAAAAATTGAGGAAACGAAAGAGAGGATTAAACAAAACACCCTTAACGCTGTGAACGCACAGGCACAGTTGTCGGCACAAAGTGTGCTAAAATTAGTTCTGTAATACTGTTTTTATTGGCATCGTTAAACGATCATTTGCTCCTTCAAAACAGGCAAAATATATCGCTGGGCATACTTTAAGTAATTTACCGTTGGTACTACCGCGAGCCAATGCTAAATTGTGCCCTGCATAACGGACATTGCCGCAGCCTGGCCCGGAAGCATTGTAGCTGGGATTGTTTAATGGTGCAAAATATCTGAATAGCCGCTGCCCAAGCGCACTGTGGATGGCTTCAAAAATCCTTTGCTGTCAACGTGTCCCAATACGGTCCTAAATCATGGCCTTCGCTAGGCAAACCTCCGACCGGCAAAACCCAATGTTAAACATGAAACCCGTTGAGGTCTTTCAAAATATTCTGGGTTTATACCGCGGTTTGCTTTATTTTTGGCCTGGCATCTCTGTTAACTCTGACACCTCAAGTGAACCGCCAATATTAAGAAAAGGACAAGCCTTTGCAATCGACAGTGCCGCATCCATAGAATCCGCTTTAATTACAGTGTAACCAGACATTGTTGTTTTTCCTCCAGGGGTAACCGTACCATCGGAGTTTACGGTGCTCGTATTCTTAAGCGGATTAGCTGGACTAACAGCTGAGTCGCCCAATGAAGATAACCAATCCATATATTTCGACATATGTTGTTTACCTTCCTCTGGGCTAGAGGGCTGATCGCCGCCTAGATAAACAATAACGTATTGAGGCATTTGTGTTTCTCCTTTGTTGAAATTTAACTCTTATTGCACTTTAAAAAACATTACTATTACTTAACCTGCAAAAGGCTATTAGAATAATTTCAACTAAACAGCTTTATTTGCAGTATACTTTTTCATTTAATAATACAACCTACTGATTATTTGCCATTCTCATAAATCTTCTATTTTCCCAACAAATAAAAATGCAATAATGGCAGTATAATAAAAAACACTTAATGCAGTACAATTATCTAACTATCGTT
>SMVB01119267.1_pt1 | contig 15481 bp, 11 predicted proteins | sample 2456461 | NCBI WGS metagenome assembly SMVB01 (sample SAMN11095934, study PRJNA526329) | marine sediment metagenome | biome: Marine sediment; feature: Surficial sediment; material: Deep marine sediment; isolation source: Hadal surficial sediment | place: Pacific Ocean | collected 2014-05 | depth... | reverse complement strand
GAGCGACGTACCAGCGCTTCAAGATCACCGCCGCCATGTTGGCGAAACCAATCGGCCAGTAGTCTGAATGCGATTGACACCGGTGCGGACAAAAGCACTGATCCATCCTGCACCGCTGCGGTCAATGATTCAACCGTAAACCAGCGGACCTCTTCAAGTTCGTCACTGACCACGCAGTTGCGGTCAACCGCCTCGGCATAAAACCCACACATGGCTGACGCCGGAAATGGCCAGGGTTGTGAAGATACATAGCGAATATCTGTCAATTGCACCTGTGCCTCCTCGTAAACTTCCCGCAATACCGCGTCTTCAAGGCTTTCGCCCGGCTCAACAAAACCGGCAAGCGTTGAGAAGCGTTTGGGCGGCCATTTTGCATTCCGTCCCAGCAGGCAGGCGTCTTTATGTGTAATCAGAACGATGATGGCGGGGTCGATGCGCGGGTAACTTTCCCTGGCGCATTCTTCATTGCTGCACATCATGCGGTGACCGGCGGACCGCAACAGGTTTGCATGTCCACAAACACCGCAGAAAGCATGCCGGTGCTGCCAATAATGCAATGCCTTGGCATAGGCCAGAATACCGGCGTGTTTCGCGGCCATATCAATCGACGCCAACCGTAAATCCGCAAAACGGGCGTCAGGGTACAGTTTTAGAATTTGGTCTTTTTGCGCATCGGTTACTGACACGGCAAAATAGTCTCGCTCGCCATCATTACCCAACAAGGTAGGTGGCTGGATACGGTCCGGCTCAGTTAACTCTGCCGCAGACAGGTAGATTGCGATCGTACCGCTGTCACCACGTTCCAGCAGGCTGCGACTTCGCCAAAGCGGCACCAACCGGGTGCCCGGTGTTGTTAGCGCGGCAGCGACCCACTGTGCATCATCGCGCAGCTCGACTTCGCGGTTCAGGCGTACTGCGGTAAAGCGGTTACGGGTCGACCTGCTAAGGTGATCCATGCCGGATTCGACAGGTACGGTCATTCAGACTGAAAAAGAGGAACCGCAACCGCAGGTGGTGGCAGCATTGGGGTTGCGAATTACAAATTGCGCTCCTTGCAGATTCTCGGTGTAGTCCACCTCGGCACCCAGCAGGTATTGAAAGCTCATCGGGTCAACCACCAGGGTTACGCCGTCATTGGTAACCGCGATATCGTCTTCATCGCTATTCTCATCGAATGTGAAACCATATTGAAAGCCTGAACAACCACCGCCTGAAATGTACACGCGCAGCTTTAGCTCCGGATTGCGTTCTTCCATAATCAGTTCCATGACTTTTCTGGCCGCCGCATCGGTGAAGGTAAGCGCGTCTTTAGGTATTTCGTTTTGCATCGCTATTTCAATTGCTCCGTATGATCACTAACTATGGCGGTTCAGGCGCGCTTTTTCAATTGCTGTGGGCTGATTCCTGTTCCTTGTCAGGCGTTGATCCAGGTCCTGGCTGAACAAAAAGGCTGTGCCATTCCATCGACTGTTCCACCGGTGTTTGGACGCCGTTTGCATCCAGATAAACGGTCAGGCGTTCGGGTTCAAAGCCTTCTGGTAATGTGATTAATCGCTCCAGTTGCTGGAAATATTTGAACTGGAACCTCAATGGCTCAGCAGCATCAGCCAGAAGTTGTGCTCCACTCAAGTGCGCTGCAGCATTGTTGCGTATGCCGTCGAGGCCCAGCCGGATATTGCCTGAAACCTTGGAGGCCCAGCGCAAGTTCTGTGTGAGTGTAAAAATGATCCGGTAAACCCGCGTTGAACGGGTCGTTTGCAACTCCAGGTGGTGTACAGCCAAAGCAGCCTGGGAACCACTGGCGCCGCCAAGACGGCGGTAAAAAGCAAGGTCTGCCTGCAGCCTGGCGATTTCATCCTGACGCTGGCGTTCTGAATCCCGCAACAGGTCATTGGCGCGCGCCGCTACATCTGCTTCGCGTTGGGCCACCGCGGTGCGCATTTTCTGATCTTCGATGCGATCAAGCGCAGCTTGCAAATCTGTTTCAAGCGCCCGCACCTGGTAACGGGCATAGATCAACTCATCTGCGACATAGAACTTGCCGAAATAATAGATGGACAGCAGGATAACGACGACTGGCAAGGCGATCTGTTGCCATTTTGGCAGGTTCGGGAGCTTCATGGTGTGATCGATATGTTACATGGAAAAAGAAAAAAGCGACCGAAGCCGCTTAGAGTCCTGTATTTCTTATCATTGTTGTCGATAATTTTAATTTTTCGGCAAGCCCCAACAGGAGGGTTGGGCAGTTTATACTCCCTGAATACCAAAACGTCAAGTTTACGCCGCCAGGACTTAAATTTGGATGATGCTGCAATTACCCTACATCGAGCCGGTATTCCGCCCGCCATCTGAGGCGCACAGCCTGATCCTGCAGGTTACCAACGGTTGTAGCTGGAACAACTGCACGTTTTGCGAAATGTACACCCAACCGCAGAAAAGATTTAGCTTCAAGGATCAGGCAAAAATCGAGCAAGAACTTGAAACCATTGCCAATACCGGGGTTCCGGTGAGGCGGATATTTCTCGCCGATGGTGATGCCATGACTTTATCATTCAGGCGCCTGAAGCTCATTATGGCTGCGATCCACCGGTATTTGCCTGGCGTACAGCGTGTTGCATCATATTGCTTACCCAGAAACCTGAATAATAAAACGGTCGCTGAAATGGCCGAATTGCAGCAGATGGGTCTGGCATTGTTTTATGTCGGTTGTGAGTCGGGTGATGACCTGGTGCTTGAGCGGGTAAATAAAGGCGAAAATTTTGATTCATCTCTGGCAGCGCTGCAAAAAATCAAGGCTGCCGGTGCTAAAAGCTCGGTGATGATCCTCAATGGCATGATGGGTGGTAAGCGTTACAGCGAACAGCACGCAATCAACTCGGCGCGACTGATGAGCGCGGCACAACCTGAATACCTGTCCACACTGGTGGTCAGTTTCCCAATGGGCGTGGAGCGCTATCAGCAGGGCTTTGGCGGGGAATTTGAGCCGCTGGATAAAATGGGGTTGTTCCGGGAAATGCACTGTTTATTGAGTAATCTGCAGCTTGAAAATACAATTTTCCGAAGTGACCACGCATCCAACTATCTGATTTTGAAAGGTACGCTTAACGATGATAAAGCTCGTTTGTTGGATATCGTAAGCTCAGCGCTCGAGCAACCCGGTTCCGTACCACTACGCGAGGATTGGATGCGGGGGTTGTAAATGGCACCGTCATCCCCGCGTAACAACGTCATCCCCGCGTACGCGGGGACCTCGGTGGGTAGCTGAGAGTTTTATTCGTGCAAATATTTACGCTCTCGGAATCGTTGAGGGGTCCCGGGTTCTGCTATTCGCAGCCCTGGGATGACGGTGCGAGGTTGGGAAATGGCAACGTCATCCCCGCGTACGCGGGGACCTCGGTGGGTAGCTGAGAGTTTTATTCGTGCAAATATTTACGCTCTCGGAATCGTTGAGGGGTCCCCGCGTACGCGGGGATGACGGCTGGGGCTGGTGATCATGGATGAGCAACATCGCGGGGATGACGGTGCGAGGTTTGGAAATGGCACCGTATTTGGGTCAGGCGGAACCGAACGGTGCCAGCCAATTCTTTGACGGGTCACCGAAAACGAAAAAATTCGGGTTCAGGTATTTATCCTTGGTGTTGTATAGCAAAGGCGTGCCATCGATTGTTACGACCTGTCCGCCTGCGGACTCGACAACCGCTTGTGCCGCTGCTGTATCCCATTCGCAGGTTGGTCCAAGACGCGGATAAAAATCTGCCAGGCCTTCTGCGAGGCGGCAAAATTTTAATGAACTGCCCATGCTTGTCAATTCGTGAGGGCCAAGATGGCCGAGTTGCTCAACCAGTTCCGGATTGGCGTGGGAACGACTGCCAACGATGATAGCCGGATCTGCGGGCGGGCGTCTCACTTCAATTCGCGTCGCTTCACCGCCATTATTCTGCCGCCACGCGCCGAATCCACGGGCGCCAAAATAGCACACACCGGTGACCGGGACGTAGACGATACCCAGTACGGATTGGTGTTCGTCGATCAACGCAATGTTGACCGTAAATTCGCCATTGCGATTGATAAACTCTTTGGTGCCATCGAGGGGGTCCACCAGCCAATACTTTTGCCAGTTTTTTCGGGTTTGCCACGGGATATCCGCAGACTCCTCAGACAGCACCGGTATTTCAGGCCAGTGTTGCGCCAATTCGGCCGTAATCAATTCGTGACTGGCGAGGTCGGCCATGGTCAGGGGTGAGTCATCGGCCTTTTGCGTGACCCCCATATCGTCGCCCATGTCTCCGTTGTACCAGTCCAATATTGCACCGCCCGCTCTGCGGCTGATATCCACCAGCAATTTCAGTTGGTCGCGGAGGTTTCCGTCCAGCACTATTTGCTTTCTCTGGTAGGGTGGTCATGGGCAAGGTGGTCACGGGCAATGTACAAGGCTGCAATACTGCGGCCTTCTGTACAGTCCGGTCGCTGAACCAATGCGTACAGGTCAGCCAGGGACCACGGGACGATTTCCAGTTCTTCGGGTTCATCACCGGGCAGCTTTTCCGGGTAAAGATCACGAGCCAGCACCACGTGGGTTACATGGCTCATATAGCCGGGCGCGAGGCTCAGCGAGGTCAACTCAAGTAAATCATTCGCGCCAAATCCGATCTCTTCTTTTAGCTCTCTTTGAGCGCCTTCGAGGATGGTCTCGCCTTTTTCCAGCCTGCCTTTTACCAGGCCGAGTTCATAGTGGTGCATACCGGCAGCGTACTCACGCACCAGCAGAACCGTTTCATCATCCTGCATCGCAACCACAATCACTGCACCCAGTCCCCGGCTCAGCAATCGTTCATAGGTGCGTTTTTCGCCATTGCTGAACTCGAGGTCCATCTGTTCGATCTTGAATAATTTCCCAGGGTCCAGTTCACGGGTGGCATGAATCTTGGGGAGTTTTGGCATATCCATTCAGTTCCGGATCAGTTCGTCTGACAATGCGGCATGCAAACCCGGTGTGGCAGCCAACACCGACATGGTTTCCAGGTTGACGGCCCCCCCATTCAGGTCTGTGAACACGCCGCCAGCTTCGGTCACGATGACACAGAGTGCGGAGATATCCAGAATATTGACGTCTGATTCAATCACAGCATCCAGTTGGCCTGCGGCCAGACGGTGATAATGATAATAATCCCCGTATCCGCGGGTACGGTTTGTGGCGGCCATTATCCTGCCAAGTGCCGGCCACTGCGAACCTGCCGCGAGGCTCTGAATATTACCCGTGGAAATACTGGCCGAGGCAATGTCGCCGGTCTCGCTGACCTGAATTTGCCCTGATTCGGTGTATGCGCCGCCGCCGCGCGTGGCCCACATCAGCTCATTCATGGCGGGTGCGCAGGACACGCCCATGACAAGTTCCCCGCGGTGCATCAAACCAATTTGGGTTGAAAACATACCGTAGTGCCTGACAAAACTCTTGGTGCCGTCGATCGGGTCGATCAACCACAGGTATTCCGCGTGCTTGTCATCAGCACCAAACTCCTCACCAAATATCCCATGTTCGGGGAAAGCATTCCGGATGGCCCGGCGAATTAATTTTTCCGCTTGACGGTCAGCCTCGGTAACGGGCGTCAGATCGGCTTTGATTTCTATTTCAAGGTCATTGTTGTAGTAACGGAGAATCAGTTCACGTGCGGCGTTTGCGGCTTGCAGTGCGACGTCCAGGAATTGTGTTAGCTGGCTTCCGGTCATGGGATTTGCAATGTAGTTTTATAACCCTGTTGTTGCTGCTAAGAGAATGTACTTGATGATTTGGTGGCGCTTGCAAGGCTGGCTTCCACTCACCATGATACCAGACTCGAATGGATCCTAGTGTCATGTCAAGCCTTGAGTTGTTTGAACAGCGTGATGTGCTGGTGGCCAATCGGCAATGTGGTGTACTTTATGCCTCCCTACATCATCCATCCTGAAGAAATCGAATTGATGGCGAAAGTGGCCATGCGTGGCATCGATCTGGCAACGGCCCCCCGGAGTGGCCCCCGGAGTGGCATGAATCAGTTCCCGTAAGCAGTCTGTTCCACGGTTCTGGTCAGAAAACCAAGCTCCGGTATCAACGCAGTTTCGTCATCGATCATCACTTTGCTGAACAGGGCCCCGTGCAGGCCGTCCTGCTGTTTTTCAACGAGTGTTTTCGCGCTTACTTTTTTGAGATGCGGCAAACCCTGGATCAACAGACCAAGATAGTGAAGCTGGGTAGATTCACCGAGGGTCTTGATGACCAATATGCGTGTCTTCCTGGTAATAATCTGTTCAGCGCCATCGTCAATCAATTGCAGGTAATTGATGACCGGCACCTGCCAGCCGTGCCAGGCGAGTTCACCCAGCAACCAGGCTGGAGCCTGCTTGAATGCTTCCGGTGGGGTATACGCAAGCACTTCGGCCACCGCGCTGTTGGGAATCAGGACGTGGCCCTCGGTCAGGGGCGCCATGATGGTGCGGATTTCTTTACCGGACATGCTACTGATCCTCTTTGGCGAACAGCTTGTTAACTTCAGAGATCAGCTCTGATTCTTTGTATGGTTTGGAGAGATAGGCGTTTGCCCCCGCCTTCTTGCCTCGTTCGCGGTGCTTTTGACCCGCCCTGGATGTAATCATGATGATGGGGATGTGGCGTAGCCGGGCGTCCGCTCGAACATACTCGGCGACCGCATATCCATCCATTCGGGGCATTTCGATATCGAGCACCAGCAAGTCTGGAATCCTCTCCTGCATTTGCTCCGTCGCGTCCACACCATCGCGTGCGGTGATCACTTCAAAATCGTGACCTTCAAGCACACGGGAAGTCACTTTACGCATTGTAATGGAGTCGTCTACCACCAGCGCCAGCGCCTTTTTGGGCCGGATATCGATGTTTTCCATTGGTGGTGCAGGGCGCGCACCGGTCAGTAGTGCCTGTCTGATCAGTGGTCCGGCATCAATGATGATCACCACCTGACCGTCACCGGTGATGGTGCCGCCCAATATGCCGGGCACACTGCTTATTTGTGGTCCGACAGGTTTGATAACGATCTCGCGGTGGCCCAGCAATTCTGGCACCCTGAAGGCAGCGCGCTGCTCGCCGGACTTGATCATCAGGATGGATATGGTGTCATCACCCAACGGTGTTGATGGTTCGCCGAGTAAAGGCTCCAATTCAAGCACTGTGTATTGTTCACCGGCAAATTCATACATCGGTGTTTCGTGTTCAAGCAATTTCTGAAAATCGACCGGCAACATGCGTGCAACACCCGCCACGCTCGCCAGTGGGATCAAATACCTGTGTTCGCCGGCCATCACGCCAATCGCCTGCATGACTGCCAAAGTGAACGGGATTCTGATCGTGAATCGACTGTAGGCGCCGGGCTCAGAGTCGATTTCGATGGAACCGCCGATCTGCTTGATTTCGCTGTTGACGACGTCCATGCCAACGCCACGGCCAGAAAGGTTGGTGACCTTTTTTGAAGTTGAAAAACCGCTATTGAGAATGAATTGTACTAATTGTTGTGGCGGCAGCGTGGTCTTTTTGTCAATCAGGCCCTGTTCGATGGCGCGTTTGCGTATGGCGGCAAGATCCAGGCCGGCCCCATCGTCTTCAACGCGAACAACGAACTCGGTTGCCTCAGCCGCTACCGTTATGTTGATCTGGCCTTCTGCCGGTTTTTTGTGTTTGCGTCGCAGTTTAGGTGTTTCGATACCATGTGCAACCGCATTGCGAATCAGGTGCTCAAGCGGTACGGTAATTCTTTCAAGCACGTTGCGATCGAGTTGATCGCCGCCACCGGTCATGCGTAACTGCAAACGGGCTTTCTTACCTGTATCACTGGCTGCGCTTCTGACAACCCGGCGCAGTCGCGGTGCAATGCTGCCGAAATGGACCATGCGTGTCTGCATCAATCCTTCCTGCAATTCTGTGCTGACCCTCGATTGCTGCACCAACAGGGATTCGGATTTGCGAGCGGCTTCATCGAGTAATTCCTGAAGGTTTAACAGATCGGAAACCGATTCTGAAAGACCGCGTGACAATTGCTGCATCGATGAAAAGCGATCCAACTCCAAAGGGTCGAACTCTTCGCTTCCGTCCGCTGTTTCCTGTTGGTACCTTGAACGAATCTGAGTTTCGGTCTCAATTTCCAGCTTGCGGAATTGTTCCCGTAACCGCGACACGGTTTCATCAAATTCTTTCAGGTTCTCCCGCAAATGGCCCATCTGTTGTTCAAGGCGGGACCGAAAGATGCTGATTTCGCCTGCTGAATTGACCAGCGAATCGAGCAAATCAGCGTTCACGCGAATTTGCTGTGAACCGGTTTTGTCTTCGCTGGTTTCAGGTTCAGGTTCACTGGCCGATACCGCAATATCCGGTATTTGATGCAGTTCTTCAACAGCGGTATCAATCTTGGCTGGTTCGTCGGTCTTGACCGTGGGTTGCACCTGCACCGCTTCGAGTGCCTCGACCTGCTGGGCAAACAGCATCAGTGCTTCGCCGGCCTGCGGTATCGTGCCTTCAGCAGCCTGCTCCACCCAAACATTTAGCCGGTCACAACCTTGCTCAAGTGCAGCGATAGCCGACAAGGACGGTGGCAATAAATGGCCTGCTATACGTTCCAGTAAAGATTCCATCGAATGGCTGAGGTCCCCCATTGCGCTCACGCCTGACATGCGTGCACCGCCTTTGAAAGTATGAATTTCACGTTGCAGGTTCTGAACAATCTCCAGATCAGGCAAGTCGTCGCGCCATGCGTTGAGCAGGGAGTCACAGCGTGCAAGTACTTCCGAGGCTTCTTCAAGGAAGATAACGAGGATTTCGGCATCTATAGGATCGGCTTCAGGTTCAGGCTCAGCTTCAGCGGCTGTCTCTGCCCTGGACTCTGTTTCCGCCGCTTCTTCAGTGGTTGCCAATTCTTCGGGGATTTCTGCGTCCGCCTGCGAAGTTTTATCGACCAACGATTCCCCGGTTTCTTGTTCCGAGGTTTCTTCTTCAACCGCCTGCTGTTCGTCTGCCTGTTCTTCAATTTCTTCCGCGTCTGCCAGCGCTTCACCGGCCAATTCGTAGGCGACCGTCAGTTCGATCAACTGTGCGATTTGGCCATCAACATTATTACTGGCTTCATCATCGCTGGCTTCAGCAGGCTCTTCACCTTGATGGACAGCCAGGCATGATTGCAGGTACGCCAGACTGGTGGCGATGGACCACATGGCAGTATCCGAGAATGGCTTGGCACTTTGCTGCTGTGCTTCCAGAAAGCCTTCAAGGGCCTTTGCAACAGCGGGTTCCCGACCCAGTGGCTTCAGTGCTGTGGTGCCTGCAATGGTATGGATGGCTCGAAGTTGCTCGTCCGTGGGGGTGGTATCCCGGTTGGCGGAAATGCTGTCCATCAGGCCATTCAGGATGGCCAGGTTTTCTGACAGTTCTTTCTCAATCAATTGCCCAAGTGAGATTTCGGGCTGCGTGCCCGCTGTATCTGTTGCCGCCAATGGAGTTGCGGATTCACCCGCCTCGTCGTCGTGCAGCAGGTGGGTAAATGAAGCTGGAAGCCTCCGCTCAAGCTCGCTCCAGTCGGCTGCCTTGCCACTGGCAATTCTGTCTGCCTGCAGGCCAATCGCCAGGATCGCGGCAGCACTCAACTCAGTCGGTTTTTGTAGCAATCGCTGTTGCATTGCAGGCAAGGCTGCAGCGGCTAAACGCACAACCACCGCAACATCGGCGTACATGTCGGTATCACTGTCCAGCAACGCATTGAGCAATTCTTCTATGTGCCAGGCAAAATCACCGAGTTCGTCCGCACCAACCATCCGCCCGCTACCCTTGAGCGTATGGAAGCCGCGACGTATTTCAGTCATCAGCTCTGTATTTTCCTGTTGTTGCAACCAGCGCGGAATTTGATCGGCCAGCATGGCGGCCACAGACTCGTACTCCTCGAGGAATACGTCCAGCACCTCAGCGTCCAGCGTTGGTGGCAGTGTGGGATCCGCCGTTTCAGACAGGTCTGCCTGGCCGGTAGCCTCGAGCGGTACTGCGGCCTCTTTGACGACCTCTATTTCACCGACCGGCAGACGCTCCAGACGGTCATTGAGTATGTCAAGAAAACGGTGGCGATTATCTTGCTGGTCGCGGCAGCCCGCCAGGTAGAGTTCGAATGCAGCCACAGCATCGGTGACGGCTTCAAGCTTTGCCGGGTCAACGGCTGATTCTGAACGTGCATTCCGCAGCAGGTTATCAAGTGCATTGCGTAATTTGAGTGCAAGTGCCGCGGTTTCGGTCTCGGAGATTAACTCCAGCGCCCCTGCAATATGTTCCAGACCGCTGGTGTAATCGGCCTTTTCTTCGCCATCAAAATGCTTGCGTACGCCGTCCTGAACCTGGTGGAGGCTGAACACGGTTTCAGCGAGCAGATGTGTTCGGATACGCCGCTGTTCGTGTAATGGCAAGTCGATAAACCCGGGGTCCTGTTCTTCTATCAAGGGTTCACCGAGGGTTGCGATCTGCTCTTCGAGGACGGATTCAACCTGAATCAGGCTTTCTGCAAAACCCATCAACAGAGACTCACGTGAGCGCCCTTCGGCGTCATTTTCAGGTGTTTCACTGGCTTCAAATGACGGCAGCAGTTTTTCTATGGAGTGTGCTGAATCAGCCAGACCCATCATTTCCAGAGTGTCTTTCAGTCTGAGCAGCGCTTCAAGGCTTTGCTTGCGTCTTTCAGGCTCGGTGGTTCCGGTTCGAAGCTCGAGATCAAGAGCATCTTTTACCATCGACAGTTCATCGCGAACGGCGGCACCCAGCGAGTTGTACAGTTCGCGATTACGGCCCGTCACGGCACCGCGGGCACGGATCAACACATCCCGGTCAGGTACCAGTTTCTGCAGGCGAAAGCGCTCCCTGAGCATGTCCACTCCGGGATTGCCGGATTTGGCCTGTGCAATGTGAAATAACAGGGCTTGCGAGATCGCATCGACTGCCGTCACGTCGGTGGCGTCTTCCCCGCCCTCGGCCATGGTTTTGAGGTTAAGGTGCAGGCGGGCGAACAAGCGGCGCAAATGCACGTCATTTTCAGTAACGCCATCAAGTAGCCCGCCAATGACTTCCGCAGCGATCCACCACAAGCGGCGCAGGTCCATTCTTTCCACTCTTCGGTGCAAGGCTTCGCAGACAGAATGCAGGGGTGACAGCAGGTCGATATTTGCCTGGTTCTGTAACCATCTGAGCAGTGCGTTTTCCCATTGGCGACGCATTCGCAACGCAAACACCTGGAATGGCTCATCGGATGAAATGCTGCGTATTTCAGCACCCAATGCATCTGTCGGGCGCTCGAGTTCAGGCATCGGCACATCCAGACTGGGAGCGAACAATGTCGCTTCGGAAACTATATTGGCGTTATATGCGAGGCGTAACTCATTGATGACAGGCAACAGCAGGATGGGCAGGTCATGGTGGCCGGCCTGAAGCCGATCCAGGTATGACGGTACGATCACAATCGCATCCATCAGTGCGCCATATGCCTTTTGCCGGTCGCGAATGTTGTACCGCTTCAGTTCATCACAGACCTTCAGCATCTCGGCGACCACCAGTGTGGCACCCTGCAACACCAGCGCCTCAAAGGTGTACTTCAGTTGGGTCAGGTGGATACGAGTATTTTCAATCCCGTCGCCAACGTGGGTGCTGGTGGCGATATGCTCTATCTGGGTGCGAATCTGGTTAAGGTGCTTGTCCAGATCAGGACGCACCCAGGTCAGAACGGTGCTGGCATTGGATCCTTCAAACAGCATCAGATCGCCTTGTCCGGGTTTGGAGGGTTTGCAATGGGTTCACGGCCGTTCTCATTTAGTCATCTTCCGGCAAGGTGAAGTCGGTGACCGAATCACTGAGTTGCATCACCAGTTCAGCCAGGTCTTCGACCGATGTTGCGGCACGTGCACTGCCTTCAGAGGCTTGCACAGAAACAGCCTGCACGCCCTTCATCAGTTCTGATACCTCAGTGGCTGAAGCCGATTGGGTCTGGGCCTCTTCAGATATGGTGGTAATCAGCTGTGACAGATCGGTTGACACTTTCTCAATTTGTTCGAGTGCGGTCCCGGCGTCCTGGGCCAGGCGTGCGCCACTGACGACCTCGGAAGTGGTGGCTTCCATCGATACAACCGCTTCTGACGTGTCGGTCTGGATGGTCTGTACCAGGGTTTCAATTCTGCGGGTCGCATTGGTGGCGCTTTCTGCCAGTTGTTGCACTTCATCGGCAACCACGGCAAAACCTTTACCTGCCCCGCCAGCAGAAGCTGCCTGGATGGCTGCGTTCAGTGCAAGAACGTTGGTTTGCTCAGCAATACCGTTGATCAACTCCACAATATCGCCGATTTCCTGGGTCGATTCGCCCAGTCGCTTGATGCGTTTGGAGGTCTGCTGTATCTGGTCACGTATGGTGTCCATACCGGTGATGGTTTCACGGACCTTCTCACCGCCAGCATGGGCGATCTCAACAGAACGGCTGGCCGCTTCGCTGGATTCACGGGATCGTTTTGCCATGGTGTCAAATGACTGCGCCATCTGCAGCACGGTTTTTGTCGCCTCTCCCACCTGAATTGCCTGCTCGGCCGCAGCTTTTGCTAGGTCGGAAGTTGTCGAACGCGTATCCATTGCAAAGCCGGCAACCTGCTGGGAGGTGGATTTGATTCCCTTCACCAGTTCCCGCAGTTGCTCCACTGCAAAATTGATCGCATCGGCTATCGCGCCGGTGATATCTTCGGTCACCGATGCCTGTACTGTCAGATCACCATCTGCGAGAGAACTCATTTCATCCAGCAGTTTTAAGATCGCTTTCTGGTTTTTCTGGTTGCTCTTGGCCGCGGTTTTCGCCAGCCGCCGTTCTGCGGACAGGAATGAGTAAACGAGTAGCCAGACCGCTGCGATCATCAACACCAGGCCGATGACAGCGGTTGTTTGTGACGGCCACGCACGGGTTTGCGGGAGTTCTGCGATTGCAGCCTTCAGATTGCCCGCTTCATCAAACACATCGCGGCTATCCAGAAATATTTCGTCTGCCGCGCCGCGAACTTCAAACAGGTCGCTGGACGAGTCCAGGATCGACTCGAGGTGCGGGTCGATCGTTTCAAACAGGGTTTTAACCTGGCCCAGCGAGCGCAAAGCCTGCGTGTTTCGCACCTGCACAATGCCAAGCCGCTTATTGCCGCGAAGCAAGGCCCGCAATACCTGATTGAATAAATCCCGATCCTTGCGAAGGTTATCGGCCGCACCGACTGCATTGCTGCCGCCTTGCAGGATTTCAGATACTCGTCGTAGAATCCGGTCGGACAAAACCAGTTGCCGGCTCGCAAATACCACCTGGTTGGTTGGTGCGCCGCTTTGCGTAAGTGAACGGATGGAATCGTCTGTGTTTTTCTGAATGCCCGGTATGTTTTCCTGAATGACATCGCGTGCAGATGCCAGGTCCAGGATCAAATTTTCACGGTCGAGGATACTGGACGCATTGCTACTCATGCGATCCCAGGTCTGGTTTAATTGCCGCATCGGAGCTGCAACTGCTGATGGTGTCGGGGGCAGTTCAATGGATACGGACCCACTGCGCAATTTGGCCATCGCGGTGCTAATCTTGCTGCGCGAATTTCCAAGCTCGAGAAATGCGTCGAGGTTACCAGAGGCTGCCTCGCTGGCGGACTTAGACAGTTGTTGCGACGTTACCTGGACATCCGTTGCCAGCGAGATCCATTCCTGCTCATGCTGGGCGTGACGGGCGAGCTGAAAAAATGTCACTGCTACAAACGCCAATGAGGCAATCAGCAAGCTGGTTAACAGGTAAACTATCCATGAACGCTGGCTCTTTATGTTCGGGTGTTTATTTGTCATACGGGTACCCGCGATCCTCAGGCGGCTGCGCCATTTAAAAACTCAGCGGTTGAAAACAAGGTGTCAAGATCCAGCTCCTGCCAGACGTCCTTACCGGACCGATACTGTTTTTGTACGTATGCTTTTAGCGGTGAATGCCTTGGTAATTTGGGTTTCTTTCCCTCGCTGCTGACAAATTGGCGCTGACCAAACACCTCATCAACCAGCAGACCGATTGGACGCCCCCTCAAGCTGGCTGCCAGCAAACGCGTGCGCATTGTTACTGTTGAGCGCTCTCCATTAAGAAACCAGGCCAAATCGACCACCGTCAACAGGTCGCCACGTACATTTGCAAGACCCAGTATCCATGGCTTGGTGCCGGGAACCGGAGTAAACGCTGGAATGGGCAGGAATTCGTGGACCAAACCAATGCTACAGGCCAGGCGAACATCGCCAATCCGGAATATTACGCCTGTCCACTCACCGCCGGACAACTGGCCATTGGCCTGGCCGGGCTCAAAAGCAAGGCTGCGTTGTTCATAATCCAGCAGTTTTTCGAATGATGCGTTTACGGCACTCATGGACAAGACCTTTGCAGTAAGCTGATTTTTTTATTCATCGTACCGGCGAAGCCGGTTTGATGCCTGATATCACGCAGAAGCGTGCTGTTTAACTGCGCTCAGCAATTCGTCGCGGGTAAAGGGTTTGGTCAGGTATTGATCTGAACCAACCACTCTGCCGCGTGCCATGTCAAACAGGCCGTCTTTACTGGTCAGCATCACAACCGGTGTGTGGCGGAAATCAGCGTTGTTTTTAATGATCGCGCAAGTTTGATATCCGTCCAGTCGCGGCATCATGATATCGACGAAAATCATATCCGGCCGGTGACGGGTAATCTTGGATAATGCCTCAAATCCATTCTCAGCGGTGATGACCTCGAATCCTTCATTGGCAAGCATGGTCTCTGCAGAACGGCGGATTGTGGCGCTGTCGTCAATGACCAAAATACAAAGTTTTTTGGATCTTGCAGCTTTTTGTTGAGTATCCACAGTTGTATTTAAATTTTCCTGGCTCATAGTTCCTTCCCTGTATGTGCGATGTTTATAATGCGTCCCTGCACTGCATTCCGCGTTTAAATGAGGCCAACTCTCCCCCCTCATTTGACTCAAGGCATGTAGTTTACCCGTAGAAAAGGGTTGATTCCAGCATCGTGTTTTCCATGAGGAATATTGTTCATGCTATTGAGCGATAAAGAAAATGACAAAAAATAGCCTACAGACGGCTGGAACAAGACCGGCTTGCACCTGATAATAGGACAGGATTGGGATGGATAAAATTATGGTTGCATCAGAAAAGGCAAGCAAGAAAACGCTAAAGACCGGGGTCGTAATGGACCCGATCAAAGACATAAAGTCTTACAAAGATTCGACCTTTGCAATGCTTTTGGAAGCACAAAGACGTGGTCACACGCTGTATTACATGGAACCCCAGCAGCTTTTTGCCATCGATGGCTGCGCCTATGCACAAATGCAGACGCTTGAAGTACGCGATAATACAGACGACTGGTTCAGCCTGTCTCCGGTCGGGGACATGTTACTGGGCGAGTTGGATATCCTGCTGATGCGACGCGACCCGCCT
>SMVB01252590.1_pt1 | contig 15486 bp, 11 predicted proteins | sample 2456461 | NCBI WGS metagenome assembly SMVB01 (sample SAMN11095934, study PRJNA526329) | marine sediment metagenome | biome: Marine sediment; feature: Surficial sediment; material: Deep marine sediment; isolation source: Hadal surficial sediment | place: Pacific Ocean | collected 2014-05 | depth... | reverse complement strand
ACGGCGGATTCCGGGGTTTCGCCCTCGCGGCGGGCGCTGATGTATTTGCTCAACACGTGGACGGAATCATCCACTACCAGGCCGATGCTGATGGAAAATAGCATCAGGATGTAGGGGCTTAGCTCGCCGACGAATAGGCCCCAGAAACCGAATACGATGGTGGCGGGGAACAAATTGGGCATGATACTCAGCAGGCCGTAGCGCAGGCTTTTTAGGCCGATGATCAGGGTAAGGGTGATGAGAGCGAAGCTGAGGCTGAAGCCTTTAAGCAGCTCTATCGAGATGGCGTGGTCCAGGCGGGCGAACAGGATGCTGTTGTCGCCGTGTAGCACCTTGTAGTCCGCTGGCATGTTGGCGGTAATCCAATGATCGATTTTGTCGTTGAAGGCAATGAGTTCGCGGTTGGAGAGATTGGAAGTGCCAATCATCAGGCGGATGGCGGAGTAATCGGGGTTGAAGATGTGTTCCAGGCTGGGCTCGATTTCCTGGACTAACTGGTAGCCCACCAGGTAGTCGATAATCTGTAGGGTGTCTTCCGGCAGGATGTCCCAGGCCTCGTCGTTGTCGTGTTCGGCTTTGTTCAGGTTTCTCAGCAGGTCGGTGTAGCTGGTGACGAAACTGGCCTCGGGCTGGTCTTCCAGCCAGCGGGAGAACTCATCCACTTTATTCAAGAATACCGGTTCGGTGATGCCGTAGTACTGGCCGCTGTGGATGCTGTACACCAGGCTTTGGTCGTTGCCGATTTTTTCCGACAAGGCGTTCATCACGTGGTGAAAATCGGAATCTTTGTCCACAAAACTGAAGCGGTTAAAGTCCACTTTATTGAGGGGCAGCAGCGCCAGGGTGGCCGCTATTAGCACCGCGCCGCACCAGAACAATAGATTGCCCCGCTGGGCCACCAGCCGAGAGATGCTGGCAATCAGCTCGCGCACCCCCAGGGGTTTGGGAATCTTGCGGGTGGGTAGCAGCAGGATCAGAGTGGGCAGTAGGGTGAGGGTGACCACGAAGGCCCAGCACACGCCTATGGCCACCACGTTGCCGAAGCCGTAGATGCCAGGGGAGGAACAATAGTTCAAGCTCAAAAACCCGATGGCGGTGGTAACGGTGGCCAGGGTAATAGGCTGGATATTCACCCGTAGACTCTCCCGCATGGCCTCCATTTTACTTAAGGATTTGTGCAGGCCCTGTACGTAAATCGACACAATGTGGATACCATCGGCCATGGCAATCATCACCACTACCAGGGGCGCCATCAGGGAAATCTGGTTGAACGGGACCCTGGCCCAACCCACCGTGCCCACGGTCATGCCAATGGTGGCAAAGGCCACCGCGAACAGACACAGGGCGAAGGATAGGGAGCGCAGGCAAAACCACAACAGCAGGGTGGAAATGGTCACCACAACGGGAAACAGGTAGCGGCTGTCCTTGATCTGGGCGTTGTAGCTGTCGAGTTCAAACAGCACCCGGCCCAGTACGTAGATGGTCTGGTCGGGGTAATCCTGACGCAGGGAATCGCGCAGTGTAATCACCGATTCGGCAATGCTCAGGCGGGTGGCTTTGTCGTCGCTGGAGGCCCGGTACTTGATCATCGCCAGGGCCATATCGCCTTCGGGTGACAGCATACTTTTAGTTAGGCTGTCATCGGCCAGGGCGATGTCTCGTATGCTGCTCAGGTCGTCTTGCGACAGGGTGGCGAGCTCGGGGATGAGGTAGTCGCGGTCGAAGCGGTCGGCGTCTACGGCGTTGAGGCGGCGGTTGAGTAGCGAGCCCACGGAAACCGAGGATTCCACTTCGGCGTAGCGGCTGGTTAAATCCTCCATCGCGTTGAGCGTGTCAAAGTTAAACACATCGCTGCCGGGGGCCATGAAGGCGAACAATACCCCGGTGCTGGGGGGGAAGTCTTCGCGCACCTGCTCCACCTCCTGGCGGTAGGGGTCATCCTCGCTGAGAATGGCCTCGAAGGTGCTGTCGAGCTGGGTGTGCAGCGCGCCCCAGGCCACGGCGCCGCCCAGTACCAGTGTGAGTAAGGCCAGTAGATAGCGTTTGGCCAACAGTTGGTCGATCAGCATTTGCATAGCGTTATTACATGATCCGGCAGCTCGATGTTACTCCAAAGAATAACAGCTCGTTGGATGCGGGCGGTATTAATTCAATTGGATGTAGCCCGCATGTCCGGTGGGGCAGGCTGTGCTACTGTGGATCGATGGAGACGGAGGACATTCTCATGAGGTCATTTAAATTCGCAGTGTTGTTGCTGGCCGGTTGCCTTGCCAGTGTACTGTGCAGCGCCGCGCAGTTAAAGACAATCGGCGATTTCTCGTTACTGGATCACAAGGGCAAGTTCCACCAGCTCAGCTGGTATGGTGATCAGAAGGCCATCGTGATTTTTATCCAGGGCAATGGCTGCCCCATTGTGCGCAATGGCGCGCCAGCGCTGAAGGCGATTCGGGACGAGTTTGCCGGCCAGGGCGTGACGTTTTTTATGCTCAACCCGCAGATTCAGGACACCCGCCAGAGCATTGCCAAGGAGGCCGAGGAATTCGCTTATGACTTTCCCATTCTGGTGGACGAGGCCCAGTTGGTGGCCGAGTCGTTGGGGGTAGACCGCACGGCTGAATCTTTCGTGATTGACCCGAAAACCATGACGGTGGTGTTTCGCGGCCCTATTGATGACCGCCTGGGCTACGAGACCCAGAAGCCCGCTGCGAAACACCACTACCTGAAAGATGCCCTCACCGCGGTGTTAGCAGGCCAGGCGGTGGCAGACGATACGGCCGAAGCGCCGGGCTGTATTATTAACTTCCCCAGCAGAACCCAGCATCGGGCTGAAGCGGTGTCCTATATCGACGATATCGTGCCCATTTTGCAAGACCACTGTGTGGCTTGTCATCACGACGGGGGCATCGCGCCCTGGTCCATGTCTAGCCATGTGATGGTGCAGGGCTGGTCGAAGATGATGCGGGAGGTGGTGATGACCCGACGCATGCCCCCGGGCCAGATCGACCCCCATGTGGGTAAGCCGATTGTCGACGTGGTGGGCTTAACACCGACGGAAAAACAACAACTGGTGCACTGGATCGACGCCGGCGCGCTGATGGAGACCGGCGCCGACGACCCCCTGACAGCCTTGACCTTCGACAACCCGCGCTACACCCTGGGCGAGCCGGATATGGTGTTTAAGGTGCCCGCCCAATCCATTCCTGCTACTGGAATCATCGATTACCGTTACGTTCCGGTGGAGCTCAATCTGGATGAAGACGTTTGGGTGCGCGCCATTGAATTTATCCCCGGGGACCGGCAGGTGTTGCATCACGTTATCGCCTATCTCGCCAGCCCGGCGGATAAAACCGTGCGGGGCCGCCGGAATGGCTCCGCCCGGGGTGCCAGCGTGGGTGGTTATGCCCCCGGGCGCCAACCGGATGCGTTTCGGGACAACAGTGGCCGCCTGATCACCAAGGGCTCCAACCTGCTGCTGCAAATGCACTACACCACCTCGGGCAAAGCCACGGTGGATGAAACGGAAGTGGGCTTGTATCTCTACGACGAGCCGCCCACTTACATTATGGCCGGTGGCGTGGCGGGGCAGCGGCGCTTCCTGATTCCCGCCCATGCCAAGGAACACACGTTGGAAGGGGAGCAGCTGATTGAGCGCGACGCCTATTTGTACAGCATGACGCCGCATATGCATTTTCGCGGCAAGTATATGAACTACACCGCGGTGTATCCCGATGGCAGCTCCGAGATGCTGTTGTCAGTGCCTAAGTACAGTTTCAATTGGCAGTTCAGTTACGAGTTGGAAGAACCCCTGTTCTTGCCCGCCGGCACCCGGTTGGTTGCCAAAGGGGCGATGGATAATTCAGAGCGCAACCCGTTTAACCCCGACCCCACCAAGCCAGTCCACTTTGGCCTGCAGACCAAGCACGAGATGTTCTTTGGTTTTACCACCCTGCGCTATGTGGGGGATACGCCGGAGAGCTTGCTGGCGGAGGGTTCAAGCACGGCCGAGTAAGTCGTGAACTCCAAGGCCGGGTCGAGGGGTAATACGCCTTTTAAACTGAGATGGATTCAAGTAGACAACCGGCCGCTGGCAATAATAGATCGCGGTTAAGGCACGCTGCCAGTTACACTAAATAGGCTAATTGCTCCCACATTTTCTATAAATCAAACCCAGTTTACATTCGGGCTTCCTCGTTCCGACTTGTCTTCCAGACCCCTACTTATCATCGGTTTAGCTTTTTATTCAGCTTTCGTTCAGCTTACTGAGCGTATTCTTACAACTGAATTCAGGTCTTTCTCAGGGGGTTCCATGTTATTTCTACTGGTGATGATTCAGTTATTTTTTATGATTTTTTTTGCCGTCTTGCACCACTACGCGACACACTTCCGTCATACGAAACCCAAAGTGAACCGATTTAATCCAACAGTCGGCCGGAAGCCGCGAGAAAATCAAAAGTATTAGCTGAAATGAATGAGAATAGGCAGTATTCACCCCTTCCTTCGGCACCAATGTAATGAACCCTCCCAGCCCACGCAATGCTCGACAGGGCAGCGCATAACAAGCCATTGTTCTACTAAGTTATTTGTGGTCTATTGGCTGTAAATGCGCCGTCTTACCATCGGCGACCAGGAACACATTCCAGGGCGGAACCATTTGATTGCACAAATAAAAACCGACAGACGAGCGTTCCTCCAATGTCTGGGCATGGGCGTCAGCAGTCTCGCTGTTGGCGGCTGCAGTGGCAATCCGGAGCCCGGAAGATACACGCAGGCCGATATAACCCTGCTCAGCGAGCAACGACTGGAAGAGGAAAAAGCCGCAGGTAACGGACCTTACGGTAAGCAAGTTTACCAAGGCTATAGAGGCCTGGCCCAACTGCCCTGGTTTGAACTGGACAAAAACGGAAGTCTTGTTTGCACGGATGACAGCGTCCCCCATGCGATAGACATACATTGCCACTTTGGCATGTCGGTACTATTGGCACCCGAGATAGACCTAAACGCCACAACCGAGCGCGTAAGACACCTATTAGACTGCGACGCTGAGAACCCGGGCTGCAAGCTCGATCTGGATATTTACATCAACGGTAATTTTGACCAAGACGCTCTAGTGCAGCTGCGCTGGAGTACCATCGCCCAAGGCTTATGGGGCAGTCAGTTTGCCAAAACCCAAACCATTCCAAATTTGCTGGCCGAAATGGACGCCATGCGAGTCCAGCACTCATTTATCCTGCCCATAAAAATGGGCTTTCCCTTTGGTGACTCGCAAACCGAACGCTGGCGCGATGCAATCAACACTGCAGGGGCGGGCCAGCGCTTGCGCAGCGGTCAGTCGGTTCATCCGCGCGAAGAAACCCGCATTGAGCAGATGCGCACTCACGCCGCCAACGGCGCGCGGCTGATGAAACTGCATCCAACCGTACAGAAATTCTACCCGGATGATCCAGACATGATGCCTCTCTATAGAGAGGCAGAAAAGCTTGGCATCGTAATTTTTTTCCACGGCGGGCGCGCCGGCATCGAGCCTGAATCACGCCTGCGATACGCGATGCCCCGGCACTACGAGGCAGTACTGGCCAATTTTCCAAATTTACAAGTGGTGCTGGGTCACGCCGGTGCCAGAGACGGCGAGGCGATGCTCAGGCTCGCGCTAAAATACGACAACGCCTGGCTGGGAATACACGGGCAAGGTGTCACTCGACTGGATGAGATCATTGGTCGAACAGGTGGCGAGCGCCTGCTGTTTGGCACCGACTGGCCGTTCTATCATATCGGCTCATCCCTCGCGAAAGTGCTAATTTGCACCGACGCGCCCCACAAACAGCAAATCAGGCAGGCCATTCTTCGCGACAACGCTCTCAGACTATTCCCCGAAATTGAGCTGTTAGACACCACGAGTTAAGCACGGACTCAAGGGTGCTCGAGGTTAATGGGCAGCATTAACACCTCTTCCTTCCACAATCTGCTATAGACAACTGGCCGCTGGTAAGTAGACCGCGGTTAGGGGCGCATCATCGGTTTTTGTTCAATATTTGTACAGATGATGCCTTAATAATTGCTAACGATTGTCAGTAGCCTGAATTTTATCGTAACTCGGGCAAAAAAGAGGGCTTTAATTCTTCCTAATTACTCGAGTCGAACCCTTAAAACTATTGTACTCTATGGGTCAGAACGAGTTTTTCGAAGCATGGCTTACCACGGGGACTTTATGGCCTATTTGCAATTCGGTGAATTTACACTGGATATGAATGCTTATCGTATATTTAATCAAGAACAGGAATTGTCGTTAGAACCAAAAACACTGGAAGTTTTATTACTCTTGATCGCTCATCGCGATAGGGTCGTTCATAAAGCCGAGTTACTTGAACAAATATGGCACGGCAGAAACGTTGTAGATAACGTTTTGTCCCGGAGTATCTATGAGTTAAGAAAAGCATTGGGTGACAGTTCCAACAACCAGCGCTACATTCGTACGGTGCGCGGCAAAGGCTATCAATTTATAGCAGACATCGGCGAGTCTGAGGAAAGCCCCTTAAAATCGCCAAATGTTGTCCAGAACCAGAACAGCAAGCAACAATATGGGTTTTGGGCTCTGGGCGTTTTACTGCTCGCAATCGGCGCGTATTTTCTCGTCACAACTAACTATTACCGTGTCGATGACTCACTGACTAGTGCGGAAAATACCAGTACGAAACCGCAACCCATTGTGGGTGTTTTGCCTATCGAGGTAAAATCAAACGACCCCCAGTTATCCATTTTGTCTGTGGCTATATCTGATTATCTAGGCAATAGATTAGCAACAGGCCTTGGCGTCACCGTGCTACATCCGGATTCAATTGCGGCACTAATCCAGGAAAACGATGATATATGGGCAATTCAAAAACTTACCCAGGCAGACTATCTCATACAGGGTCATATTGAAAAAATTCCTGAAGCAAATACCGCTCGCTTATACCTTACCTTGTACTCAAAGTTTGAAGGTAACCAATTAACGCCTGTATCTTTAGGGCACTTCGAGATCTCGCTGCCTAATTCATCCGATGGATTGTTAAACATGTATCGGGAGCGCCAGGTTTTAGTAAAGAATATTCTGCGTTTAATTCGGCCAGGTATCGTTGTCGAGGAAGATAAAACCACGGAAACAGAAAGCCCGGAAGCCTATCGTCTGGTTATAGCAGCCCATCGAATGATTAGCCTGGGCGATTGTAAATTGATAGAGCGGATTGATGAATTATTACAAAAAGCAGTCGATATAGATCCTGAGTTTGCATATGCCTGGAGGCTGATATATAGCAACCACTATCGACGGGTATGGATGTGCAGTGAGTCGACAAGCTACTATGAGCAAGCGCTTGAAGCTGCGGCTCAGGCCGACAGATTGTTGCCGGGTCGCTATGACGTACTGGTCACGGGCCGGGTGGAAATTTTAACTGAAAGCAATCGCGCTGAAGAGGCCTTTGAGTTAGTCGGAGACATTGCTGGTCAGGACGTCAAAGTGCTTAACCGTGCCGTTTATGTACTGCGTTACGCGGGTTTTTTACAACGCTCTGCAGCCATGATGGAAACGATATTACAGCGCGCGCCATTGAACTATTCGGGCCGGCCGGTTATGCAAAGCCCGAATGTACTACTCTATCAAAATCGATTTTCTCAATACCTGTTGCAGTTATCCAATTCGGGGTTTATTTACCACGACTTTTATCGTGCCTTAGTCGCCCATTTTCAAAATGATGACATTTTAGCCCGTCAGATATTGGTGAAAATAATTACCGAGCCCTCAGATAATATATTCCTACTTCATGCCCAGTCATTATTGTCTGTGATAGATGGTGAGCAGGCAGCCGCTATAGCCACGGTCGAAAATATTGCACGGCGACGGCAGGCAATCGGCAATATTGATGGCGAAATGACCTACAAGCAAGCACAACTCATGGCTATGGCGGGAGATACCGAGGCGGCACTGAATCAGCTTTCAATCGCTGTTGAGCAAGGTTTTTTCTGTGTCAGCTATTTTCTTCACGATCCAGCCATGGGCTCATTACGAGAACACGCCAGATTTAACGCGATAGTGGTTCGGGCGGCACAAAGGCATCTGGCCTTTGCCCAGCGTTTTGGGCTCACCCCAGAATTGCCTCCCTTTGCTTATGGCTCAACAATTCCCCAGTCCATGGTGGCAATAACTCAACAGTAGATATATCTAAAAGGCATAAATCCTAAGATATACATGCCAAATATGCGCCCGCCGGCACTGGGGCTGCCTCGTGAAGACTTACTTACGGAGACTGGGGGCCTCATCAAATCATTATCCAATCATTATCTCTTCATCAAGCACTTCACCACTTTAGCCAATATAATCCGATACGATTTAGTTGGGCGATTAGCAGTTATAGGAAGTAAGTTGGTCAGGGACGACCTCAACTATCGAAACGCAACTCTCAAGCCGAAACACAACTCTCATGCTGCTGCGTGTTGAGCTGTTAGACACCACGAGTTAATCACAGACTCAAAGCGTGTTAGGCGCGATCATCCTTGGGCGAATCCATCACCACATAGGTCGTGATAGAACCGACCTGGGGCAGCGTGCCCAATACATCCGTATGAAAAACCTTGTAAGCCGCCAAATCGGAGACCTCTACTCGCAGTAAATACTCAAAAACCCCGGTTATATTGTGGCATTCACGCACCTCTGGCGACAGCATAATCGACCTCTCAAAGGCTTCCTGTGATGCCTTGGTATGATCACACAGGCCAACAGCGATATAAGCGGTAAACCCAACCCCCAGAGCCGCGTGATTCAGGATGACTCGATACCCCTGAATAATGCCGGTGCGCTCCAGTTCCTGTACTCGCCTCAAGCACGCCGATGGCGACAACCCTACCCGCTCTGCCAGCGCCGTATTGCTTATGCGACCGTCAAGGCCAAGTTCTTGCAATATTCTTCTGTTTAAATTATCTAAAATACTCATATATTGCTTATATACCTACTTTAAGAACAAATAAGCAAGCACATTGCAGAATACTTCGTGGATAATTGCTTCATGACATACGAACTACTAACAGGCCTGGCAGTTTTCGCCCTGGTAACCACCCTGACGCCGGGGCCCAATAACCTGATGCTTATGGCCTCGGGTGCCAACTTCGGCTTTCGACTGACTGTTCCCCACATGTTGGGTGTTTCGCTGGGGTTCATGTTCATGGCCCTGATGATTGGCATGGGCCTGGCGCAACTATTCCAGCTCTATCCACTGAGTTACATTGTGTTGAAATGGCTAAGCGTATTTTATTTATTGTTTCTGGCGTGGAAAATTGCCACTGCAGCCCGCCCCGGCACACAAGACAGCGCGACTGGACGACCCTTCACGTTTATGCAGGCGGCACTTTTTCAGTGGGTTAACCCCAAGGCATGGACCATGGTCCTCACCGCTATCAGTGTCTATTCACCCGCTGCCAACCTGGCCTCGGTCACCACGGTGGCACTGGTATTCGGAGCAATCAACCTGCCATCGTCAAGTTGCTGGACAATTCTTGGGCAGAAAATTCAAGGCCTACTCACCAGCCCTGGTCGATTGGCTATGTTCAATATAAGTATGGCTTTGCTACTTGTAGTTTCCCTATACCCGGTATTAACTACTCAGCCCTGAACCCCTTTTTTTGCAGGCCGACTATTTTCCAAACAGATGATTCTTTTAGACTGGGCATCACGCCCTGGCATCTAAACGCCGAGATGCAGGCAAACGCCCTCTGCCTACAGGCGGAACTGGCGGAACAATGTGGCTACCACTCGTTCTGGCTACCGGAGAGCCATTTCGCAGGCACACCGTCTCTACCCGAACCTATGCTTTTGCTGGCGGCAATAGCCGCGCGAACAACGACAATCAAGCTGGGTACAACATCTTATTTGCTGCCCATTCGAAAACCCTTACAAGCAGCAGAGCAGGTAGCCGTACTGGACCAGCTCAGCGGCGGCCGGCTTATTCTTGGGCTGGGCAGAGGCTTCAGGAATGACATGCTGGATGCCTTCGAGGTCGATCCGCGCGAAAAACGACAGCTGTTCGAGCAGGCACTGGATATCATGAAAAACGCCTGGTCTGGTAAAGTGGTTGGCTCTGGCGAATACGGCGCCGTGCTGTCGCCCCTGCCTGTGCAACAGCCCCACCCGCCCATCTGGATAGCTGCTTTTGGCCCCAAAGCCCTACGCCAAATCGCAAAACTGGGCCTGCCCTACCTCGCTTCACCGGTGGAATCCCTGGCTCAGCTGGAGACAAACTACCGCCGGTATCACGCTGCCCTGGAAGAGTTTGGCCACCCGCGGCCACCGGAAATCGCGGTAATGCGCACTGTGTTTATCAGCGATGACAGCCAACTCTGCGACCGCATTCACGATGATCTGACGCTTGCGAACAAATCCATAAGCGCTGGCAGCATAAGCCCCGAAAAATCCTGGCTCGTTGGTAATCAGGAGCAGGTCGTCAGTGAAATCGAGACATATCGGCAGAGCCTGGGAATGAATTACCTGATCGTTGCCCGGCCCCGGGTGAAGGGCCTGAACCCCGACCACTGCGAACAGTCCATGCGCCATCTGGCTGCGTTGCTGTGCGCGGGCCCTGAGCTGCCCGATTAGTCGAACAGGTCTCCTGCAGGTAACTCCCCGTGCCGTATAAGGCGGCTGGTTTCCACTGCCGCCTGGCGGTGTTTAACGGCCTGCTGGTAATTGGCATCGGTAATCATTTCCATGAAAGCCCCCGAATTGGGGTAATAGGCTATAAATGCGATATCCCACTTCTCATCTGCCGGGCCTATGACCAGACCCTCGGGCTTGCCGCGCCAGAGGATCTTGCCGCCCACCCGCTTGAAAATGGGGCCGCTATCGCGCCCATAGGCTGCGTAGGCCTCGGCCCCGGTAGTCACCGTGCCATCTTCATAGGTCGAGGACCCTTTTAGTTTGATCAGGTTTAACATGTGGATGGGTGTATCTCGCGGCAAGGCTTTAAAATGGTCAAACTGCTCACGTTCCGGGTCTACATATTGCATTGCCACAAACTCCGCTGGTTTCAGGATACCGCCAAGCTTCCGGCGGGGGTGACACACGCTAACAGAAATTAGCACAATCGGCAGCATTCCCTCCTTGCTGCACACGGCCATGCAATCTATATTTGTAGTTGGAACAAAAGGAACAGCAATGAAGCTCTCTGCATTCGGGAAAAAGTTTTCAGGCAAGTCGGGTATCGTTGAATTGATGGACGATTTGGGTACTGCCCTGACAGAAAATCCCGACATGATATTTATGGGCGGCGGCAACCCCGGGCGCTTGCACGAAGTGGAAGCTGTGTTCCAGGCGCGCCTGGAAACAGTGCTGAATGACCCCAAACAACGCCACGCCCTGTTTGGCATTTACCAGGCACCCCAGGGCGATCACGATTTTCGCCAACAGGTGGCCCGTTTTTTAAGCAAACATTGTGGCTGGCAACTCACCGCCAACAACATCGCCATTTCCAATGGCAGCCAGCCCGCCTTCTTTGCCCTGTACAACATGTTTGCAGGCACCATGAGTGATGGCAGCCAGCGCAGCATTCACCTGCCACTGGCACCGGAGTATCTGGGTTACGCCGATGTGGGTCTGTCTGATAATTTTTTTACCGCCACCCGGCCCAGCATTGAGCTGCTGGACGACCACCTGTTCAAATACCATGTGGACTTCTCCACGCTGGCGCTGACAGACAAAACCGCCGCCCTGTGCGTGTCACGGCCAACCAACCCCACCGGCAATGTTCTCACCGATGAGGAAATCGCTCACCTGGATGACATTGCCCGCGAGCGCAATATTCCCTTTATTATTGACAGTGCCTATGGCTCCCCTTTTCCCAACATCATGTTTACCCAGGCCAGTTCGCACTGGAACGAAAACACTATTGTCACGCTTAGCCTTTCAAAATTAGGGCTGCCGGGTGTACGCACCGGCATCGTGGTAGCCAGTGAAGAAATCATACAGGCCTATACCAACATCAATACAATTGTCAGCCTGGCCTGTGGCACCCTGGGGCCGGCCCTGGCCAAGGAATTGTTTAAAACCGGGGAAATTTTGTCGCTCACCCGGGATTTTGTCACGCCCTTCTACCGCGAGCGCTCGGCACAGACTGTGCAATGGTTCGCCCAGGCCATGGGCGATACCCCCTACCGCATTCACAAACCCGAGGGGGCAATATTCCTGTGGCTGTGGTTTGAGGGGCTGCCGATTAGCTGCCGAGAACTCTATGAGCGCCTGAAAAAACGCGGCGTGCTGGTGGTGCCGGGGCAGGACTTCTTTATCGGCATGGATGACAACTGGCCGCACAAACACGAGTGCATTCGCGTGTCGTACGCGCAGGACGCTGAGGTAGTCAAGCAGGGGGTGGAGATCATTGCGCAGGAGGTCAGGCGAGGATACTATCTCTGACTTGCCCGTAGTACTATTATGCCAAGCAGTTCATTTTCAGAGGAATCTGAGTGACTTCTATATTTCGTGAGATCAAACGTCGGAGAATGGTAGGCACGACGATATTGTATGTGCTCATCTGTTGGGGGCTCATCCAGGTGGGGGATATACTCACTCCCACCCTGGGCATTGACAGGGATACGTTTTCACGCCTGTTTCTATTTTTCGCACTGGCGGGCCTGCCTGTCATCATAGTGCTGTCCTGGTTTTACCAGGTCACTCGCGACGGCATTGTAAGGACGACGCAATTCCACGAGCGCCGCATACTGTCTAATATTCCAACCGTCGATGACAGGCGGCCCAGGCAGTCGGCCAAGGTGAGGGGTAAACGTAACCCGCAGGACTATAACTGGGTGGTGACAGCCGAAAGCGGCCCCCTCGCGGGTTTTGCCTATGGCATTTCTGGGTCGATATTATTGGGGCGTTCCCTGGATTGTGATCTGGCGGTTATGAGCCCGCAAATGTCCAGGCGCCATGCCAGATTAGCGATAGATGGCAATACTCTCACCATTGAAGATCTGGGCTCGGCTAACGGCACCCGGGTGAACGGGCAGCGTGTCTCGGGTAGGCATGTTCTGTGCCACGGCGACACACTGCAGTTTCAGGAAATAGAGTTTCGAGTGAGCGAGAGTTACGACCCGGCGCGGGGGAAACACTCGTCCATGACCCAGGCCACGGTCTTTCAGGATGCTGGGGGAAATAAAAAATAAGAACACTGGAGCACCACTGCTGTGAATGACCGTCCAGAGGACGACACGTTCAAGGACATTGCCACGGAGGTGGTCTCGCCAGACGATACGGTGATTGCGGATGCGGAGGTGACAGTAGTTGCCGATGCTGAGGTTACTGAAGTTGTCAACCCAGAGGCTACTGTGGTTGCCGATGCGGACGCAACTGTAGTTGCCGACACAGAAGCCACTGTGATTATGGATGCAAACGAGACGGTGGTTGCCCCATCGGCAACCTCACCCCGCCCCGCCCCTAGGGTAGCCCAGCCTCAGGATGGGATTGAACTTGGGACTATTATTCGCGACCGATTCGTCATCGAAGAACGCGTGGGAAAGGGTGGAATGGGTCAGATCTTCCGGGCTCGTGACCTGCGTAAAGAGGAGGCTGAAGACGACAACCCCTATATTGCCATTAAATTTCTGGGGGAAGAGTTCAGCAAGCACCCGCGTGCATTAATCAACCTGCAGCGGGAGGCGAAAAAAACCCAGCAGTTGGCCCACCCCAACATACTAACGGTTTACGATTTCGACAGAGACGGCGATAGAGTCTATATGACCATGGAGCTGCTCAATGGTGCCGCCCTGTCGTCCTGGACCAACATAAACTTCAAGGAGGGCCGCAAACCGACCATACCCTCCCTGATCGAGGGCATGGCCAGTGGCCTGTCCCACGCGCACAAATTCGTCATGGGCTCTCGGGCTTCGTGAGCTACCAGTTCTACACGTCCTACGATGATTTTTCCCGGCAGGGAGTTTCCCTGGGCATGCGCTGGGACAAGCCGTTTTAGGATGTTGCTGGTCAGATGAATCATTACGCCCTTTGGGGCGTTATGATTTGGTAGGACTACACGGACTCGAACCGTGGACCCCCTGCATGTCATGCAGGTGCTCTAACCAACTGAGCTATAGTCCTATAAAAGGGACAGCATTATAAGCAGATGTGGCGCTGGGCTCAACACTCAATGGAGAAAATTCTAATCCCCTAATCGGCCTCTGCGCGATAAACCTCGCTGCCCGCCACATAAGTCGCTATAACCTTGTTCTTCCAGATATCCTGCTCGGGGATGGTGAAGTAGTCATCGCGCACCAGAATAAAGTCGGCGTAGTAGCCCGGTAATAGTCGCCCGATATAGTCTTCCTGGTGCGCGGCATAGGCGGCACCCTCGGTAAACAGGCTCAAGGACTGTTCGCGAGACAGCCGCTGGTCTTTCATCCAGCCCCCCAGGGGTTGGTTGTCACGGCTTTGGCGGGTGACGGCGGCGTGCAGGCCGTAAAAAGGGTTGGGTGGTTCAACAGGAAAGTCTGACCCTCCCGCTACCCTGGCACCGCTGTCCAACAGACTTTTCCAGACATAGGCACCCTTCAGGCGCTGGTCGCCCAGGCGGTCACCCGCCATATTTTTGTCACTGGTTGCGTGGGTGGGCTGTATGGACGCGATAATACCGCCGGCTGCAAAGCGGGGAATATCTGCCAGCCGCAATATCTGGGAGTGTTCGATTCTATGCCGTAAATTTTGGCTATCCGTCTTTTTTATCAGAGCCTGGTAGTAATCCAGCACCTTGGCATTGGCCAGATCACCGATGGCATGGGTGTTTACCTGATAGCCGGCAGCCATGGCGCGGCCGATATGGTGCTGCAACTGATCATCGCTGAGCAACAGCAAGCCACGGTGCCCCGGGCGGTCACTGTAATCTTCGAATAGAGCGGCCCCGCGGGAACCCAGGGCGCCATCGCTGGAAATTTTGACACTGCGTAGATCCAGCATATGGTCGGGGTCAATAATTGGACCCTGCTGCAGATAGGTATCGTTGGCCGGGTCCAGTACGTGCAGCATGGGATAGACCCGAATGGGCATTTTTCCGGCGCTGCGCAGGGCTTGGAACGCCCGCAATTCCTGCGCAGTGATACCCGCGTCATGTGCAGAGGTCAGGCCGAGACTGGCCAGGTAGCTCATCGCGCGCAGCTCATAACCCTGAATCTGCTGGTCGGAGGGCGTGGGAAATACTTTGCTGACCAAATCCATGGCGTTATCAATAAGCACGCCTGTCGCCTCGCCCTGCTCATCGCGAACAATCTGGCCACCGTCAGGGTCCGGTGTGCTGTTATCAATGCCCGCTCGGCGCAGCACAATACTGTTCACCCACAACGCGTGGCCGTCTATTCGCGTCAGGGCAATCGGCTTATCCGCGGCAATTGCATCCAGCGATTTACGGTTTGGGAACTGTTGCCCCGGCCAAACCACCTGGTTCCAGCCCCGCCCCACAATCCACTTTTCGGCGGGGAATTTTT
>SMVB01075255.1_pt1 | contig 15486 bp, 11 predicted proteins | sample 2456461 | NCBI WGS metagenome assembly SMVB01 (sample SAMN11095934, study PRJNA526329) | marine sediment metagenome | biome: Marine sediment; feature: Surficial sediment; material: Deep marine sediment; isolation source: Hadal surficial sediment | place: Pacific Ocean | collected 2014-05 | depth... | reverse complement strand
GCGGTCTGGACCAGGGAATCGAATCCACGTCTGCCCGCCCAGGGGCCCCTGTGACTATATGCGCTCAAGGACACATATATGATACCTGGTCGTTCCAGCGCCAATTCATCTGGCGTAAAACCGAATCTCTGCAAGCCACCGGGCCTGTAGCCTTGTACAAATATGTCTGCTTCTCTAACGAGTTGTCTTAGTTTTCGTCTGGATTCTTCCTGTTCAAGATCGACAAGCACTGAGAGTTTGCCACGGCTAGTATCGATAATGCTCTCAATATTAGGGAGATTTGGAGAATTAACCAACATTACCTGGGCGCCGTATGCCGCCAGGGTCCGACCGCAAATTGGACCAGCAAGGATGCGAGTCAAATCCAGTACGCGAATATGGTCCAGTGGCCGGGCTTCATCTGAAATGGGTAAAAAGGGCTCGGCATCCGCGGCCCCGATTTTCGTGATGCTCAGGAGCGGTAGTGCTGAAATGGCTGCTGCCTGGGGATGTTTGTCCCATTGCCCAAAGGTACGTACCCTTGATACCGCCAGGTTGGATTCTGCCGCAGCGGTTTCGAATTCATCTGCTTTCCAGTTTCTTAGCGCAGCTTCAACCTGTCCCTTTTCAGTTGCTTCCCCCGGCGCCAATTCAAGAATTCTTAAGACTCCATCCCGGTGATGATCAAAATTTGCATGGATTCGGACATGGCCATCCCGGCAGGGATACAACCCGGATATTTTCGCCCAGGAATTCGGTAGTCGGCCATCAATTGTGAAATAGCCAGTGCATTCGTATTCAGCCGCGTGTCGTGACACGCTGATTCTCTGGCGCGAACCGGACCGCTGGTACCAGATCTCTGCTGCCGCGAGTGCGGCTGATGCGATGCTGGTCTGGGCCGCCAGGCCGACTTGAAAGGAACTTGAGAGTAGCGATTTTTGCCCAGGCAGATCGACATAATCCAGGGCTTCTGGAGACAAGGCATTGTCCAACCAGATTTCTTCCAATGTCTCCTTAGCGGAAACTTTCATGGCCAGCATAGATGTTAACTGAAGAACTGCATCATGCTTAACACCTACATCAGCTGCCCGGCGTAGGCGCCACGACGACGCAGTCCATCATTGAATACCTCCAGGAATTCTGGCGCCACGGAATTTTTAACTGAATCGTTGTCAAGGAGAGCATCTGACCAATCTTGTAGATTGGGGAAATCTTGCAGTAGCCCGCTCTGAATATATTTTTCCGCAATGGAGAAACGTAACAGGAAAGGTGCATAGGCTGCATCCACCAGGCTTAGTTCGGGGCCATTAAAGTAAGGCCCTTTATTGCCTCTCTCTTTTTCAATGGCTTCTTCGACGCGGCTTAAAGCCCGGGGTACTTTGTGCATGGCCTCTGCTAGCGCTTCAGTACTTTTTGCGTAGGTTACAGTTCCCAGCTGTCTCGAAAAATCCGGAACAAAGTCGGTCCAGGCGCGATTTCTTGCCCGCTTTATCGGGTCTTCAGGATGCAGGCGTGGAGAAATTGTTTCATCCAGGTATTCGGCGATGGCGTTAGATTCAAATAGTGAACGCCCATCAACCGAAAGCACTGGCACCTTACCATGGGGTGAAATTTCAAGAAACCAATCGGGTTTCTCACGAAGATTAATGTAAGTGATGTCGAACTCGACCTCTTTAGCACGCAGCATAATCACTGCACGCTGCACCCAGGGTCAGGTGACGGAACTTACCAGGTGATATTTAGGCATGGTTTTTCTCCTGTGAGCCGTGTTCATCATCACCCTAAACTGAGCTGTTAGTCAAACTTAATGCAGGTCAATTGATGGGAAATCGTGTTCTGCCAGGAATTCACGGTATTGATCTACATACAGAGCAGTCTCCACCAACAGTGCCATCAGCCCGATGCAGCAAGTCCCTTTATATGGGTGTTTACGTGGAAATTCAATAATAGTATATGGTGCTTACAATATGTGTTATATATATTAAGGCACCCTTAACAATATTGAATTCCTGATGGATGATTTGGACCCCAATTTTGGATTCCTTGTTCATGATGTGGCAAGGCAATTGACCTCTGTACTCGACAGCCGTTTGAGCAGCTATGGGTTGACACGTTCGCACTGGCGAGCGGTCATCTACATCTGGCGAACTCCTGGAATCAGCCAGACGGAACTGAGTGAGATCCTGGATATTAGTCGAATGGGTGTGACGGGCCTGATTGATCGCATGGAAAACAAGGGTCTGGTTTCGCGCAGGGATGATCTAAAAGACCGACGCGTGAAAAGGATCTACCTCACAGAATCCACTGCTGCACTGGTACCTCTGATAACCAGGCTTGGTCGTGAATGCATAGATGATTTCCTGGCGGGAATTGATGAAACAGATCGTGATGTCCTGTCCAAATTACTGCTTAAAGTCAAAGAAAATGGTACCCGCCTGTTATCTAAAACAGATTCAGAAGTGTCGCTTCTGAACAACAAGGAAAAATAATGATAGCCGGTAGATGGCCCGCTATTGTGTTTTCCATCACCATTCTATTGGCATCACTACCAGCCGCCCGTTCTGTTTATGCCCGTGATCCAGCTGCGGTAATTGGCAGCTATCAGAATTTAAAAAGTGCGGAACAAGTCAGCGTGCGCGCGCAAGATTTACTGTTCATGGACGCAACTATTCTTGAAACAGAGATAGGTTCAGTAATCTGGTACCGGGTTATCATTCGGCACCCGGATGCCAGGGCGCTGGTCTCTGACTTAAAAAGGAAGGGTTATAAAGATGCATGGTTTCTGAGTGAAACCACCTCTGGTGTGACCCAGGTCGCACCACCCAGTGAGGTAACGGATGTCGCGTCACATGTTGTCCCAATGGTTCATGAAACAAAAAAAGATGACCTTGTATCGACTGAAGATCAGGTCAAATCCAAAATCGAACCACCAGAGTCTATTGAGAGCCCCGCGGTGGAAGAGCAAGGTGCCGGGCTGACAAATGATGCACCGCCGCCGCCATCAAAAACGATCTTATTTGAGCAGGCCATAGGCGGTGGTGTCGATGCCACCTCGGAGCCGATTGTCATTACGAAACTCAGCGATGTCAAAATCAAAATTGACGGCAGTCTGGATGAAGAAGTCTGGGTTGACATACCGGCCTACGATAATATGAGTGTTGTGCAACCCGACCTGCTGATCAAACCCAGGCATAAAACCCTGACCCGAATTTTCTATACCGACGAGGGTATCTATGTTGGTATCCTGGCAGAACAACCGGTAGATAAACTCATCCCGCGACTAAGCTCAAGGGATGGCGATCTTAACCGTGACGGCACCATTTTCTATATCGATACTTCAGGTGAGGGACTCTATGGTTTCTTTTTTGGCGTTAACCTCGGGGGTACCCTGATTGATGGGACATTGTTGCCCGAACGCCAACTCAGCAGGCTGTGGGATGGTGCCTGGTATGGCAGTTCCGCCCAAACGACTAACGGCTATAGCACGGAGATGTTTCTGCCCTGGTCAATGATGTCCATGCCGGAAGGAATGGATGTTAGAAAGATGGCATTTTCGGTTTCACGAAAGGTGGCCTACCTGGATGAAGAGTGGGAGTGGCCTGCCTTGCCATCCAGTAAACCCCGCTTTATGTCAGGTTTGCAGCCCATCGAACTGACCGATGTCGCACCTCAACAGCAACTGGCGTATTACCCTTTTACAGCGGCGACCGTAAACAAAATTCGTGAGGAGACCGATTATAAGGTAGGCATGGACATCTTCTGGCGCCCGTCAACCAATCTCCAGTTAACCGCAACCTTGAATCCTGATTTCGGCACCGTGGAATCAGATGATGTGGTCGTTAACCTGACTGATTTCGAGGTTTTCTTTCCCGAGAAACGGCTATTTTTTCTGGAGGGAAATGATACCTTTGTTACATCGCCTCGCTCCCAGGTGCGTTCCTCTACTCAACAAACGACGGGTGCACGGAAGATTCCCTCTACATTTGTCCTGGCGCCGACAACACTGGTTAACACTCGCCGAATTGGTGGGCCTGCAATTGATCCCCTGATTCCGCCAGGTGTCGATATACCAGATGTCGAACTGGCGAAACCAACCGCCCTGGTTGGTGCGGGTAAAGTCACTGGCCAGAGCGGCCCCTTTCGTTATGGGGCTATGTTTGCATCCGAGGAAGACGTTAAGTTTTATGGGACCGATGCTAATGGTGATGCTACCCGCCTGGAACAAGATGGCAGGGATTTTGGCGTACTTCGTTTCCTGGCCGAAGATACAAAAAAGGGGCGACGATCGCTGGGCTGGATTTCGACCATCGTGGCACATCCCAGTAAAGATGCAATTACCCATGGGATTGATGCCCACTACCTGAGCGCTGATGGCAAATTTTTCTGGGATGCGCAGGTGATGGCCAGTGACATAGACTTTGAGAATGACAGCATAAAGGGGTATGGAGGATTTGTAGACGTTAGCTATATACCTAAACAGGGAGATTTCCACCGTTTCACTTTTGATCGCTTCGACGATGAACTCGATGTCAGTGATTTTGGCTTCATTCGACGCAACGATGTCACAACATTCAGGTACACCTTCAGCCGTACAACTTCGCAACTCGAAAAATTCAGGAATCTGTCTAATTCTCTCTCTTTTTCCCATGAATACAATGGCGCTGGGCAGATGGTTAGAAGCTCCATCTTCAACAGGAACATCCTGACCCTGAACAATCGTGACCAGATAACCACTGTAGCCATGTGGCGACCGGGTCAATGGGACGACCGAAATAGTGATGGCAATGGCTCATACAGAACCGATCCTGGTGGCGTTCTGGATGTTTCCTACGGCACTGCAACGAGCAAGGTGCTGAGTGCGAGTTTCGGTGTTAGCGCCATAACAGAACCGTTAGGAACCATTTCATATACCGGCAAGGTTGGCATCACCTACAGACCAAACGGTCGCTTTTCGCTGGACCTGGACTACAGTTACCGGCGCACTGACCACTGGATGGTTCACCTGGCGGGTCGCACCATGGGCGCTTATGACGCCATACATATCCAACCCAAGATCGCGATGGATATCTTCCTGAGCGCAAGGCAACAGTTAAGGTTCTCACTGCAGTGGGTTGGGATCAAGGCAAGAGCGCAGGACCTATACCGGATTCCAGAGGGCGATGGCTCGCTAGTGAAAATTACTGACGGAATAGAACAACCAACTTTCGATTTCACCATTAGCCGGTTGATAACGCAGCTTCGCTATCGCTGGGAGATTGCCCCATTGTCAGACCTGTTTATTGTTTATACTCGCGGTAGCAACTTGCCCAATACCCCGGAAGATGGATTCGGGGATCTTTTCCACGATGCCTTGACGGAACCACTCGTCGATCAATTCGTCATCAAGTTGCGTTACCGATTCGGAAATTAATTTAACCAATCTGAGGAATTCCCATGCCCGATAATGTACAAACGATCAAAGACTTTATTGCTGCCTGGTCAAACCTGGACGCAGAAGAACTGATAAGTTATTTCACTGAAGACGGAATTTATTACAACATGCCAGCGGAGCCCATTCAGGGCCAGGAAAACCTGAAACAGTTTATCGGTGGATTTATAGCCAGCTGGACGAAAACAACATGGGACACGTTGAATATAATCGGCGCCGGTGATGTCGTCATTGCCGAACGACTTGATCGCACGGAAGTAGGCGATATCAAAGTAGATCTTCCTTGTTGCGGAGTATTCGAAATGGAAGATGGAAAGATCAAGGTATGGCGTGACTATTTTGACATGGCGACGTTTACCAAACCCTTTTCATAACAGCCTGCCAGGTAAAATCTGTCAGGTTCCCGGCTCCTCGGCGCGGTATTTGCTGGCACGCTGGGTTTTGTTGCCTGCGGGTACAGGGTTTGGCCTGAGTGGTGCAGTTAGCATTTCTGGATCTGTTCTGAATTATCGATTGTATCGATTATTACCCCGGGCTAGGGTGCTAACCCGTGGCTGAGAGATCTGACAAGGTATCAAAGAGAGGATTTCATGTTGTATAAAACACTAGTCTGTGAAGAACAGAATCCGGTTGCAGTTATTACACTGAATCGGCCGGATAAGCGAAATGCTTTATCCAGGGAACTAAGAGACGAGATCGTCAGCTGTTTGGCCGACCTTGGGCAAAACGAGGAGATCAAGGCCATTGTACTGACAGGCGCCGGTGCCTCTTTCTGCGCGGGTTTTGATCTGTCTGAATTTCGAACCGGTGACATGCAGGAAATATTTGCTCACGCCACACACTACCACCATGAGGTCTATAATTCGGCCAAACCGATAGTTGCAGCCGTCAATGGCGCTGCAATGGCTGGTGGGATGGATCTGGCGGCAATGTGTGATTTACGTGTAGTTGCACCAGATACAGTGTTTGGCCAACCCCAGGTGAAGATGGGAATAGCCGCGGCTTTCGATCTTCTGCACACGGTGCTACCCGCACCACTTGCCCGTGAATTGTGCCTGACGGGTCGAACGATGGATGCCAATGAAGCGTTGAGTTGCGGGTTTGTTAGTGAAATTACGCGGCAAGGTGAATTACTTGAACGGGCTAAAAAAGTTGCCACGGAAATTGCAGATTGCAAGGGAAGCGCAGCCATGAAATTACGATTCAGGGAACACCAGCCGAATCTGTTTCAGGAACCCGGAATGGAACCCGTAATGGAACCCGGGTAGATTTTGACGCAATGTCGAACCCATCCCATTGGGATGCCATTTTCTAATCCGTCCAGGACCCTGCCTATGGTTGTTTTCCGGGCGTCCCTCAAGATCAAATCTCATGAAAAGCTTCCAGCGCGGCCCTTGGCCCGGGTGATCTGGATGAATGCAAATGACCAGTTCTGGCAACACTTCCGAGGCATTTTACAAATGTTAAGGTTGATCCGAGTTCAGCTGTCGCACATACATACATACATAGCGGACACAAACTGAAAAGTGAGCAAACAAGAAAGAATGAAACAAATGGAGAGTGATCATGGATTTATTGCCTAAACAGGTTGCCGTTATTACAGGAGCCGCTTCAGGAATTGGTGAAGCGCTGGCAATTGCGCTCGATAAGAAAGGCATGCAACTTGTCCTGATCGATATTGAGAAAGGCAAACTTCAGGGGGTGAGCAACAAATTGGGTGGGGAGCCGCTGCTGTTTGAGGTTGATGTGTCTGATTCTGAAGCAATGATGAACTTGAGCGCAGAGGTGTATAAGCAATTTGATAATGTACATCTTCTGGTCAACAACGCGGGCGTGATGGGTCCCATGGCGCCCATGTGGGAACTGGAACCCAGCGACTGGGATTGGGTGTTTAACGTCAATGTAAAAGGCACAGCTAACGGTATCCGCTCATTTGTACCGCGAATGCTTGCCCAGGCGGACCCATCGCACATCCTTAATACTGCCTCTGAGGCAAGTTTCGTGGCCCGGGCATTTGTGGGTGTTTACCACTCAAGCAAACACGCGGTATTAGCCATGACAGAGACTCTCGCCCAGGAACTGAATTTCATGGAAGAGAAAATAAGCGTTTCAGTTTTGTGCCCTGGTGCCGTCAAGACCGCGGTGATGGAAGCTGAAAGGAATCGACCGGCTGCACTGGCTAAATTAACACCTAAAAATGAGACGGGGGACAGGTTACTACAGGTCTATCTTCGTAGCCTGGAGCACGGGATGTCTGCGGATGATGTCGCAGCAGTCGTCATTGATGGCATCAAGGCAAACAGATTTTATCTGCTGCCTCACCCTGCGGTGGCAGATCTGCCTTCACAACGCGCAGAAGCAGTGAAGTTAGATACCTATCCGAAATTTGATCCTGATCTCGCGAACATGGTGCGATAAGAAAACGGATGGAGTACAAATTACCGCCAGATCAATCCGTACTCGTTAACAGGGGTCCATCATCAGGCGGGATGCCAAGTGAGTTGCACTACCGGTCGAGTGATGTCTGTATGGAAACCGTGTTCAGTACATCGACATAAGCCTCATCATCTAACCCGCATTCCCGGAATCCTAATGCATCTTTTTCGGTGACCTTGTAGGCGTGGCGTACCAGCTTGTCTGCAAATTCCAGTACAATTCGATCTGTTTCTTCCAGTTCTCTGAAATCAGTCCCATTGTCTATCGTTTCTTCCATTGACGGGGCATGGTTCGAGATCAGTTCGCGAGTTGTTTCTTCAAAATACTGGCCGTCATTCCGGCGGTTAACCATTCTCCTGACCATTGCATGGAGGCGAGGGCTTAGGCTTTTGGATTGTGGTGCGCTCAACAATTCGATTGCCAGTTTGTGCCTTGGGAAGTAGTGGGGCGACAGTGATGTTGCCTTAAATAAATTGGGTACAAATCCAAACTGGTCATTAGCCCAGGTAGAGATAGATCCCAGATTATCACTATTTACCGGGACCCAATTGGCCTGGTTGCCCTCTTGTTCACCGGATTGAGGCAGGCGGGGCTGCGCAGTATCGACATCGCTCTGGTGATAAAGCTCCCTTTCCTGCCGCAACACGGACCCAACGAGATCGTTACCTTCAAGGGGAATGCCGCCACCGTCAGCACTCATCACAAACCAGGTTTGTGTACTGGCGACGTTAGCCCATTCAACAATGTCCTGATGGGGGACTCCGGCTTTAGTGAGCCGGTCGATATCTTTGCAGGTCAGGTTTGCAGAGCTTGTCGTAAATCCCTTGATCCACTCAAACATTCTCTTATGAATATCGGGTATATCGGTGGCCTCGATATCTTCAAGTATTTGCTGAATATCTTTGCCTGGATAGATAAACGGCAACACTGCCGCGATGGATTCAGTTCAGTAGAAGCAGGTGCTGTAGAAAGAAACAGCAAAGTTAACGCAATATTGGGTAACACCCCCTGAGCCAGATCGTGTTTACCGTCATTGGTTAAGACCCGGTTTTGGACTGCTCCAAAGTTAAACTAGGCAGGAACGATCGTATTGGTCGTGAACCTGGGGTGTCGGCACTTTGCGTTGAGTTGCGTGAGAGTATGAACCTGCGATGAAATTGAAATTTTCCTTCAGATCACCGGTTGCTTCACTTTCACTGATGCGGTGGATAAATGCCATGCTCTTCCTCCAAAAGACGCTTTCAACAATAGACCGTCGGATACTGTTACATCTTTCCGATTAATTCAACTATTAGCCATCCCCGGAATCCAGTCCGCTTTTATGGCAGTGTTCTGCAAATAATGAAACCGTCATGTAGTACAACAATTTCCCCTTGTTCAAGAGGGGTCCAGGATTCATCTGTCAGTGGAACAGTTGCGAGTAGCGATATGTCATGGGAATCTGCCCCGGGTGAAGCATCCCGCGACAAATAACAGGGTAGAGAAATAGGAGGCAATTGGGCGTTTTGATCATATGGTCAGGGTGTCTGTGTACTTGTCACTTTCTTCATGCAGGCTTGCCGAAGATGTCTAATTCGTGATGAAACTCCGAACCTGATCCCCGTTCATGACACGAATCAGTATTTCCTCCGTGCGATCTGCCCCTTCTGCTTTTCCAAACAGGTAGCCCTGTATTGATTCACAGCCAAGACTTTTCAGGTACTCAAGTTGCGGATCAGTTTCCACTCCTTCTGCAACAAGATCCAGATTCAATCCTTTTGCCATTGCAACAATCGCGTTGACGATGCTGGTGCCGCCTTCATTGACGTGAATGGAACCAATAAACGTCTTGTCTATCTTCAGCGTGTTAATTGGAAACTGTTGCAGATAGCTTAAAGAGCTATATCCAGTACCGAAATCATCTATCGCAATCTTGATGCCAAGGCTCGTAAGCTCCCTTAGCTTCTGGATGACGTGAGACATATCACTCATAATGGTGTTTTCAGTGATCTCTACTTCAATGCTGTTTCCGGGCAGTTCAAATTCTTCAAGCGCGTATGTGATATTGTCGATAAAGTCATCCTGCTCAACTTGCAGGGCTGAGAAGTTGATTGAAACGCGGACGTTTTCCAGGCCATTGTCTTTCCAGCGCTTGATGTCTGTACAGACCGTTTTCAAGATGTAGTCACCCAGCGGCAATATCAAACCTGTCTCCTCGGCAATGGGTATAAAGTCATCTGGGTAGACAGTGCCATTCTCCGGATGTTCCCACCGGACAAGCGCTTCAAAGCCAATGATTTCTTCTGTCTGTGCCCTGACCTGGGGTTGGTAACAGACTATCAATTCGTTGTTTGCAATTGCCTTACGAAGTTCTCGCTCAGTGGCCACACGAGCGTTGGACATTTCGGTCATTTCTTCGCGGAAGAATTCAAATCCGTTTTTTGCCTTGTCCTTGACAAAATACATCGCCATGTCCGCACTTTGAATGAGTGCATCGCTGGATAGTCCATCGTCAGGATAGAGTGCAATACCAATACTGCTAGTGACATACAGTTCATGGTCATCAATCGCAAAAGGATCTTTAAGCTCGGTAAGAATCTTGGTCGCAATAATTTCTGCGTCTTCTTCGTTATGGATATAGGGCAAGATTAATGCAAACTCGTCCCCTCCAAAACGGGCCAGTGTGTCGCCTTTGCGCAGGCAGTTTTCCAGCCTTTGAGACACTGATTGCAAAAGCCGATCACCAACGGCGTGGCCGAGAGTATCGTTCACCCACTTAAACCTGTCGAGATCCAGGAACATGACAGCCACCTTGTGTTTGTTTCTCACTGCCTGGGTGATCGCGATATCAAGACGGTCTTCCATCAGTGCCCGATTAGGTAATCTGGTCAGAAGATCGTGATAAGCCTGGTAGTTAATTAACGCCTGGGCTTGTTTCTTCTCCGTGATGTCCCGCGCGACGCCGTAGGTTCCGTTGATCGGTAAATTGGTGTGGTCTCCCCGGTTACCGAGGTCAACGGACATTGAGGTCGTATCGAAATATCGATATTCGGATTCATCTCTACATTTGAGTTTCAGCTCCACATTCTTGGATTTTCTCGAGCCGGCTCGCCGTTCTCCAAAAACATATTTTGCCTGGTCCTGACTCTGTACTGATACGAGTTTTGAGTAGTGTTGCCCGAGAAGTTCACTCTTGTTGTATCCGAGAGTATGGAAAACAGCGTCATTCAGAAATGTAAACTCTCCTTGTGCATTCAGCATGAACACGATGTCTGGTGAATGATCGACGATAAATCGATGCAGATATTCTGATTCTGTCAGCTTTTGCTGGATCTCCTCGTTCTTGAATTCCAGTTGGTTTTTATGTGTGGCGTTCTTTACCGTGGAGAGAAGTTCATCGGCTATGTAAGGCTTCTTGATAAAATCATAAGCCCCTTGTTTTAGAGCGCGTTTGGTTGATTCAAAATCTGTCTGACCGCTGACAACGATTACTTTAACAGGAATTTTGTTCTCAATAACATAGGCTATTACATCAAATCCGGAGCCCTCCGGCATATTGAGATCCAGAAGTATTGCATCGAATATTGTATTTTGCAGGTGTTCGATTGCCTTGTTGCCAGAGATTGCAGTCTCAACCTGGTATCCCGAGAGCGTCATCAGTTCCTTCAGACTCGCTAGCTGTACGAGCTCGTCGTCAACGATAAGGATATTGTTGTGAATGTCTGGTTTTAAAACAACGTTCATATGGGGTCCTTGACGATTTCCGGGACAGTTCGCGATTTAGCTTGTCGGAGTAGCAATTTAAATGTTGTGCCCTTGTCTCCAGTGCGAAAGCTGATTGTGCCCGCAGCGGAATTGATAATGTCTTTCACTATGCCAAGGCCCAGACCCGCGTTCGGGTCTGGTTTGCTGGTTGCGCCCGGAGTGAAAAGATTATCCTTTAACTCAGTCGCGATACCGGGGCCGGTATCAGTAATTTCCAGTTCGATGTAGTTAGCATCAGGGAATTGAATATTGGCGGTACTACGAATCAAGATTTCGCCGGTGGAATTCATTGCTTCTGCGGCATTTTTTAACAAATTGATCATGACTTGTTTGAATTGTTCAGGTGGCAGGTTTGTCACGGGTTCATCATTGTCCAATTGGGTGGTGAAAGTGATATCTGGATAGCTACCCTTGAACATGCTGGTCAGTTCTTCCACCAAATCATTGCAGTTCGTTCTGGCTGCATCAGAAACGATCTTATCACCGATGTGGCTATATTGTTTTATCAGCTCGGCTGCCCGTTGAATTTCATTGGAGATGGTGTTTATCGAGCCGGTTGCCTCGTGTTCTTCCCCAAGTTTGAGAGACAGGATCTTCAGGTAATTCTGGGCGATAGTGAAGGGATTATTGACCTCGTGGTTAATTTCCTTCGCCTTGTGTTGTAGCTCTTCGACACTGATCATGCCGGTTGCGGCAGAGTTGGACAGGGCTGATGCAATGGATCTGGTGAATATTTCGAGGTCATTCAGATACTCAGCGGGTTCGCCCGTATTTGCGCCTGCTACCAAAACCCCAATGACCTTGCCCCTGTGCACCAGTGGTGCGGCGATCAAAGTATCTGATCCTGATTTTTCCAGCATCTGCTGATCGATCACAATCAGCGAACAGTCCGTACTGGTGACGATTGATTTTGTCTCGGCTGCTTTCGCGACGATACTTTTATCTGAAGTTATCATCCTGGTGTTTTGTCGCAGACCTTCTTCTGTTAGTTCAAAAATGGTGCAGTTCCTTAACTCAAAAAGGACTGCCCCCAATTGACCCACTTCAGTAATCAGGGATTCTGCCGCAGCAAATTGCTGATCAAACATGCTCTTGTACTGAAAGCGCTGCATTGCATGGTTGAGATGTCTCATGTCTGAGTGGTACTGGTCTACAGAACTGTCGTACGGTTGTTCAATTGTTTTCAATAGCAAAGAGACTTTTTCTCTTGCCTTCTTGATCTCGGCAGAGAGATTGATACCAGTCAGGTCCCAGCCGTCAAGGTAGTCTTCTCTAAGAGGCACGCTCGTATTTTGCTGTAACTGGTTTGTCGTGGCGATTATCCGGATAAGCTGATGTGTGTCCTTTAAGGCATCGACGGGCGCAAATTGAAAACGAATGGCGTCTCTCGAGTGATCCGGTAGATTAAGAGCGCGATTCTCAATCGTTGAAGCGAGCAATCCTGTCAACCTTGCTTCCGTGGCAGAAGGATAATTTAGGGATATTGCGATGTTTTCAACCAGGAACTGCTGGAATAATGCATTTTGCCAACGGACACGATTTGATTCCCACTGCTCCAGGGAAGGTCTCTGCTTGATGTGTTCCGTCACGAGCCTGGCGGCCGTCACCAGGAAGTGGACATGGTTGAAAGGCTTGTGCCACACGTCAAGTTTTTCCGGGGTTTCCAGGGCAAGAAATTCGGCCAGGATGGCGGGGTCATTCTCCACCGCGGCGACAAGTTGATGTTTTTCAGTCGCAGGGTCCAGGGACAAATTGAGCAAATATGACAGGGTACGTGGCACGGCGGAATAAGTAGTTCCCGCTTGTGTGCGAAGTCGAAATGAGGCTTCAGCATACATCAGGGGATTGTAGGTTGATCTGGTAGTTTACTCAATCACTTATCAGGTTTTGGGTCATCAATTTTCAATAGTCGTTCAAATCATTCATGTTGGCGTTGGTGATCCGCGATTAGTCACGCCAGTCTAGATACGCATCGACCAGTTCAACCATTCGGGCATGTCCAAAGCTAGGCTCGTGACCACCGTGGACCACCGACAGCGGTAATTCCCGTATGCGTTTCATGGTGCTGACATAATCCGGAATACTTGAATCTGGTAGTTCATCGAGCAGCAGGCCGTCGTATAGCGCGTCTCCTGAAAAAAGAGTGCCCGAACCCTGCTCCCACAGACCCAGGCTCCCCGGTGAGTGGCCCGGCAGATGAAAAACCTCAAAATGACGATTGCCAAGATCAATGACATCACCCTCGTCAACTTCAAGGGTTGGTGTTGTTGACCTGATGCGATAATTATCAACATCGAACGCTTCGTTTGGACTGGCGGTTAGCAAATAGTCGGATTCGTCATCAGATTGCAGTGCTTCATGTAGTGCTTCCGGGAAGTCCGAGATCTTCAACCAGCATACCTCGCGATAATCAGGCATTCGTGGCGCTTCAATTCGGTGTAATACCCTCTCATCAAATTCGTGCAGGCAACCGACGTGGTCATAATGGATATGGGTGGCGACCGCGATGATGGGCTTGTCGATCAGGTCCTGCAGTTCATCCTTCAATGAACTTACTCCAAGTCCTGTGTCAATGATCAGGTCGCGATCCCTGCCGCGAATATGCCAGATATTGCATCTCAAGAACGGATTGACATGTGGTTCAAAAATCAAGGTAATGTCATCACTGATCTTTTTTCGCTCATACCACTTGTTTGCAAGTTTCAACATGACTCAAACTCGTATTTTATGCTCTCTAACTCTTTGCACTCTACTCTTTGTGTTCCGCGCATTGTATTCCGCGCTTTGTATTCTACATTGCGACTGCCTGCCTTCCAGGTCAATGACCAATCGGTTTTGTTCCTGATTATCTACTGTCATCCAGCCTGTATCGCTGTTGCATCATACATGCGGCTGCTTACCAGGGGGTAAACCCGGAGAAGGATTTCGTGACGCGATGGAAAAATATTTAACTCGAAACCAGACACGGCTCTGGACGATAAAAAAGGAACTAGGAGTCTGTCGGACTTAGGTGTCCGTAACGAGGACGGTGGGAAATTGAGGATAGTTTTTCGATTGTTTGAGGAGAATAGTGGACCTATTTGACGATAACAAGCGGAAAAATAGACCAATTTCACATCGCCGCAGTAGGATATGCCTAAGTCCGACAGACTCCTAGAATACCTGTCATATTCCTGAACGGTGGCCGGGTTGTGATGATTATCTGAAATTCTGAAATCTACCATCCAGGAAATGATCACCCAGAATTGAACCCGGCAATTGTTAAACAAACTGCGTATTATCAGGCGCTAATGGAGTCACAGTTTCAAAAACTGGATCGCGTTCTCAGACCTCGAGGGCATGTATTCTATGGTTGGTATATCGTTAGTGCGGCAGGAGGCATACAGATGCTTTCCGGATTGCTGTGGATGCAATCTTACGGCGCCTACGTCGTCTTGTTGCAAGAGGAATTTGGCTGGAGTAAAACCCTTGTGGCGGGCGCCTTTTCGCTAACGAGAATAGAGAGTGGCATCCTTGGTCCCCTGCAAGGCTGGCTTGTGGATAGATTCGGCCCGCGGATTATTTTGCGGATTGGTATCCTTATGTTTGGTGCAGGTTTCATGCTGTTCAGCCGGATTGATAACCTGATCACTTTTTACCTGACATTTGCCTTGATCGCTGTCGGTTCAAGTCTCGGTGGGTTTGCGACAGTCATGGTTTCACTGGTGAACTGGTTCTCCAGACACAGGGCAAAGGCTGTTGCCCTGTCCCAGATTGGTTTTAGCCTGGGCGGTCTGTCTGTCCCGATCGTCATTCTTTTCCTGGAAGCATTTGGCTGGCGTACCACGGCCTTCATCTCGGGCATGATCGTCATTGCTGTTGGCCTTCCCCTGATTCAGGTAATAAGGCACAAACCGGCT
>SMVB01248601.1_pt1 | contig 15495 bp, 8 predicted proteins | sample 2456461 | NCBI WGS metagenome assembly SMVB01 (sample SAMN11095934, study PRJNA526329) | marine sediment metagenome | biome: Marine sediment; feature: Surficial sediment; material: Deep marine sediment; isolation source: Hadal surficial sediment | place: Pacific Ocean | collected 2014-05 | depth 0-1... | reverse complement strand
TGATGGCCGCAAAGGTCCTGGGCACGCGGGTGCTCGAGACGCTGTTCGAGAGCCGCGAGCTCGACTTCCTGGTGCTCTGCTCCTCGCTGACGTCCGTCTTGGGGGGCGTCGGGCAAGTCGACTACTGCGCCGCGAACGCATTCCTCGACGCCTTCGCGCATCAGAACGACATGCGGCGGCGCACGCGCTCCGAGGGTCCGCAGTGCACGGTGGCCATCGATTGGGACACGTGGAGCGAGACGGGAATGACGGTCGAGACGGAAGTTCCCGCCGACCTCCGGGAAACCCGGGCGCGCCGCCTGCGGACGGGTCTCTCCAACGCCGAGGGTTGCGAGTCCTTCCACCGCATCCTGGCTGCGGAGCAGCCGCAGGTCCTGGTCTCGACGCGCAGCCTCGACGACGTTCGCCGGGAGGTGGAGTCCGAGAGTGCCGGGGACACGGAGGCGTGCGGCGTGACTTCGGCCGTCGCCGCCAGGGCAACCCACGCGCGGCCCGCGCTCGCCACTGAGTTCGTCGCACCCCGCAACGAAGGTGAGCGGGCTGTGGCTGAGATCTGGGAGGACCTCTTCGGTCTCACAGGCGTGGGCGTTCGCGATTCCTTCCTCGAGCTCGGTGGTCACTCGCTGCTCGCCGTGCAGCTCGTCAATCGCCTGAATCGAGCCTTCGGAACGCGTCTGACGCTGCGCGCCCTCTTCGAGGACCCGACCGTGGCGGCCCTGGCGGAACGGATCGATGCCGCCGCGGATCGCGGGGCGCGGCCGGCCGACTCGATCCGAGCGCCGCTGGCGGTCGACGAGCTCAGCGACCGCGAGGTCGCCTCGATGCTGCGGCGGATGTTGGACGAGGATCCCTACAGCGATGAAGAAACCCTCCGGGCGGATTGAGGATCTTACTCCGGAGGAGAGGCGCTCCCTGCTCGCGCGGCTCTTCGCGCGTCGGGGAGCGAAGACGAAGAACTACCGCGCGTCCTTCGCCCAGGAACGCCTGTGGTTCCTCGACCGCCTGCGCCCCGGGGATCCCGCCTTTCTCGCGCCGACCCTGCTCCGGTTCGATGGCCAGCTCGATTCGGATGTGCTGGAGCGAAGCCTGCGCGAAATCGTGCGGCGCCACGATGCCCTGCGGACGACGTTTCCGGCTCCGGACGGACAGCCCCTGCAGGAGGTGCGGAGCGAGGTCCGACTCGACTTCCGCCGGGTCGACCTGAGGTTGGCGGGCGGCGAGCGCGGGAAGTCCCGGCGCGAGCTGCTCCTCGCGGAAGCCCGGCGGCCCTTCGATCTCGCCCGCGGCCCCCTCGTGCGGGCACTCCTGCTGCGCGTCGCCGAACGCGAGCACGAGCTCTTGCTGATGATCCATCACATCGTCTACGACGCGCTCTCGGTGCGCGTGCTCGCAGACGAGCTGAAGGGGCTGTACGAAGCGTTCGTCGGCGGCCAGGTGCCGCGCCTTCCGGAGCTTCCCTTGCAGTACGGAGAGTTCGCCCACCTCCAGCGCAGCTCGCTCGATCGCGAGGAGCTCCGCTCGCAGATCGCGTACTGGGTGGAGAAGCTCGAAGGCGTGCCGAGACTCGAATTGCCGACCGATCGGCCGCGACCCACCGTCCTGGCGACGGACGGAGCCAAGCATCGAATCGTCCTGTCCGGCGAGCTCGCCACCGGCCTGGCGGAGCTCGGCCTCGGGACCGGCTGCACGCTCTTCACGGTCTTGCTCGCGGCCTTCCAGACGCTCTTGCTGCGCTACACCGCGCAAACGGACGTCGCCGTCGGGGTTCCCATCAGCAACCGCGCGATACCCGGCACGGAAGCCCTGATCGGGTTCTTCGTCAACTCGCTCGTGCTCCGCGGCGAGCTCTCGGGCAACCCCCGATTTCGCGAAGTGCTGGGGCGCTTGCGCGAGACCGTCCTCGATGCCTTCGAGCACGCGGAGCTGCCCTTCGAGCTGCTCATCAAGGAGCTCCACCCCGAGCGCGACCTCGGACACAACCCGCTCTTTCAAGTGATGTTCAACCTGCAGAGTGCCCCCGTGGCCCGCGTCGAGCTGCCGGGCGTCGCCTTCAGGGAGATCGAGTTCGATCCGGGTACGGCTGTTCTCGACTTGACCCTGACGATGACCGAGGCGGAAGGCGGGCTCGTGGCGACGTTCGAGTACAGGACCGACCTGTTCGATGCCGCGACCATCGAGCGCATGGCGGAGCACTGGCGGTCCCTGCTCGAGGGGCTCGTCGCCGACCCCGACCAGCGGCTCTCCGAGCTTCCGATCTTGACTCCAGGAGAGCGTCACCGGCAGCTCGTCGAGTGGAACGACACCGCGAGCGAGCTCCCTTCGGAGGAGACGGTGCACGCCCTCTTCGAGGCTCGCGCCCGAGAAGCGCCAGACGCCATCGCGGCGGTGTCGGGCGAACGCGAAGTGTCCTACGGGGACCTCGATCGAAGCTCCGAGCGATGGGCACGGACCCTCCGCGACCTCGGGGTGCGAACCGGGGTCCGCGTCGGTCTCTTCGGGGAGGCCTCGCTCGAGCGGCTCGCGGCGTTGGTCGGGATCTGGAAGGCCGGCGGCGTCTTGGTTCCGCTCGATCCGGATCTTCCCGGGGAGCGCATCGCGTTCTTGATGAGGGACTCCGACCCGGACCTGGTGCTCGTTCAAGGCGCGCTCCGCGGTCAACTTGCGGCGCATGGCTGCCGGCTCGTCGTCTTCGACGAAGCGGACGGTATCGAGGCGAGCCCCTGCGCGGACGCGGTCGAGCGGACGGTCGGCGGGCGCGACCTCGCCTACGTGCTCTACACGTCGGGCTCGACGGGACAGCCGAAGGGCTGCGTCGTCCGGCATCGCGGTCTGACCAACGTCGCGGCCGAGCAGGCGCGGCTGCTCGATGCCGGCGCCGGTTCCCGCGTCCTTCAGTTCGCGTCCTCCAGCTTCGACGCATCGATCTTCGAGCTTGCGCTGGCCCTCACGACGGGGGCGACGCTCTGCCTGGCTCCGAGGGACGAGCTCTCGCCCGGACCGCCCCTCGCGCGCACGCTCCGCGAGCTCGAGATCACCCACCTCACGATCCCGCCGACCGCTCTCGCGGCCCTGCCCCCCGGGCCGTTGCCCGCGCTGCGGACGATCTGCGTCGCCGGTGAGGCGTGCACCGGCGAGCTGGTCTCGCTTTGGGCGAGGGGCCGGCGCTTCCTCAACCTGTACGGCCCGACCGAGGCCACGATCTGGACGACCTATCAGGAACCCGTCGACGAGCGCAGGCCCGCGGTCATCGGTCGGCCCATTCGGAACACACAGGTTTACGTCCTCGACGCCTACGGCGAGCCCGTCCCCGTCGGCGTGTCCGGCGAGCTTCACGTCGGCGGCACGGGAGTCGGGTGTGGCTACCTCGACCGGCCCGAGCTGACGGGCGAGCGCTTCGTTCCCGATCCGTTCGCGGGTGATGACGCGCGCCTGTACCGGACCGGCGATCGCGTTCGCCAGTTGCCCGACGGGCGCGTCGAGTACCTCGGACGACTGGACGATCAGGTCAAGATCCGCGGCATCCGCATCGAGCCCGCGGAGGTCGGCGCGGCCTTGGCGCGCCACGGCGCGGTGAAGGACGCCCTCGTCCTGGGGCGCCGCGGGCCTGGCGGGGAGAGCCGCCTCGCGGCCTTCGTCGCACACGGCTCGGAACCCGCTCCCGAGGCCGCCGAGCTGCGCAGGTTCCTGCGCGCTTCCTTGCCCGAAGCGATGATCCCTTCGGAGTTCGCCTTTCTCGAACAGCTGCCGCGCACACCCGGCGGGAAGGTCGATCGCGAAGCGTTGCCGGATCCGGCCGCCACGCCTACGCTGTCGAGGGCGACGTTCGTTCCCCCGCAGACGCCCCTCGAAGCGCGACTCGCCGAAATCTGGGCCGAGGTCCTGGGAGCGGACCGCGTCGGCTCATACGACAATTTCTTCGACCTCGGGGGCCACTCCCTCCTGTCGACTCAGCTCATCGCGCGGATCGAGGAGCGTCTCGAAGTGACGCTGCGGCCGGCGGACGTCATGCTCCAGACGCTCGGGCAGCTCGCTACGACCTGCGAGACCCAGCTCGCCGCGGACTCGAAAGCGGCGGCCGGGGAGGGCTCGAGCCCCGATGGAGGAGTCGCGTGATCCCGTTCTTCTTCGATCCGCCCGACGAAGAGTTGTTCGGCATCCATCATCCGCCAGCCGCGGGTGGCGCCCGCGGCTGGGGCGTCGTCCTGTGTGGTCCGTGGGGCTACGAGGCGCTCGTCCTCCATCGCGTGTTGTTCCAGCTGGCGACGCGCCTGGCAGCCTCCGGTTTCCACGTCCTGCGGTTCGACTATTTCGGCACCGGCGACTCGGCCGGAAGCGTCGAAGTGGGCGAGCTTCGCCGCTGGACGCGGGATGTCTCCCGAGCCGCGGACGAGCTCCAAGCCCGCGCCGGCGTTCGCAAGATCTGTCTCGTCGGCGCCCGTCTCGGGGCGGCGCTCGCCGCGCGTGCGGGCGCCGCGCGGGGCGACCTCGACGGCCTCGTCCTCTGGGACCCGGTCCTGCGGGGGAAGGACCACATCGAAGCGCTTCACACCGAGCACCGCCGGATGCTCCGCACGGCGCACGTCGTACCCGAAGACGCCGGCGCGAAATCCGGGCAGACGGAGCTCGTCGGGTTCGCGTTTCCCGACCGGCTTCGACAGGAGCTGGACCGGCTCGACCTCTTCGAGATACCCCGCCTGCCGGCTCGCGAGGTGCTCCTCGTGACGAGCGCGAGCTCCCGCTCGGACGCTCCTTTCCGAGAGCGCCTCGAGGCACTCGGTGCGCGCGTCGCGCACCGCACCTTCCCGGAATCCGGCGTATGGCGCTGGCAGGAGGACCTCGGCAGGGCCCGCGTTCCACCGCAGCTCATCGAGGGAATCGTCCACTGGATCGAGGAATCCGCGCCTTGAACGAGGTGGCCCTCGTCTTCGGTGGCAAGAGTGAATTGCTCGGCGTGCTCAGTGAGCCGACCGCCGAACCGCGCCAGGAATCTCGCCCCGCATTCCTGCTCCTCAACGCCGGAACCGTCGGTCGGGTCGGGCCGAATCGCCTGTACGTGAAGCTCGCTCGGAGCCTCGCTGCCCGTGGGTTTCCCGTCCTGCGGTTCGATTTCTCCGGCGTGGGGGACAGCCCGCCCCGCGCGGATCACCTACCCCTCGACGAGAGCACGGTCGACGAGGTCCGCGAGGCGGTGGACCTCCTCGAGGAGCGGGGGACCGCGGATCGCTTCGTCCTCCTCGGGATTTGCTCGGGGGGCTACTTCGCCCTGCGCGCCGCGTGCGCGGACACGCGCGTCTCGGGGCTCGCGATGATCAATTGCTCCGGTCCGCTCGAAGTGACCGACCGCGAGATCGCCCGGACGCTCGTGCGCCACTACAGGCGCATCGCGCTGCACAGCTCCTTCCGAGCCAAGACCCTGCGCAAGCTCCTCACGCTCGACTTCGACCGGCGCGGCGTGCTCGAGGCCGTTCGCACTCAGTGGACTTCGGCCCGTCCAAGCGCCGGCGCCACGCGCCCAGCGGCCCTCGACCTGGAAGCCGACGTCCGGACGGTGTGTCGCCGTGGCGTCCGGACGCTCTTCATCCACTCCGAGGGCGACGTGGGTCTGGACTACATGCAGCTCTATCTCGGCGCGGCGATCCGCGAGCTTTCCGGTTCTGGGTCCCTGCAGTTCGAGGTCCTGCCCCGGGCGAACCACGTTTTCACGCTGACGGCGCACCAGGCGCAGCTCGTCGAGTCGGTGGGCCGCTGGGCCGTGTCACTCGTTCGTGAGGACGTCTAGCCGGCGCTTGACCTCGACCGGATCCGCGGTCGAGGGATCGATCGTGAGGTCCGCGGGGACGATCTCGCTCGACTCCGTACCCCCGCGCCCTGTGGCGAGGAGCAGCACCCGGTCGCCGCGACCGATCGAGCCCTCGGCGGCGAGCCGCACGAGGCCGGCGAACCCGATGAGCGTCGACTGCTCCTGATCAACGAGGAAGCGGATCCCCCGCTTGGCGAGCGCCTTCAAGAACCGCCCGCTCTCCTGCCCGACAGCGGCCCGGCCAACGTCGGTGATGATGCCGTCGGACTCCCTCAGGGACGCGCAGAGAGCGGGGTAGTTGTGGACGGGATTGGTCGAGTTGAGGGTCGGCTCGAACAGGTCGTCGGGAAACTCGGAGGGCAGGTCGTCCGGCGTCATTTCCGTCTTGCCCGCCCGATAGGCCACGTACATGGAGTTCGTCTGTTCGGACTGGACGCAGACGATGCGGGGCACGTCGCGCCGCTCCTCGAGGCCGAACTTGATCAGGTTGCGGTGGCCGCGTAGGAAGCCGATGGGTCCCATGCCGCTGGCGATCGTCTGGACGAAGAAGTCGCAGTCGGGCATCTCCTGGAACTGCTCGTAGGCCAGGGTGGCGTAGCTCTCGGTCCTCTCGTGCAAGGGGGCGATGGCGTGAAGGCCGTTCTCCTTGGCGAACCGCTTGGCGTAAGGGCCGATGTTCGGATAGTGGGAGTCGACCAGGATCAGGTGGTTCCGGGGACCCTTCTGGAAGCCCGTGTTCTTGTATTCGCACTGCTTCGGCATGAAGAAATAGCTCGTCAAGCCGAGCTCGGCGGCGTAGTGCGTGTAGGCTCGGCCCGTGTTCGCCGTGGAGTAGAAGACGAGGCCATCGAGCCCCAGCTCCTTGCAGCGACTGAGGATGACGGAGGCCTCCCGGTCCTTGAACGTGCCGGTAGGGTTCTTGTCGCTGTCGAGCTTGAGGAAGAGGTCGGCTCCGCCGAGCGCGTCACCGAGCTCAGGGAGCTCGAGGATCGGGCTGCCGCCGGCCCCCAGGGCGACGATGTTGCGGGAATCCTCGAGCGGCAGGAGATCGAAGTTCTTCCACAGATCGTCGCGGTCAGAGGGCGCACCGGAGTAGGTGCCCTCGAACACGAACTCGAGGGGAGCCGCGCAATCGGGGCAGGCGGCGATCATCCGGTGCGCGCTCTCGATGGCCTCGCACTTCGTGCACCGCTGGTAGAACTCGATCGCGTTCCCGCCCTCCGAAGTCTTGCGCAGCTTCCTTGCGTCCACGGCCACCTCCGTGTGGCGAGGTCTTGCAACATCCGTCCCTGCGTCCGGCAGACGCAGCGCTCCTCTCCCCGAGAGCCTCCTACTCGCGAGTCTTCTGGACGCAGATGATACCATGGCGATCGTCCACCTGCAGGATGCTGAACGGGAGGTTATGATCCATCTCTGCCCCGAGAGCATCGCATTGGCTTGTGGGTTTCCTTTGTCTCTCGGTCGTCGGCTTCCCCACGCCCTTTCATGCTCCCGACGCTGCTCTGCTGCTCTTCCTCCGTACAGATCCCTTCGCATGCCGGCTCGCGTCGGTTGATTGCCGTCGTTCTCGCCGCGACCCTACTTGCCAGCAGACCGGCCCTCGGCGCGGCGGCCCAAGGCACGCAGCCCACGGTCGACTTCACCGCCGGCTCCCAGAGCGGTCCCGAGGATGCCGGCACGCTCACGGTCACCGTTCAGCTCTCGGCGGCGAGCGGCTCGAACGTCGAAGTGCCCTTCACGTTGAGCGGCACGGCCACCCTTCCCGACGACTACACGGCGACGGCCAGTCCGGTCACGATCCCGGCGGGAGACCTCTCGGCGGACATCACCCTCATGCTCGTCGACGACGCGCTGAACGAGGCGGACGAGACGATCGTGCTCACGATGGGCACGCCCGTGGGCGCGGTCGCGGGGACGACGACGGTCCACACGGCGACGGTGATCGACGACGACCCCGAGCCGACGGCCTCGTTCGCGCTGCTCAGGCAGGAGGTCGACGAAAGCGTCGGCGTCGTGCCGGTGCAGGTCGACCTCTCGACGGTCTCGGGCCGGGAAGTGACGATCGAGTTCGTGAGCGCTGGCAGCGCGGACATCCCCCAGGACTACACGCTCGCGGGCAGCCCACTGGTCATCCCTGCGGGCAGCACGAACGCAGACCTGCTCGTCATGGTCATCGACGACTTCGTCGCCACCGAGGGACCGGAGACCGTGATCCTGCGCCTCGAGAACCCCTCGGGCGCCGTGCTGCACCCAGTCCTGTTCCGGCACGGCCTCACGATTCTCGACAATGACTCGCCGACGTGGAATCCGGACGTGCGCGGACTCGCAGCGAGTGTCTCGAACATCGACTTCCCCGCGACCCGCGTGGACGAGCTGACCCGTCCCGTGACCGTCCTCGTGACCAATCAACAGGCCTTGCCGATCGCCTTCGACGGCATTCTGGCGCTGGGTCAAAACCCAGACGAGTTCACGGTCGTGTACTCCCAACCGCCCCCGGTCATGCTCCAGCCGGGCCAGTTTGCGAGCTTCGACGCGTACTTCTCGCCGCTCGAAGGCGGACAGAAGCGCGCGCGGCTCGTGGTCCGGCAGACGCCGCACGCATCGCCGCGTACGGAGATCTTCGTCCGTGGCACAGCCTACGGTCCCACGGGCGAGGAGATCCGCGCCAACGCAGGCTACGACGCCTACGTCGACAGTGACCTGCAGGTCTGGATCCCCGATTACGGGGTGTCCGGAGACTCCGTCGTCTTCGCCGGGGTGCAGCCGATCCAAGGCACGGAAGAGGACGGCCTCTACCAGATACAGCGCGCAGGGAACCCGTTCGGCTACGCCTTCGACCTGCCCAACGGCACGTACGAGGTCACGCTCCACTTCGCGGAGATCCTCTTCGATTCCGATGGATCGCGGATCTTCGACGTGCTCGTCGAGGGCGTCCCCGAAGTCGAGGACCTCGACATCCGGGCGACGGTCGGGTTTCTGACGGCTCACCAGGAGCTCGTCCGCACGGTGGTCTCCGACGGCCAGCTCAACATCGACCTCGCCGCCTCGACCGGCGAGGCAGCGGTCGCCGCGATCGAGGTGAAGTCCATTCCGCTCGTGAGCTCCGACGTGACGGCGTTGGACTTCGGCACGGTGGGGCAGGGCACGCTCGTCGACCTCCCGATGCGGCTCGCGAACGGCGGGCTGCACGACGGCGTGATCGACCGGATCACCTTCGAAGTGCCGGCGGGCGGGCAAGTCTCCGGTCACGACTTCTACATCTTGATCGACGGCCAGACGTACTACGGCAACCACGACACCGTGACCTACCCGGTGTCGATCCCGGTGCCCGCCCTGAGCACAGTCCACGCGACCGTGACCTTCGAGCCGACCGTGGAGGAGGTCAACGCGCTCACGCTGCGCATCGAGGGCAACTTCGACCCGCTCGAAATCGCCGTGAGCGGTACGGGCGACCACAACCTCGATTGGGGCTTCCTGCACCCGGTGATCACGATCGTGCCCGAGCTGATCGTCGACTACGACGGCGACCTGCGCGAGATCGTGGACCTCTTCGGCAACGGGTCGCACACCCACGAGACGGGCGTCGAAATCACCGAGCGGGAGTGGAAGGCGAACGGCGTGACCTTTTCGACGAGTGTCGACACGGTCGGCGACTTCCCGTTGGGGAACACGCCGATCACCCTGACCATCCGGGACGACTCCACGCCGCAGGGCGAGGCGACCGATGGGCGCACCGTCTCGGTGTACGAGGCGGATCAGGTGCCCGGCATTCTCGAGTACTTCTACGAGGGGGGGGGCCAGAACCTCGTCACGCTGCTGGACGACCCGCCGCCGATGGTCGACTTCATCGATCGCATCGGCAACCTCCAGACGCTGGCCGTCGCGGGCTTCGTGGGCGGCTCGCCCTACACGGGAGACGTGGTCGTGCGCTGGATCGCGGATTTCGGCGTTCCGCAGCCGGCGATCTATGACTTCACGCTCACCGGTGGCACGGGCGGCGTCGACCACCGGCTCTACGTGGACGACCAGCCCGTGACAGGGCCCCTGAGCTCGCTCTCGATCGGCAAGCACGACCTCGACGCGCGTTTCGCCGTCGCTACGCTGGCCGACCTACCGCTCTTGCTCTCCGTCAGCATCGACGGCCTGGTCGACGGTCAATTCGCGGCCGCCCTGACGCACGACGAGAACGGCATCCTACCCGTGATCCATGCGATGCCGACGGCCGGCAGCGAGCTGGGCGGTGACTTGATCACGATCCAGGGCTTCGGCTTCTACCCCGAGGATCAGGTCACGGTGAAGTGGGGGCTGATCGCCACCCTCACCGCGGCCGACTTCCAGAGCTACGGCGCGGAACAGGTCGAGTTCTTCTCGCCGGCGGGTACGGGCACGATCGCCGTCTCCATCGAGACGCCGGCGGGTGAGAGCAACTCCATCGGCTACAGCTACTCGCCGAACTTCGTGCCGATCAAGTTCACGCGGCTCGACGACGAGTTCGTCCAGATCACGCGAGCAACGACGGGCGACTGGGGGCCCGACGGCCGGTTCTACGTGGGCACGCTCGACGGGGAGATCAAGGCGATCACCTTCGACGAGAACTACCATGCCACGGACGTTGCGACCTACGTCGGAGTCCGGGACCTGACGAACCCCCACCTCCTGGGGATCGCCTTCAACCCCTGGGATCCGCCCAGCCCGGTCACGCTGTACGTCGCCCACGGAGAGCACTACCAGAACGGCGGCGGCGCCTTCTCCGGCCCCTCGGACTACACGGGACAAGTGTCCGTCCTGACGGGTCCGAACTTCGACAGCCCGGTGCCCCTCATTACCCAGTTGCCCGTGTCGAACCAAGACCACGGCATCAACGGCATGGTGTTCGACAACAACGGGGACCTCCTCATCTGCGTCGGCGGGAACACCAACGCCGGCGTCCAATGGCCGAATCTCGGCGACCTTCCGGCATCCCCGCTCAGCGGCGCGATCGTGAAGGCAGAGACGTCGCGTCCCGATTTCAACGGAGCCTTGAGATACGTGGAGACGGCGACGCAGACCGTCAGCGACGACCAGGTGTTCGGGGAGATCGTCGACATCGCGCCGGGCACGCACGTGACCGTGCACGCCTCCGGCCTCCGGAACAGCTACGACCTCCTGCTGGCGACGAACAACTACCTGTACGCGACCGACAACGGCCCCAACCTCGGCCTTGGACCCGCCTCGACGGGCCCGACCACGGACAGCGGCGTCCACCCGCACAGGGACGACGAGCTCAACCTCGTCGAGCTCGGCAACTACTACGGTCACCCGAACCGCAATCGCGGGCGCTACTTCCCGTGGGAGAACATCTGGCGCGACGACGTGGAGTCTTCCATCCCCGGGGAGTTCACCCAGATGATGGAGGACTTCAATTCATCCACTGACGGGATCACCGAGTACCGAGCGTCGTCGTTCAACAGCCAGATGCGTGGGCAGCTCATCGTGCAGAAATACGGCGGCAGCCCGCGCCGGATCGAGCTCACCCCCGACGGGCGCGGAGTCGTGAGCCACTCGAACATCACGCCGCAGATCAAGGGTCTCGACGTCGTGACCGGGCCGGGTGGCGCGATCCTGACCTGTGAGTACCAGCAGAACTCCGGGTGGGTGAAGATGCTCGTTCCGGACGATCCCTCGGCGCTCGTCGGCGTCAAGATCTACGACATCTTTCCGTGGCGCGCGCCTTCCACAGGGGGTACGCCGTTCGTGATCGGCGGAGAGGGCTTCGGGACGCTGGCGAACACGACCGTGATGATCGGCGGAAGCCCGAGCACGCTCACCTCCGTGAGCACCAAGCGCATCAAGGGGACCATACCCCCTAACCCGGCTTGGACGACGAGCTTCCTTACGATCGACGTGTACGTCGGACTCGACCAGGACTCGCTGCCTCAGGGATTCCGCTACCTGGGCCCGACGCCCGCGCTGGAACCCGGCTTCTGGAAGTCCGGGGCGAGCATGCCCGACGACGTCGGCGAGGTCGCCTGCGGCGTCATCGATGGGATCGTGTACCTCGTCGGGCAGGGTTCCAACAAGACCTTCGCCTACGACATTCTGATCGACACCTGGACCGACAATCTCGCGGTGCGCCCGTTCATCGGGCACCACCACTCCGCTGAGGTCATCGACGGCAAGCTGTACCTGATCGGAAGCCTCGGCGGGGACGGCGGCAGGGTGCAGTTCTACGACCCCGTCGCGGACACTTGGACAGAAGGCGACTCCATGCCGTGGAACGCGGGTTCCGTCCAGACCTGCGTGATCGACGGCAAGCTCTACGCCGCCGGTGGCATCGTCGGCTCCAGCACCGTAGCCAACGTGTGGCGCTACGATCCGGCTATCGATCAGTGGGACGCGGGCCCGCTGGCCGACATTCCGACGCCGGTGAACCACGCGGCCGCTGCGACGGACGGCACGCGCTTCTACGTCTTCGGCGGCCGCGCCGGCCCCAACGAGGTCCAGCCGGGCTTCGACGTCGTACAGATCTACGACCCGGGGACCAACACCTGGGACTCGAGCGGCCTGGGCGACTCGACCCTGACGCCGATGCCCCACGGCCGCGGGGGCACGGGCCGGGCCGTGTGGTACGAGGGCGAGTTCTACGTCTTCGGCGGCGAGACCAACGACAGCGGCGACGTCCTCGCCGACCCGGGCCAGGTGTTCCCGCAGGTCAACGTCTACGACCCGGCGACCAACGCCTGGCGCGAGGACCTACGGATGCCGACGGCGCGCCATGGCATCTACCCGGTCCTGTTCCAGAGTCGGATCTTCATCGCCGGCGGTGGCGTCGTTTCGGCCAGCTCCCAGGCGAACATCCTCGAGATCTTCTCGCGGCAGTGAGAGGCGCCTGGTGCGTGACCGTGATCCGCGCACTCGACCGGTTGCCGAACTCGTCGCGCGCGATCGCATTCAGGACCGTCTGCCAGAGGGCAGGGCGGTCGAGGCCGGGCGGCGGTGCTCGCTACGTCGGCATCGGCGCGGTCACGAGTACGCGCGCGAACACGTGCTTCCCGTCCGTGCCGTAGCAGCCGTGGAGCGAGCGCACGCCCCCGATCCGGGCGATGAAGGTCTCGCGCTCGAAGTCGAACGCGACCTCGACGTCGTGAAAGTCCAAGAAGCGCTTGGTCAATGGATAGTCGGCCTTGTAGACGCTCTCCTTGGCGCAGAAGGCGAGCTTCGCGGGGTCCAACGCGAGCTCGCCCGACGCGCGGTCCCACTCCTCGATCTCGGCGCACGTGCCGACCAGCGAGACGAGCTCGCGCGAGAGCGGTTCGACGGACTCGATGTCCAGTCCCAGGCTGACGATGCGCCCGACCCGCGCAGCCACCGCGGCGCAGAGCGAGTCGCAGTGGGAGATGCTCCCCGTGATCCCGTCGGGCCATTCGGGCGCGCGGTCCGGCCCGGCGGGAATCGCCACGCCGTGGATCCCCAATCGGGCGAGGGCCTCGCGCGCGCAGTGGCGGCCCGCAGTGAATTCCCGTCGACGCTTCGGCACCGCGTTTCGAACGTGCACTTCCTCAGCAGGGTGCAGAGCTCCGAGCACCATGCCCGGCGTGACGGTGACGACGGCGACATCGCCTGGAAACAGCGACTGCAGCGAGGACAGCGTCATTCCGCACAGACCTCGCGGTAGAGCGCCCACGCGCGACGCTCGGCCACCGCATCTCTGCCCTTGTTCATCCTCAGAATGCGCCCGGTACGGTCTACGAGCGATTTCCTACGATCCACCGATGGTGAAGATGACTCGTCACGAGCCCCACAAATCTGCATTAGCCGTTCGAGTTTCGCGGAGCGCGGACGGCGGGTTGCTGCTTAGGGTCCGTCCGCGAACAAGTGTCACGTTTCGGCGAGCCATCGTCGTTCCTGGCAAGGCGCGCCAACGACGCGTATTCGCTGGATACTCGGAGAAGGCGCAACGCAGCCAGGGGCGACGATGGCTCGCCGAAACGTGACACTTGTTCGCGGACGGACCCTTAGCCCCATTGTCGTTTCGTGTCAGGAAGTCCGTCCCCCAGGCCCGAATCCAGCCCGGTCGCCAGGTCGCATGTCCGCCTAGCTCCGTTTCTGTCCAGCCGGAGGTCCTCCAATGTCCACGATTGTCCGCCAGTGTCCACATCGGTAGTGTCTGCTTCCCAAGCAGAGTATCGTGCGTTCGAGCCCAATCGCCCGCTCCACATAAGTGTTTGACGAGGCGGGGGTTACGCGCTCGCAGAGCAATTCGGCAACCTCGACGGCCGTTTCTCGTGCCACTTGGCTGTCACCTTCGTGCGGCCCAGGATCGGCGCAGAACCCGGGCCTTGGAGTGGATCGTGGCCACAGCGCCCGGGGACCGGCCTTCCCGCGGGCCGGACCCAGGGCGTGTTTCGGGGGCTGCCTACAGCGTAGTGGCCGTGGTGCTAATCTAGGTGGCAGCAGGAAGGAACACTCCGATGAACGCGTCCGCCAGGGGTCGCCAGATGGACGCTCGGCGCTCCTCAGGCGTCGTGACGGCGAGTCTAACCCGGCTGCGAGTTCCACCACGGGCTGCTAGTGTTCTGCGCCAGGAGTGCGTGTGCATTGGCCGTGACGCCCAGTGTCTGGTATTGAAGAGTGGTCAGGTCACACCTCTCTCTCGGGGATCGCCCCGCCCCATAGAGGGGCGAGCTGCAGAGGGACTCGGTCTCGATCTCCGGGTGCGCGACGATAGCGGCGCACCCGTGACCTTGGCGGCTTTCGAGCTGTGGCGGCTAGAGAACGGCCGGGCGGTGGAGGAAGGGCGGCGAGAGTTCTCCTCGCCGGTGGGCTGGCGCTCGCCCCGGACCCACGCCTCGCCGTGCCCCATGTAGGTCGCGGCCATGTGCGCGAGGGGCGCGAGGTCGCCGCTCGCGCCGACGGACCCCTGCTGGGGCACGACCGGCACGAAGCCCGCGTTGAACAGGCGCACGAGCGCTTCCACGAGCTCCACGCGGATCCCCGAGTAGCCGCGGACCAGCCCGTTCAGCCGCAGGACCTGCGCCACGCGGACCTCGCGCGCCGGCATCGGCTCGCCGACGCCGCAGCAGTGCGAGAGCACGAGGTTCTCCTGGAGGCGATCGAGGTCCTCCGCGGCGATCGCCACGTTCTTCAGCTTCCCGAAGCCGGTCGTGAGGCCGTACACGACATCGCCGCCGCGCACGCGTTCCTCGACCAGCTCGCGCGACCGCTGCACGGCTTCGAGCGCGGCGGGCGTGACATCGATACGTACCTCCGTGCCGCGGGCGAGGGTCGCGAGGTCGTCGAGGGACAGCGAGGCGCCGTCGAGGTGGAGGGTCTTCAAGCTCGGAAATCTCCGGGGAAAGGAGCGCGGATTCTAGCGCGGCAGGTCGTCAGGTGTCGGCGAGGTGCGTCTGTTCAGTGCCCGATCCTCGCCGACGGCTAGCTCGCGAGACATCCACCCGGACTACGCCGACGTGCTCGCATGCGCGTACGCGGAGGCGGGCGCATGCAGGCGGCGATCCGCACCGCGGAACGCGCGCGCGTGCTCGCGCAGCGGGCGGGGCGGGTGGGCTTGGCGCGGGAGCTTGGGGCGCGGATCGCGCTCTTCCACACGGGGCATCCCTTCCTCCGCCGCGGGCTTCGGTGATGAGGACTTCGTAGAGACCGCGCTCGGGACCGGGCATGGGGCTGGGTGTAGCGGGGGAAGGGGCCCTTCGCGG
>SMVB01180351.1_pt1 | contig 15495 bp, 19 predicted proteins | sample 2456461 | NCBI WGS metagenome assembly SMVB01 (sample SAMN11095934, study PRJNA526329) | marine sediment metagenome | biome: Marine sediment; feature: Surficial sediment; material: Deep marine sediment; isolation source: Hadal surficial sediment | place: Pacific Ocean | collected 2014-05 | depth... | reverse complement strand
CGAGTACGTCCTCGGCTATGCGGAGGCGTCCCTGTTGGGAGGTGAGCTTGGTCGGGTCCTCGACGGGAGCGAGGTATTCGAGGTGCTCGATGACCTCGATGGGGTAATCGCAGAAAACTGGTGGGCTGGTGGTCATGGTGGTGGTAATTCCTTGAGTGGTTCCTGTCCGTTGGCAATCCAGACGGAGTGCTTGCCCGCCATGGAGAAGGCGAGTGCTTCGCACATTGCTTGGGTGGTTTCGGCTGTGATGTGCTCCATGTTGAACAGGCCGGTGTCGTTGGGCGTGGATGAGATGCGGACAAGGTGGTGGGAGTCAGGGTCGAGGGACTGTTGATCGGGCCACTCCCGCTTGATGTAGGTGGGAGTGTAGATCACGAGGTCGTCCTTGCTTGGCACTGACATAGGTGCCTCCAAGTAAGGAAGGGAGGGGTGGCACTCCGTAGGCCGTCCCCCTCCCAACACAACACGGTCAGTCAGCGACGAAGCGCACGACGTTCGTGCCCGTAGCAAGGCCAGTCATGTGGTCCTGCTCGCGGGTGATGCGACGTTCGTAGAGGCCGGGCGGGCACACGATCACGTCGTGCTCCTGGTGTACGACGGCCACGTTGCCACCGAGTACGCGGAAGAAGATGCGGTCGCCGAGGTCGAGGATTTCGGCTGTTGCACCCTCCTCGGTGAGTTCGTGGTCAAGGATGGCCGTGTGATGGTGGCCGGTGACCTCACCGAGGGCGAGGGTGAGGGCCTGTGAGCCGGTGCGAGAGACCAGCTTGGTGGGGTTGACACGGTTGCGACCACCTCGGAAGCCGCCGCTCCGGTTGGCGTTCTCGTTGTTGGCAATGATGCCTTCGAGGGCTTCTTCGGTGAGTTCGTGAAGAACTACGTCGCCTTGCTGAATCTTCATGCTGGTTGCTCCATTCAGGTGAGTTGGGATGGGACTACATACTCTTGACTGAGTGTGGCAAAGCGTTCGCCTCTTATCTCGCTCTGCTCACGTTCGAGTTGGTCGTCGCCGTCACGCCAGCGCAGGGCATCGCGTACGGTCAGACAACTGTTGGCTACACCTTCGAGGACGGCCTCGTTGGTGGATGGGTTGGTCATCTTGAGGTATTTGCAGGGGGAGGGCTGCGGTGTGTGCCCACCGTAGCGGGGTGGTCCGGTGAGCATTATCTCGACGAGATCGTAAGGGTTGTTGCCCACCGTGTCGGTGTGAAGGATGCGTGTGGGCATCGAAGCGAGGACTGACTCGCTGCCGCCCATAGCCTCGATGATGGCGGTGCGGTGGGCAGCGTTGCGAATCTTGAATACGTCATCGGACTTGAGTTTGTCGAGTGGGCGTGTGCCTTCGATGAACTCCTTGGCACGTTCTTGGGCACGGCGGGAGCCAGCGGAGGCACGGTCGAGTGCGTTGCGGTTCGACTTCCATTCGTTGGTGGCCGCGTTGGCCAGCTTCCATGATGCCTTGGGACAACGGCTGACGCATGTGCCTTCGGCATCGACGGCCATGCCAGCGTGCAAGGGGGTGCGCGTGTCGATGGGGTCGGTGTTGTAAACCCATCCGCGTTCGGAGTGGATGTTGAACGGGGTGAGCCCGTTGAGTCGGGAGATCAGGCCACAGGAGAGGTAGGGTCGTGGGTCACGTTTACGCCAGCTTGGGGCGAGGTCAGTGGTCAGTTTGTAGTGGCCCTTGGTGTTGATGGAGACGAGGACAATGCCATGCCAGTGGATGGCGATGGCGTTGCCGACGCGTAGGGCGTAGGTGCTGTAGTAGCCGGTGCCGTGACATTCGAGGGTGTTGTTGAGGCCGAACGGTGGCCACTCAGGGTGACCGTTCGCACGGTAGGTCTGGTTCCAGGCCATGGGTGGGCCTCCTATTGTGGTGGGCTGTCGAACACACCGTCTTGGCATGATTGACAGAGGCCGGAGATGGTGAACTCCTTGCGGCTGATGGCATCCTTGAACTCCTTGACGCTGACACCACAGGAGACACAGGTGGCCTCCTTGATGGAGTCGGTACGGCATCGACCAAACACCTGCTTGGTGAAGGCGTCGATGGTGCGCTCCATCTTCGGGGTCTTGGGTGAGGGTGTGGTGTCAACGGGTGGGAGATGACGGGTGGGCACGATGTGCTGGTCCTGCTGTTCGAGTCGCAGTTCCATCGGTCGTGGGTCTATGGTCATGTGGCCTCCTTTGATGGGCGGGGGAGCTTGATGAAGTCCCAGGTCTGGTCGTCGATGAAGGCCATGCGAGCCTTCAGTATGTGTGTGAGCAGGGAGGGTGGTTGGACGAAGCGTTTGAGTGCCTCCTCCTTGATGACCACCCAGTCTCCGGTGCGGTAAGGGTTGTTGCCTGTCTCACCGTTACGGACGGAGATGAGGATGACGCCCTGCTTCATGTGGTCTTGGCATTTGGGGCAGGGTTCGGTGTTGAGGACGGCTTCGCGTGGTGCTTCGGCGTCGTTGGGAAGGTGGCCGAGCAGGGCGAGTTCGCCGGTGTCCTCTTGGCAGACGAAGCACTTGACGATGCACGGATTGACACCGTGCTTCTTCGACAAACGTAGGCCGCGTTTAGGCATGGTGGGCCTCCATTGTACACTGTCAGGATGGTTTGTAAACCACCTGCCCTCCCACCGGAGAGCAGGGGATTGAGGCGGAGGCTTACCTCTTACGACGTGAGCGTGGTGATTATGTTGTCGATCTCACGGGAGCGGTTGAGCAGGTCGAGGGTGAGTGCGGAGTAGTCGGACTCATAGCCGTTTGGTCCGAACTGCTTTTCCACCAGCTTGAGCCGTGCGGCCAGACACCCCTGATGTGCTGTCAGCAGTTCGACGATCCGGTAGTTTGTTTCGTCGAGCACGTCGCGGCTCCTTTGCTGGCTTGAGGTGTGCGGTGTTGCCCTTGAAGGGGATGCGGTACAGGACGGAGGTGCGACCGCCACGGAGGGGATCGACAGCGTTGACGGCCTTGGCGATCATGTGTGTCTTGACCCACACGCCTGTTTCGCGGTACACGATGAGTGAGAGTTGGGGGCGTGTCCACACCTGCTTGTCCTCGATGGCTCGCCGTACGATGGCCGTGACGGTGGGCTGGGAGGGTGTGATGTGCAGGGTGGCATGACCGAGGCCACCGCGAAGGTGTTCGCAGGCGGTGGTGGGGTCATCCGGTTGGGGGTTGCTCATGTGGTTGGGCCTCCGTAGGGGTCGAGGATGATTACCGGGGTCTTGGTGAAGCGTGCGTAGCGGACGGTTGCCCATGTGCCGCTTCGTTGTTCTTCGGTGAGGGAGGCGGGGGCAGCGATCAGGATGGATACTGCATCCACGATGTCGTGGTTGCGTTGGATGTAGGGCTTGGACGGACGCATGGTGCCACTCCTGCACCAAGCCCGGTATGCGGCACTGGTGGGCGGGTGGATGGTGATGGCAGCGTTGTACTTGCTTGCAATGGCATGGGCATCGGCGTCGGCACCCACACAATCACCGTGGTGGAACACGGGAGAGGACACGTCGTTGAACAAGACACGGAGGGCCTTCTTCTGCGAGCAGGTCATGCCCTTGCGTGTGCCGGTGAATCCGATGTCAGTCATGGTGGACTCCAGGTGTGTTGTGAAAAGCTGGTGGCCACCGACTCGTGCTCCATCAGGGGGGCGCCGGTAGGAGCCGAGGTTGTAGATGACCACCAGCGAATACCACCTCACTGTGCAGCACCGCAACGGGAAGTAGACGGTGGGCAGCCTGTCACAGTGGCAAGGTAAACCATTGCACGCTGCTGGTGCGGTCCCAGGTGGTGTCGTGACCCCACCGGGTAAGGAGGGCCACAGTGTAAACCGTTGTGCCCGGTGTCCAAGTAAGGGCTCCGTCTGTTCAGCCACGGCAGCCGGTCGTTAGTAACGCCTGGCCGTTTGCCGATTCTACTGAACCCCCAAATTGGCGTGGTCAATGGCCACGCTGCATGACAACCAACGGTAAAAGCCCCGGCAACACCGTTAGGTGGGCCGGAGCGGGTGCGCACAGTGTGCGGTGTGGCTACCAGCACGGTGCACGGTGCTGGGTGTCGCTGATGGTGCCGTGATCAGCGGCTATTGTTTGCGACAAGCCACGCCATTCAGGGTACCGGGTGATCACGTTGCCGCGTACGTGCCTCCCATGAGTAGGCGGATGGGTGAGGCGGCAGGACCGTGAGAGCAGGCCGGAGCCTGAACGGCTATGCGAATCACACGGCACTCAGCCGTGAATGAGGTCGGGGACGGGAGCCATGCTCACGACCGTGACGTGCGGGTCGTAGGCTGACAGTTGGGCGTTCGCGTAGTCCTGAGCGTCCCCTTGGTCGGGGAATGGGCCGACGTACATCGGCTGATTGTCCGGGGCGGGGAGAGTGATCACGATGATCCACATGGCGTTGCCTCCGTGGTTGGGTATACCCGTGGGTGGTGGGGCGAGGGGGCGGGGATAGCGGGGCCGGAGCCCGTGCGCTCCAATTTCCCGTACTGATCCACTCGCAGCCACCACCGGTGGGGTAGACGTGGTATGGGGCGTGCGATTCAACCGAATGGGGCGGTGAGATTCACACCACACCGTCCCGTGCACATGGGCACGAAAAAAGCCCCCACCGAGGGGGGCGTCCGGTCACGCGACCGGAATCTTGGGCAGCGTGACGTACACGTTCAGCCCGTAGTTGTGTGTGCGACCGCCGATCACGAACTTGCCCGCATTACGGCCAGTCGGGATGGACTTGCCGCTTTGGGACACCGCCGTGGCGGACGCATCGACCTCGCAGGGCACCCAGAGAATACCGTTCTGCATGAACGCGTTGCCTGACTCGAAGCGAGGGGCATCGTTCACCGGCGTGGGTTCCACGACCTTGGGCGACGTGACGCCTGCCGGATTCGGGGCCACGGGCACTGCCTGTGCCGTGAGAATCCCGACCAGACCCGTCATCGCCTCCGTGAGCGTGGAGACCTGTCCCTGGAGCGCCTGCGTGGCCTCCAACGTCTGTGCATTGGTGGCCATTGGCGCACCTCCTACCTAAGGCACCCCGCAGGGTGCGTTGTGTGTGTCGCCGCAACGTCGCGGTGACAACCCTCGGCCAGCGTCGGACAAAAAGAATCGCTAAGTGCTTGAAAACAAAGGACTTATGGCGGTCGGCGACCTTACACGGGCGCGTGCGCAGGCGCCTGGACCGGCGTGCGACACGCGTGCGACACGGGACGCTACGCGAGCCGCGCACGCACACGTCACGCACTTGCGCACGCAGTATGCGCACACGCACGCACGCGTCATGCCCCCCGGCCCCCAGCGGCGTTTGAAGATTGAAGGGGAAAGGGCGTCCCCGTCTGGCATTTTTTCGTCCACATGCGTTTTTAGCCAACCAGCAGGGGTCAATGACAAAGAGGTGACAAACAATGACGACCCCGTGTCATAAATCCAGCCTACCCCGCAAGCGTTTCAATCCCAGAATGACAGAGTGACAACCTTTTCTATATACTTCTTCAAATCTCTCCTAAACCCTGGGCAGTAAGGAGTGCGTGTCACTTCGTCACCAACCGCCCCCGGACCTGCTATTTCAGCACGAAAAGGTGACAAGGGGTTGTCATTCCCCGTCATCCCGCCGTCATCCGCCGCCGGTCGCCGCCGCCCCCCCTATAAAACACACCGCCCCTCCGCGAGCAAGGGGCTGGTGTGCGATCAAGAATGTACGGTCTTCAGGTTGTCTCGTCCGGGTCAACCCCACCGGCCCAGTCCGGCATGGGGTTCGGTTGCCCCTGAATCTTGGCCTTCTTCTGCATCTCTTCGTGCAGCATCTTCGCGGCCACATCAGTATTGATCAGCAACTGCAACGGGCGATCCGGGTTGGCCTCCTCCGGCGCGAGGTCCCCGCTGAAGTAGGTCTGCAACACCTCCAGAGCCCTCAGCTTGGCTCTTTCCTCATCCTCGGTCAATTCACGACCGACCATGGCCTCCACCGACCCCGGCTGCGTATCCGTGCCCGGCACACCCACGTACTCGGTGTCCTCCACCTCGTGCACGTGCTCCAGGTACCTGAACGCGGCCTGCACCACCACCGGCATCTGCCGCTGGTTGGGGGGCTGCTGCATCATCGGCATCGGCATCATCATCGGCTGCGGGATCATTCCATGGGCTCCGTTCATTGTGAACTCCAATCTGATAGGTGTGGTTTACGTCTCGTCGTCACTCTCTTTGAGCAACGACAGTCCTTCCAGAAACCGGTCACTGCTGGTCCGCGTTCCTCTGCGGATATCCCAACTGGATTCCTGCACCAACCGGTAAGGCAACTGGTTCTCAGGCACGTGCATCTTCACCCTGTTCTTCTTCACCCAATCGTGCCACTCCCTCTTCACCAAACGGTACGCCACCTTCCCCTTGGCGTTCTGCTGGAAGCGGGCCTCCAAGAAGAAGTCGAACGGGTTGTTCGTCAGGTGGTACAGCCGTACCTCCTCTATTGAACGCTCCGGCATAGCGAACTTCAACCTCGGATCGGTCTCCGACTCCAATTCCATTGCACCCTTGAGCGCCCACACGGCGATCCCCGGCAACTCCTCTTCCAGCACATCGTCCAGATCGAACTGCTCGTGTCCGGCGAAGCTCACGTCGAACGGCAGCACCAGCATCTTCGAAGACAACCCCCTCGCCTTATTCGGCAGCTTCGGTATCTCATTGGACTGCATCATCGGTGCCGCATTCACCACCACATTCCGGATCAACGCTTGGTGCTTCGGGTTGATCGTGATGGGGTCCCGGCCCAGTATATTCTTGAGCACCCTCGTCGCCCTTTCGGCATCCTTCGTGTACAACTCGCCCACGTCCGCAATGCTCAGCACCCTCGCGTGTTCGAGCCCGGCCAACCCGTGGCTCTCAGCAAGGTCATCCAGCGAACTGTTGAGGAAGCAATCCTGTCCCACCATCAGCCGGATGATCCGGGCAATGGTGCCCTTTCCTGACCTGATCTTCCCGTGCAACAGCATCCACTTGGCGTACTTCCTGTGGTTCAGCAGGCAGTACCCGATCCACCGCTGGAGCAGGTCAACCCACTCCTGGTCACCGTCCGACCACTCATCACAGCACAATTCCCATCGCTTGCACTTGGCGTCCGGGTTGTAGTTGCAGGGAATCACCATCGGGTCGAACCACTTGCTGTCCCGCACCATCGTCTCACCCGTGTGCACGTTCACCAGCACGTCCTCGAACGCAATCATGTGATGCACGGGCGGCGGATTCTCGGTGGGCTTGACCACCCACATCGGCACATCGCTCTTGTGCAACGTGCTGACGGCCCGCAACGCATCCATGATCCCATCCACCTTGGCGGTAGTGGGGGAGAAGCGACGGACGTTCAGTCCATCCTGATCGACGGAGTAGTGGGCTTCCTCCAGCCACAACCACACGGTCGTGCGCAACCAGTCGGCATCACGTATCCGCCAGCGGTTGCCGTACCACTCGAAGAACGAGCCCTTGAAGAAGTGCAGTCCGGCCAACCCGTCCGGCGAGAACCGATCCAGCAGGCAGGCACGGGCCACCTTGATCGGCTCCTTCGTCCGGATGGGGTTTTCTTGCGTTCCAACAGGCATAGGCGTATCCTTTGTTCAGGTGTTACAGGGAGCATAGTTATGCCGCATACGACGAACGGCAGCGAGGTCAACCCGGACTTCCGTGAGGACCCCTTCGGCAAGAAGAAGTCGTCCACGAAGGACGACGAGAAGAGGGACAAGACAGGTAGTCGGGAGAAGAAGGCAAAGAAGCCGAAGCAGATCAAATCTCGGTTCGACTTGCAGCGTGAGGCTATCGACCAGACGGCCAAACGCATGGGACAGTTTCTTGAGAGCAACACCAACAAGGAACTCGATGCGCTCCGCAAGGTGTACACCGATCCGGACCAGTCCATCTCTGCCCAGCGTGCGGCCTTCAGGCAGAGCCAGCGCATCACCGAACAGTTTCAGGGGCGGCTCGACCGCATCCAGACGAAGGCCAACATCTCCCAGAAGAGGCTCAACACGTCCAAGCGCGTCTTCGACCGGGCCACCCAGAACAACGTGGTCCGCCAGGAGAAACGACTCGAACGCAGATTCGTCAAGGAGAACCCCGGCGTCGAGATCACTGATGCCCAGCGGGCGCAGTTCCGTACGGACGCCATCACCCACGTCGGTGAGCAGGCCGGTGCAGACCTCACTCACTTCCAAGACCGGCGCCTGGAGTTCAAGGCGTTCGGTGGTCGTACCGACCGCTTTACCCAGCGGGCTCCCGCTGCCGAACGCGAGCGTCAGGTCCAACGTCGTGCCCGTGGGGTGGCCGTGGCCGGTCCCAGTGGCAGGCTCCAGCGTGGCATCAATAAGAGGAATCGGGAATCCACCGACCGGCGTACGAGGGATAAGCTCCGTCGTCTGATCGTCATGGAGAACGAGGGCGTGCTCACCGACGACGAGCAGGACTTCCTCACCAGCTTCCGGCAGGACGCCCTTGACCAGCAGCCCGTCCGTCACGGCAACCTGGGACAGGGCATGCAGCCCATCTCTGCGGGGCCGGTTCCGAAGTTCGGTGACCTCGACACGTTCGCCGGTGACCAGCAACTGAACATCGGCGTGCAGGGTCCCCTCCGCGTCCAAGAAGAACTCGACCGCATTGACGCCTCCATTCGTACGGGGCGAAAAAGTCAGCAGGAAGAGATCGACTCGGCGGAGCGGCAGCGCCGATTCCGCGAGTTCTTCCCAACCAGAGGAGGTTGAATGAGGGCCTAGATTGTCAACCATCTAGCTTTCCTTGATCACCTGTATTGTACCAGAGCCAACGATGAGTGCAAACAAAGGAATCTCTTTCGGCGGCGCCCTGAGGTGGTACGACGAAGATCGTTTCGCAACTGAAATGGGTTTGAGCCGCCGCGCATTCCGTGCATTGTGCAGTGCACTGCGTGTGCCCATGATCGAAATTGGAGAGAGCCGACTGGTTTGCCTGCCGATGTTCAAGGTGGCCATGTGGACCGTCTCACGCATCGGGGAGCCCGACTTCCTCGTACCGGGGTGCGAGTCCCTGCGACGAAGCCGTTCCGAACGTCGTGAGTGTGCGACCTCCCTCGATGTTGAGGGCCTGCGATCCCAATGGGAGATCGTGGTGGAAGAGATGATGGCAGCCCGTAAACTAGACGGGATGAAGGAGGACCGGGAGGTCCGTGATCTGACGAAGATGGCAGCCCAACGGCTGCTACAAGCAACTGCACACCTGCACCCCCACCTTCACGAGGAGCTACACAATGCCGTACCCCAAGCATCCTAAGAGAACCATGCCGACGAAGACCGTGCGGCGGAGACCCGCCAGTCCTGCGGGAGGGCGGGCGTCGGCGTCGAAGGTGAGGGCGTCAAGGAAGTCAAGGATGAAAAGGTCAAAGAGCGGTGCCTGCTAAGAGCAGGAAGCAACAGCGGAAGATGTGCGGCTGCCTGCATCGACCCAAGAAGATGAAGGGCAAGTGCCCATCGAAGAAGGTGGCCAGGAAGTTCTGCACGAAGGTCAAGAGGTGAGTCATGGCTAAAGCACGAGGTAGAGGCGCCCGGTTCGAGGTACGTCGTCAAGCTGACTTGGCCGGTGACCTTGGTGCCGAACAGCAGGAGCAACGCGAGAAGGCACGCCGGGAAGCGAAGATCGACGAGAGGCTGGCCCGCAAAGTACAACGTGCCCGCAAGAAGGAGTCCAGCGCCAAGGGATCAATAGCGTCACCGCCGCCGCCCGTGTCCCGGCAGAAGAAGATAGCGGTCGGTCAAACACTGTCACCCAAGGTGCGAGCCATTGACCCCGTGACGCGTTCGGGTGTCTCTCGCCGGACCCCCAAGCGTGGTGGCAGCCAAATTGCCAAGAGCGTGCTGATGACGGAGGCCGACATCGGACGGCTCGCCCCGCAACTGGAAGCGATGTTGGCGCAACTGGGCTTCGATCCTTCCCGCGTCGGCCTCAACATCTCGTCCCAACTGCCCATCAACGAGTCGGCCATCTCTACCAGCTTCGGACTTGACCCAGCAATCGTGAGCCGCCAACGACAGGCCAAGATGCTGGACCTTGATCGGTTCGCACTCGAAACGCTGGAGGCCCACGGTGGAAAGATTCGCCCGGCCTCCCGTGCACTGGCCAAGATGTTCGTGCCCGGCTCCATCCAACAGTCAATCAACCTGGGTGTACTGCCTGCCGTGCCACCTTCTTCCTTCAGTCTCTCCGGCAACATCCCGTGGCCGTCCGTTCTTGCACAAGGTGGGGGCCGTGTTCCCATCAGTCCATTCCCCAGCTTCTCTGAGGTCGGCTTCGAGGGCGCATCGCAGGTAGGTCGGTTCGCTGCACAGGGTGGACCAGCCTCCGACATCGGCGTGGCCAAGTCACTCATTGTCGGCGCCCAACGCCGTGCAGCAGGAGGACGATACCGTGGCATCGACGAACTCTTCAAGGTCGTACGGTCTGCCGACGCCTTTGCTGCGGAGTCGGTTGGTGGGCTGGGCATCACCAAGCCCGCACTGGAGTCAGCATTGGGGCGTGGTGGGACCAACTTCTTCTCGCTGGCCGCTCCCACCACCCGGAAGATTGCCGGGAAGCCGGTCATCACGTTCAGCAAGAGGTTCGAGGAACTGCTGAAGCTGGGTATATTCCCGAAGGCGTCGTCCGCACTGTTCGGTGGTGCAATCCTCGACCCCGTGCCTTCGTCAATGAGTGCCACCGCGCAGGCTTCTCGTCTGGCCGCTGAAGCCGAGGGTGCCGTACTCAGCAGAGGCGGTGGACTCACGCTCGACGAGATCGAACTGTCCCGTGGTGTCCCACGAGGCGAGTCGTCCGGCTTCCAACTGGGCAAGTCCCTGAGGTCACTCGAACGCAAGAGTGGTGCCAAGGCCATGGGTGCCCTGTTCAAGGGCAAGGGGAAGGCCGGTGGCACAGCCGGTCTCATCGCCTTGCTCGCCCTGCCGCTGCTGGCCATGATGTTGCAGGACCGTGGTGGGGAGGAACAATTTGCCGCCTGAGACCAAGGACATCCAGGCCAGTGGCACGCTCGACGCCGGTGAGGAACACATCATCGCCTTGTTCAGTGCATCCGGTGCAGGCATGGCGCTCATCGCCAAGGAGTGGGACGTTGAAGAAGAAATCAGGCACCTCGTCGAAATCTCACGTAGCGCCGACACCGACAGTGCCCGACTCACCGCCATGCGACAACTCAATCAGCGCATCGAACGCATTGCCGAACTCAATGGACTGGTCGTCAAGGGCTCCATGCACACGAGAGGTAAAGCAGCAGACGGCTCTCTTGTGGAGACCGTGCAGACCGCCAGCCGACTCATCTCCACCATCAAGCAAGGACTACCCAATGGACGAGACAGCAGCAGCCCCTACGCAAACCGTACAGTCCACCCTCTCAACTCCTTACCAAGAGATGATGCAGGAGACAATCGACAGGGGTAAGAAGTGGTCGCCCCTTGACGTTGCCAAGCATGGTGCCACCGCCCTCGAAGACATCGCCATCGAGAGCGTAGGCGAGTGGTGCGGCGTCATCGAAGACTTCGCCGAGGGCGTCTATGGCGAACTGTTTGACAGCGGCAACATCATCAAGCGTCACTACCAAGCTGCACTCGCCGAACTGATCGCCTCGTCCCTCGCACGCAACGACCCGGATATGCTGCTGATCTGTCTCTCCCGTATCGCAACCACCCAGTGGTTCCTACGTCAAGCCGTAAAGAAGTATGCCGAAGTTCAACCCAACTCCTGACGAGTCACTTCTGTTTGGTCTACTGGACCAACTGGTTCGTGGGGAGTCTGCCGACATGCGGCGCCTGGTTCACCAGCCAACGAAGAAGTCCCCCGGCCCATCGGAAACGTTGCGTGGTCGCAGGCCGCAACTAACGAAGCTGCTGAACCAAGCGATTCAGACACGGGAAATGGGAGAGAACATTCGGCATTCGCCCGGTCTCATGAAGGACGCGTTGATGGAAGTCACTCGTCCCTTGCGAGGTGTTCGTAATGCCAACGAGAACTTCATCAGCATGGCGACCAATATGCTGCGAAGGCCCCCCGGTCACCCTCTAGATAAGAACGTGGACCCCCTCAATCTGTTGTTCCGGAACGTTGAGCTTGACGCGGGCAGACGAAAGATAATCGGCCAGTTAGCCGGTGTGGATCAGGAGTTGACGCGGCGAACTGACATACTGCGGCGGATGTCGAAGGTGCTCAAGACGGGAAGGTTCACGGGACCGCTGGCCGTTCTCATGTTGCTGCCCATGCTGGCGGCGGCGTCACGTGAGGACACATCCGGCGACGAGGTAGTGGGGGAGGGCCTGTTCTAAATGCCACGTAACCCGTCAAATCTTCCTGAGTCCCAGTTGGTCATGAAGCTGATCAGCGAACTGATCGGGCAGGAATCGAAGAAGGTGCGCAATCTGTTGCAACTGATCGGTCCCCGCAACATGTCCGGTAGTGGAGCGGGCCAGTTACAAATGCACCAGGATCGTTTGCTCCGTATATCTGAGAATCTCTTCTTCGACTCGGCCCGCAACCTTACGAATCATCCCGGCTCGCGAACACCACGAGGTGCGGGGCAGAGTTTGGCGCAGGCATCGGCTGACCGCTTCCTTCTTCGGAAGGAGTTGCATGCCAACATCGTTGGGCCTGTTACCAATGTCAAGAGGTCACTGGAAAAGGACCTCGGCTTTCTACACCAGCATCCCTCCATGTTCAACAGGGTCAAGAGCATCAGGCGGACGTTCACAGGTCAGTTGGGACTGATGGCCCAAGAGGAATCCCGTCGCATCCATGGCCTGCGGGACATTGCCAAGGCGTTCCGGAAGTTGCAGAGGGTCCGAGGAGGTAGCGGTCCCTTGATTGCAGTCGCAATGGCAGGCATGCTGCCCGCACTGCTGGGTCTGAGTGATGACGAGTGAACATCAAGAGAATCGACACACCGGACGAGGGCAACAGCAACTATCCGTTGCCCGCTGACTACTACGACCTGTCGCCGGAGGGCATGCGGTTGGCACGCTGCAATGCGTGCCGTCAGTGGCTGCTGAAGTTCGACAACAAGGAGCGCAAGGCTGATGCGTACGTCGCCAGCCTGTGGTTCTGGGACAAGTGGTACCTGTGGCCGGACGAGGACGCGGACTTCAACCCCCTCTTCTACGACGACGAGCCCTGCGAGAGCCCGGACTACCACTGGATGATCGCACGCCAGTGGATCATGTTCAGGAAGAACGCGACGATGGCTCCCCGTGGTGGTGCAAAGAGCAAGTTCAACCAGAAGGACATCCTGCTGAGGAACACGACGCGACCGGCGTACTCGTTTGTGTACGCGACCTCGACGCATCCGAATGCGAGGGATACGGGGGAGTGTCTGAAGAGGCAGTGGCTGTTCAACGAGCGTATCCATGATGACTGGGCGAAGGAGTTTCCGGATGGCAGGATGATCCCTAAGCGTGGTGAGGGATCGTTCGCCACCGAACACATGATCCTGACGAACGGGTCATGGGTGCGCCTGTTGAGCAGCCAGTCAAGGCAGCGTGGTGCACGCCCACGACGCTACCGGTTGGATGATCCTGAGTACGATCCCAAGGCGAACACCTCCATGACCATGCTCCGCGATTACATCAAGGAGTTGCTGTTCAAGCTGGTGATCCCGATGGTCACCCGACCCGACACGGGGGTGGACTGGATCGGCACATACGTCAGCAAGCGTCACATGCTGTGGCATGCGATGCAGACGATTGACACGCCGGAAGGACCCCGTGCGAAGGACCCACGGTTCGACCGCTGGTCACGGCTGGAGGTCCCGGCTGCACTCGAAGACAAAGATGGCAACCTCGTGTCGTGCTGGAAGGAAATGTGGCCCGCCACCATCAAAGAGAAGATGGAGATGGCCGAGACCAACCCGGCCATGGCAGAGCACGACAGCCTCGAAGAGATCAAGCTGGACGTGGGTGCTGCCATCTTCAACAGTGAGTTCCTGGGACGGCCCGGCGACTCCGATGAGACGTACTTCGTGCTCGACACGGAGGAACGGGGCAAGCACTCGTACTGGTTCCAAGACATTGACCACCTCTGTACAACCTCCCCCACTACCTCTGCGACCAACATCTGCTGGTATGAGACGGTGGGCGAATCGACCACGAAGAGGGTCATGCCGCTGAAGGAGTTCCTGACCGAGTACACACGGTCGTTCATGCCCGCCGACACCAGCTACACGAGCAGCAAGGACTCCGACTACAAGGGCGTTGCGATGATGTGCGTGACGCCCAACAACGACCTGTTCGTGCTGGACCTGTGGTTGGACCAGTGCAAAGAGATGGGTCTGGTAAAAGCCATCTTCACCATGGCTGACCTGTGGAAATGTCCGACCGTTCACCCTGAGGTCGTGAAGTCCCAGGTCAGTCTTTACAACGCGCTGAATGCCATCGTCAATACGAGGGCAAAGGACATGGCCGGTGTCGAACACCTGCCTGCGATCAAGGCCCTGAAGGTAGGCATGACGGAGAAGGTCGCCAAGATCAGCGGTCTTCAGTTCCGGTTCGAGCACGGCAAGCTGAAGCTACCCATATGGCGGAGGCAGACCAAGCCGTGGAACATGCTGTTCGACCAGATCGAGGGGTTCAACCCGGACGTGGAAGACGGCGGGCTCGACCATGATGACGCTATTGACATCATTGCGATGAGCCAGTTCATTCTGAAGGGAAGACTGAACCGGACCAAGGCCGGTGACCCGGACGAGAAGACACCGCAACAGCGACTGCTCGACGGCGACTACGTTGACAACAACGGACAGCACGTCGGTGAAGGACTGGACCTGCGAGGGTTGAAGTACAACGAGATTCAAGAGATTCTGGATACACGAGAGATACAAGGAGCACAGAGTGGAACAACTCGAACTTCCAAAGTATGAGGGTAAGGGGGCTCTCCTGCCCGCTGCGTTGTTCGAGGCGATGGCCCGCAAGTACTTCAGCGGTGCTGAACCAGGGGAGTGGCGTACCCAACTGACTGGGTTAGGGCCGGAGCCGATGGTGGCCATCAATGATGGCTTGTTTGGCAAACTGCTCCAGTCGTATTATGGTGATGGGCTCACGCTTCCACAAGAACGAGGTCCCCATGCTCCTGAATCGACCACGGACACTGGCGGGGACGAGACGACAGACAGGAAAATCTCCCCTTCCGTGTTCGCTGACTTCCGCGTCCCGAAGATGGTGCCCAGAGGTGTGGCCGCACTGAAAGCGCTCGCACTGAAGGCTGAATTAGAGAGCGACGACGACGATGGAATACTCACTGACACTGCCGAAGGACGGAGCAGCGCTGGCGGAGATAGTAGCCCAGCACATTGACCGGGAGGAGGACCGTCTGTCCTTCCGCCGTGCAACGTGGCTCGTGGCCTACTACTACCTGCTGGGTGCCCGACACTTCGACGTATACGACCCCGACAGTGGGGCCGTCCGGTTCTCATGGACTGGTGAAGGTGGGTCGTTCGAGTTCCAATCGACTGAGTTGCTGTCGGCGGT
>SMVB01082958.1_pt1 | contig 15509 bp, 8 predicted proteins | sample 2456461 | NCBI WGS metagenome assembly SMVB01 (sample SAMN11095934, study PRJNA526329) | marine sediment metagenome | biome: Marine sediment; feature: Surficial sediment; material: Deep marine sediment; isolation source: Hadal surficial sediment | place: Pacific Ocean | collected 2014-05 | depth 0-1... | reverse complement strand
TAGCATGTTTGAGTGCTTCCTTCGCATGTTGGAGCAGTACTTTTGCATGACCATCTTCTCCGTGGGCCTTGGCCATCGCTGCATGTTCAATTGCTTGCGCTGTATGATGGTGAGCATTGGCCTGAGCGCTTAGGAAAAGTGTAAAGATGCCAATTACAAGCGCAGTAGGTATGTGTTTCATAATTAAATCTCCTTGATAATAATTAAACATCACTCGGAATATCCTATACTGCGTACCTTTGACTACAATGATAATAATAAACATTGATTCTTTTTTAACTATTTCAAGACACACCACATCGAAGTTATAACATAATTTTTGAATTTTAACTTATGGCATCTGTTCACTAAATCTTGGTTCATGTCACTGTGTAACATCCTGTAGTATCTAATGCGGTTGCAATTAGCTTTCCATGATATGGTATTGTGGTAATAGACGCCGCAACCGAGAAATGCTATGCAATATTACAAACACATTCCAAAAGCTAGCTTTCTGACCCAGTCATCCAGCAACAAGATAGTAGTTACCGTTCATGGCAAACTATAATCATCGCAATGGCTATTTCTGCTCGCAATTTAAGAATTTGATGCAAGTAAAATTTTTGATGAAAGTTATTTCTTAAACAAAATCTGTCATGCCTACTAAGCAACGCATACGGATCATGGTGTTCGGCATTTTACTTGTTGTGCTGATTACGAGTACTTGGGTCTGGCGTAACCAGAGTACAATGACCAATACAAGGCCAACAGAGGTAGAAACAGTCCAAATTGTAAGCACCGTAGTTACGCAAAGTGATGTGCCAGTTAGACTTACAGCAAATGGCACTGTGACTGCTCAACAGACGGTCGATGTACGACCACAGATCAGCGCCATTATTAAGACTGTTCATATCAAGGAAGGGCAATTCGTACTCAAGGGTGACAGATTGTTCACACTTGATGCGCGTACTGAAAACGCCAACCTCAGCAAAGCTAAAGCACAACTAACTAAATCTCGTGCAGATTTGGCAAATGCTGTGCGCAATCTCAAACGCCAACGCGATCTGTTCCAACAGAAATTCATTTCACAAGCTGCGCTCGATGTAGCTCAGAACCAGGTCGACAGTTCGCAAGGACAGTTCGACTTTGATCAGGCTACTGTGCAAGCAAATTATGTGATGCGCAGTTTCAGCGAGATTGCCGCACCGATTTCCGGGCGCACCGGAGTCATTCCAGTACATCCAGGTAGTTTAGTGCAACCGAACAGTGTGATCCCAGGTAATGTGACACAACCACGTAGTGCTGTTTTGGTAAGTATCACGCAGATTGATCCGATAAATGTCAGCTTCACATTACCAGAACGCGAGCTTGTGGCTTTGCAACAGGCGCTCATTAAAGGCGACATATCCGTCAGAGCAGAACTGGATTTGGTCGGTGAGCCAGCGCAGAAAGGACGATTAATATTTGTGGACAATGCAGTAGATGCGGAAAGCGGAACTATTCAGCTTAAGGCAGAGTTTCCCAATACGAATCATCACCTCTGGCCAGGTATGTTTGTAACAGTGATGCTAGCACCGAACATGCTAGTTGATGCTCTTACGGTTCCTGTACAAGCAGTACAAACTGGCCCAGAAAAGAAATTCCTTTATCTGATCGGAGAGGATAGCAAGGTAACGCCTCAGACGATCAAAGTACGCTTAGTCCAGGATGGACTTGCTGTGATAGAAGGTGCTGTGCCGGGTACACGTGTTGTTTTGGAAGGTGCACAGCATCTCAGGCCAGGTAGTGTGGTGGTAGAAACACTGACCGAAGGTAGTGAGGATGGTTCTGGCAATAATATAAGTAAATTTGTAGATCTGCGCACTCCGGACAAAATCGGCAAAGCAGAAGACAATTAATGAACCTCTCCGAATTATGTATCCGCCGTCCGGTCATGACGGTGCTTCTATCAGCCTCTGCCGTAGTAGCAGGGATCATTGCTTACAACGGCTTACCTATTGCTGCGCTACCAAGTTACGACTCTCCTACCATTTTGGTTAGAGCATCACTTCCTGGCGCCAGTCCTGAGATCATGGCCTCATCGGTAGCTACGCAACTGGAACGACAATTCTCCACCATCTCTGGGCTTGCGGTAATCAGTTCTACAAGCACGCTGGGCAACACTTCGATCACGCTAGAGTTTGATCAGAATCGCGATATCGACAGCGCCTCTGTTGATGTGCAAGCAGCATTACTACGCGCACAGCGCGCACTACCGATCGAAATGACCTCACCACCGTCCTACCGTAAGATCAACCCAGCTGAATCGTCTATTTTATACCTCGCCCTGACATCGCCTTCAATGTCACTCTCAAGTCTGAACGATTTTGCTGAGGATCTTATTTCGCCGACATTATCCACGATTACTGGCGTAGCACAAGTAGTAATCTATGGACAGAAAAAATATGCTGTGCGCGTGCACGTGAACCCTGACGCACTCGCCTCGCGTAATTTGGCCATTGATGACATTGCTGCTGCACTAAGCAGTGCTAATCCCAACTCTCCGATCGGCACGCTTGACGGGCCACGTCAGTCCCTCACCATTCAGGCAAACCGTCAACTCAATAACGCTGCTGCTTTTGCAAATTTGGTTGTAGCTATTGCTCCGAGCGGCAGTCCGGTAAGACTCTCCGATGTAGCTACAATCGAGGACAGCGTGGAATCCGTCAAGACCGCTAGCTGGACCAATGGCGAACGCTCTATTACGCTAGCTGTGAAACGCCAACCTGGTACTAACACTGTTGCAACGGTGGACGCCATTAAAGCAGTGCTGCCAGGACTCATTTCTCAGATGCCATTATCAGTTCAACTCAAGATAACTAGTGACCGCTCAACCTCGATTCGAAACTCTATCCACGACGCGCAATTCACGCTGGCAATTACGATCGCTCTAGTCGTATTGGTGATTTTCTTATTCCTGCGTAAGGCTACAATTACCTTTATCCCGGCACTGTCATTGCCAATTTCTCTGTTAGGTGCAGTAGCATTAATGCGTGTTTTTGGCTATAGCCTGGATAATATTTCGCTACTCGCCATTACTCTCGCGGTCGGCTTGGTAGTAGATGATTCCATTGTAGTACTTGAGAACATCGTACGTCACATTGAGAAGGGAGAGACGCCATTACAGGCAGCACTGCAAGGATCCAAGGAGGTAAGCTTTACTATCATCTCAATTTCACTCTCGCTGGTTGCTGTGTTCATTCCTATTTTCTTTATGCCTGGAGTGATCGGATTACTATTCCATGAGTTTGCTGTAGTAGTTGGAGTCGCTGTCTTGATGTCGGCCGTAGTGTCACTTACTTTGATCCCGATGATGGCCAGCCGCTACCTCGTTCAGCACGAACCTGAAGAATACAGCATTAAATTGACTGAATGGTTCGCGCGTGGATTTAACAAAACGCTGTCCTCATATGAACATGCGCTCGATTGGGCATTACGCCATAACCAAGTAATCCTTGGTGTTGCAATCGGTACCTTAATCGCTACCGGTGCACTATTTATGGCTCTACCCAAGGGATTCTTTCCCAACGAAGATATCGGCAAGGTAATGATATCGTTAGAAACAGTTGAAGATATTTCCTTTCCCGCTATGACTAAGCTATTACAACGTACTGACCATATAATCCGTGCTAATTCCGCCGTTAAGACTCTTGTTGTCTACGCTAATGACAGCTACAGCGCACGCCTATACATGACTCTTAAACCGCACAGTGAGCGTCCACCTATGGATAAGGTGCTCGAAAATTTACGCAGTGAAGTACGTCATATCCCAGGTATTAAAGTTTTTTTCAATCCTATACAAAACCTTAGGCTAGGTGGTCGTACCAGCAAAAGTCGTTATCAGTACGTCATGCGCAGCGTACATGCTGAAGATTTACACACAGCAGCCACCGGTCTCATGTCACGCATGCAAGAAGAGGTTATTTTTCGTGACGTCACCAGCGATGAACAGTTGAAGGGTCTGCAGGCACGTCTCAATATCAATCGTGATAAGGCAAACCTGTTAGGTGTACAGATCGGAGATATCCGTTCAGCACTTTATAGTGCTTTCGGTGAGCGCCAGGTATCAACAATTTACACATCAAGCAACAGCTATCAGGTTATTATGCAGGTAGCGGACGAACATCGTGTCGATGAAAACGACCTTGGTAAAATATATGTTCGTAGCAAGAATAATACGATAGTTCCGCTATCAAGCGTTGCATCAGTCGAACGTGAAGTGGGGCCGATCTCTATCAATCATGCCGGGCAGCTGGAGGCGATAACAATTTCGTTCAACCTTGCCCCAGGCGCCTCACTGAGCGATGCCACTAAACATATAGATCAGTTTAAAAATGATCTTAATATGCCGGCAGGTATACTAACAAATTATGCCGGAGATGCGGCAGCCTTCCAATCTTCGCAGACCAGTCAAGTGGTGTTAATCGTCGCCGCACTACTAGTAATTTATGTATTACTTGGTGTGTTATATGAGAGTTATATCCACCCAATTACGATTCTTTCAGGGCTTCCCTCAGCTGCAGTTGGTGCGTTAGCAATGTTATGGTTGTTCAATATGGAGCTTTCAATAATTGCTATGATCGGCATCTTGTTGCTAATCGGCATAGTCAAGAAGAATGCCATCTTGATGATCGACTTTGCACTTGATGCACAGCGTAACAACAATATGGATCCGCATGAGGCAATCCGAACCGCCTGTCTGCTGCGCTTCAGACCGATCATGATGACCACTTCGGCGGCGCTAATGGGCGCGATGCCTATTGCTTTAGGTCTGGGTGCAGGCGCTGAGTTCCGTCAGCCACTAGGACTCGCTGTAGTCGGGGGGCTTCTGTTCTCACAGGTGATCACACTTTTTATCACGCCAGTCATCTACCTCTATCTGGACCGCTTTTCTGGCAGCGGACCTATTAAACGAGGAATAGATCAAGAAATTAGCCTAGGCAGAAATTAATAATGTCCCTCTCAGAAGGGTACTGTCATAAATTTATATTTCCTTGCTGCCCTCTGTTATGTCTAATCATTCGAACAAATTAATGACTCCGTCCAAACCAACATGATCGATTGCGTACGTGGCATTTTTCTGAACGATAGGTTTAGCGTGATAGGCTATGCTTACCCCTGCTTCTGCCATCATTTGCAGGTCATTAGCACCATCACCGATAACAATTAACTGATCTCGTCTTAAACCCAGTTTGTTGCGGATACGTTTTAGCGCTTCGGCTTTTCCCTGCGCGCCTACTATTTCTCCCACCAACCTGCCAGTGAGTTTACCATTCACAATCTCGAGCGTATTGGCAACAGCATAATCTAGCCCTAACTTTTCTTTTAATCTGTCAGTGAAAAAGGTAAATCCACCCGAAATAAGCATCGTTCTTATGCCTACAGTTTTCATCCGTTTCAGCATCTTTTCAGCACCAGGATTTAATTTCAGCCTTTCGTCGTAAACCCTGTGTAGCATGCTCTGATCCATACCTTGAAGTAACGCCACGCGGCGCTCTAGGCCTTCAGAAAAATTAACTTCACCACACATTGTTTTGGCAGTAATTTCTGCCACCTGTGCCTTGATACCGTACATATCAGCAATCTCATCTATGGACTCAATGCCTACAAGGGTTGAATCCATATCCACTGCTGCTAGACTAAAACTGGCAAGCTTTACTGATTGCTCCACAAAAGCAAAATCAAGTCTAGCATCGAGACAATACATCGGTATGCTGTCCTGCTGGCTAGCATCTACTAGTCGAAATGCCTGCCCGGTAATGCGTTCTATGCGGCTTGCACCGGAGAGTTTTGCAAGCTCCCTTAGGTCACTAGTCTCAATCTCGAGCCCCTGAATAATGACGTCCATACCGTAGGTTCCTTCAGAATAAGCGCAATGATTTTAGCTGCATCCACTGGTATAACAAGAATAAACTTCATTTGGATTGTGGCGTCACATTCTGGATAGTTCCTGAACACGGCCAAATTTACTGAGTATTCGATCCGCTTAACTCTTCAATCAAACTCTTTATTCGTAATATTCGCTCCGTAATGCCCTCGATTTGTACCTGTATTCTTAAACGGTCAGGGCCTGAAAGTTTATATTCACTGTTATGCTGAATAAGCTCAATGATTTTAACCGCATCCACCTTAGGACTGGGTACAAATTGTATTAATATATTTTCAGCGGTAGCATCTATGCGCGAGATACCTAAGGGCCTGGCTGCAATGCGTAGGCGATGGCATTCCAACAATGTTCTGACTGGATCGGGAAAAAGACCAAAACGGTCAACTAATTCCTGCTGCATGTCATCTAACTGATCGCTGTTTTCGCAATTGGCCATGCGCTTATACAACACTAGACGCTCGTGTATATCATTACAATAGTCATCCGGAAGCAAGGAGGGTGCATGTAAATTGATTTCGGTGGTGACGCCTAGTGGGTATTGCATATCTGGTTCACGTCCCTCTTTCAGCGATTTTATGGCAGCATCTAAAAGGGTGCTGTAGAGATTGAAGCCAACCTCATGCATCTCGCCGCTTTGCGATTCGCCCAGCACTTCCCCTGCGCCGCGAATTTCCAGATCATGCATGGCGAGATAATACCCTGCGCCTAGTCCCTCCATCATCTGGATGGCATCAATACGTTTCTTGGCTTGTGTCCCCATGGCCTCTTCTTCTGGTACGAGTAAATATGCATATGCTTGGTGGTGAGAGCGACCAACCCGCCCACGTAGCTGGTGCAATTGGGCAAGACCAAATTTATCCGCACGGTCAATAATAATAGTATTGGCGCTAGGAACATCAATCCCGGTCTCGATGATAGTGGTACAAAGCAGCATATTGAATTGCTGTCGATAAAAATCCCTCATCACATGTTCTAGATCACGCTCTCGCATCTGTCCATGGGCAATATGAATGCGTACTTCGGGCAACAGTCGTGTAAGCCTGTCGTACGCAAACTGAATAGTTTCTACCTCATTATGCAAATAATAAATCTGCCCGCCACGCTTCAATTCTCGCAAGCATGCCTCTCGAATGATTCCCTTAGAGAAACGAGTAACGAAAGTTTTGATAGCAAGCCGTCCCTGTGGTGCAGTGGTAATCACTGAGAAATCACGCAAACCTTCTAGTGACATGGCAAGTGTACGAGGAATCGGTGTAGCGGTTAGCGCCAACACGTCTATTTCAGAACGAAGGTTTTTGAGCTGATCTTTCTGACGTACGCCAAATCGATGTTCTTCATCAATGATAACCAATCCCAGATTTTTGAACTGCACACTCTTCTGAATTAGTTTGTGAGTCCCAATAACGATATCTATGCCTCCTTGAGCTAATCCTTCCAGTATCTGAATTTGTTCTTTGGCTGATCGAAAGCGTGACATCTCCGCTATTTTTACCGGCCATTGGTCGGCAATTAAGCCGAAACGATCAGAAAAATTACGGAAGTGCTGTTCTGCTAGTAACGTAGTAGGTACAAGTACCACGACCTGTTTACCATCAGCAACAGCAACGAAAGCTGCTCGCAATGCCACTTCTGTCTTGCCGAAACCTACGTCTCCGCAGATCAGTCGGTCCATCGGCTTATTCGAAATCAAATCCTTGATCACCGCATGGATAGCAGATGCCTGATCGGGTGTCTCCTCGAAACCAAAACCTTCGGCGAAGACATCGTAATCATGCTGCCTGAATCCAAACGCATGACCCAAGCGAGTAGCCCGCTGTGCATATAAATTTAGCAGTTCTGCAGCCGTATCACGTACTTGCTGCATCGCTTTACGCTTGGCCTTGTCCCATTGGCTACTACCTAGTTTGTGCAATGGAGCTGCTTCTGGTGCCGCACCGCTATATCGGCCAATAAGATGTAATTGCGAAACCGGTACATAAAGTTTATCGCCACCGTCGTATTCAAGCGACAGAAACTCACTCAGCTGTCCATGGCAGCCATCTCCTAGGCCCATGTTCACCAAGCCAGAATAACGACCAATGCCATGTTGTTCGTGCACCACTGGTTCGCCGATCTTTACTTCAGACAGATCGCGTAGCATCGTATCTGCCACTGACGTTATATTGCGTGATTCGCGCGCGCGTCTCTTATACAAGTGCATGGCATAAAGTTCGCTCTCAGTGATAAAGGCGAACCCTTCTCTGGTTAGAATAAAACCTTTTCGCAGTGGTGATACACTGAGCATAAAAGATTTCGTACTTTCTAAAAATTGAGCATAGTCGTTACAACTATCAGGAAACAAGCCATATTGCTTCAGATAGTCAATGATTAATTCTCGTCTCCCTAGACTCTCCGCTAAAAGCAACACACGCTTACCAGGCAAGGTAAATTCAGCAATAAATGCGGCAAGTTTTTCTGTAGGATTGATGGCGCGGCGGTTAATTTGGATAGGGGGCAGGCCGCTAGTAAAATCTTCAAATTTGGGATTTGACTCCTGGATTTCTGGTTGAAACTTGATTCGTGGATATGGTTTGAGTGCTCTGAAGAATTCTTCTATCGTGAGAAACAAATCTCTAGGTGGCAGCAGAGGCCGATTGTTGTCACCACGTAACAACTGATAGCGTGACAGAGTATCACGCCAGAAGCTCTCTATTTCTAAATGGATATCGTGATGCAAACATAGCAACATGGAACTTGGCAAGTAATCAAATAACGTGGCAGTCTGCTCGAAAAATAATGGCAGATAGTATTCAATACCTGCAGGTGCAATGCCTTTACTTACATCTTTGTAAATACGGCTCCTTGATGGATCACCCTCGAATTTCTCACGGAAATTGCTACGAAAACGTGCACGGCCATCCTTATCAAACGGAAATTCTCGAGCCGGCAGTAGTCGTATTTCGTTGACTGGATAGATGCTTCTCTGCGTATCTACGTCAAAAGTACGGATAGATTCTATTTCATTACCCATTCGGTCAATACGGTAGGGTAATGGGCTACCCATTGGAAATAAGTCGATCAACCCACCGCGTATGCTGTATTCGCCTGGTGAAAGTACTTGGGTTACATGGGTGTACCCAGCCAGAGTCATCTGGCTACGTAATAATTCCAAAACAAGCTTGTCTCCCTGTTTAATAAAAAAAGTATGCGCAGCAAGATACTTCCGTGGTGACATGCGGTAGAGTGCAGTGGTGACAGGAACGATCAGTACATCACAGGCGCCGCTCATGACTTGGTAAAGTGTAGCAAGCCGCTCGGAAATTAAGTCATGATGGGGCGATAAGGTATCGTAAGGGAGTGTTTCCCAATCGGGTAGCAGATGAATCTTCAGCTCAGGTGAGAAAAAAGGAATTTCTTCTAGTAGTCGTTGCGCCGCTAACGCACTCGACGCAATGATGACGATAGGCTTTGCCTGTTGCGCCATCTTGGCAAGAACAAAAGCATCTCCAGAACCATCAAAATGGGAATAGTGAGTTATTGAACCAGGTATGGGAGCGGTAAACTTGAATTGCATTTGATTTCATAATAAATGGGTAGTTGAAACGACAAGTCCCAACGTTTACGTTTGGACTTGAACATTATATGTCAGTTCTCTAAGTACGTTCTTTTGTCAATTGACATTGAAACTTCTATAACCCCATGTAAGCTAAGATTTGCTACCAACATGTCAACCATCAAACTGGAGCCCAATAATCTAGTGTGAGTTGTAGGGTAGTATTACCACTGTACTCGTTAATTTGAAGGCGATAAACAGCATCTATCGTTTCAGGAAGAGAGTCGTGGTGAAAAAACAGCATTGCATCATAAAGGCGCCCTAGTTTTTGTTTTCTGTTACTTGAAACATGTTTTCTCAACTTTAATTTTAGGTGCTTTTCACCAACCACGCGCTGATTTTCCACGCTGAAACGGGCATTGAATGAAGGATAGGGAAAACCCTGCCCCCATGCCTGCTCTGTAAGGAGCTGTGCCAATTCCAGATTCATTTCGGATTCGTTCAAATCGCCGTCTGTCTCTATGATGTGCATGAGATCTGCAGGAGTGAGTTGTGCTTGGGCAGTTTGCTCGAATGCATCGCGGAATTTGCCAAAATCATTTGTGCGAACAGTCAAACCTGCTGCTGCTGCATGACCACCAAATTTAAGCAGCAAGCCAGGATAGCGTTTAGAAACCACATCCAATGCATCTCGTAGATGAAATCCTGGAATGGATCGTCCCGAGCCTTTTATTTCATCATCGTTACCAGGAGCAAACATGATCACGGGACGGTGGAATTTGTCCTTAATGCGAGATGCAAGGATACCAATCACACCCTGGTGCCAGCTGGGATCGAACAAACTTAGACTTCGGGGAATCGGATCGTTTTGTCTTGAACCTTGGACCATAAGAACCTTCTCTAGCGCAACTCGCGCACTGTCCTGCATGTCCGCCTCAATTTCTCGGCGCTGGCGGTTGAGTGCTTCAAGCTGCAGGGCGATCTGCATGGCATAAGACTCATCATCAGTAATGAGGCATTCAATACCAATCGCCATATCGTCGAGTCGTCCTGCTGCGTTCAATCTTGGCCCCAGCATAAATCCCAGTTCATAAGTAGATACCTGTCGTAAATCTCGCCGCACCACATAAAGCAAAGCGCTTATACCCGCACAGCTATGACCATTGCGAATGCGATACAAACCCTGCTGTACTAAAATGCGGTTATTGTCGTCGAGCTTTACCACATCAGCCACTGTGCCCAGCGCCACTAGATCAAGTAGATTAATAAGATTGGGTTCTTTTTTTGAGACGAATGCCCCTCGCCCACGCAACTCCGCTCGCAATGCCAACATCAGGTAAAACATCACACCTACACCGGCTATATTCTTACTGGGAAAATCACAGCCTGGCTGATTGGGGTTCACAATAGCAGCAGCATCCGGTAACTCATCTCCAGGAAGATGATGATCAGTGATGAGCACCTGTATACCGAGGCGATTAGCTTCGGCTACACCTTCTACGCTGGCGATCCCATTGTCTACAGTGATGAATATGTCTGGTTGCTTTCCGGTGGTTACGGCCGCAGCGAGTCGTACGATCTCCGGCGTCAAACCATATCCATACTCAAAACGATTGGGCACAAGATAATCTACTGTTGCACCGAATTTTCTCAGAGCACGTATGCCCACTGCGCAGGCGGTAGCTCCATCTGAATCATAATCAGCTACTATTAGTAAACGCTTTTTCGCAGCAATTGCATCGGCAAGAAGTGCTGCCATTATAGAGATATTTTTCAGCCTCTTGAACGGAATCAGCTGAGATAGATCTTTTGTAATTTGGCCTGGTTCCGTTATACCTCTAGCAGCGTAAATACGAGCCAGCACGGGATGAATACCATGTCTGATTAACGAGTCTAAAGCCTGTAGGGTATAGTTTCGGACGATGATTTTTGACATGCATTAAACTATTGTAATCTCTATTCTTAATACAATTCCCATCAATCAAGCGAAGAAATTGTAACCTTTCCTTTAAACCAGTCTGGGCAAAACTAGAGACTTTGGAAAATACAATGCTATGTAGACCAAGACGTGCAAGAACAGGTTTAATATAAGTTTAGAATGCGAAATATTTTAGAAGTTAGAAAGGTGGCCATGGCGCAAAACCGTCAATGGCCATCTTAATCTTTCACTTGTGATTTCTGGATATAAAAATCCGAACTAAGAGTGATATTTGCTGTAGAGAATTAGCTATTCATTTATATCTTATCCTCTTTCCTGCAAAATTATGCAAGATCATTGAGCGGGTGAGGTCTCCCCAAACCAAAGCCTTGTGCGAGATCCACTTCAATTTCTCGCAATTTGAGAACAACATCATCGGTTTCAACCTGCTCCGCAATAGTCTGAATACCTATCGTGTGTGCAACCCTGTTTATTGCCGTAACCTTGGCAAGATTGACTGGATCCTGAAACATATAGCAAACCATGTTTCCATCAATTTTCAAGAAATCAATCTTCAAATTTCTCAGCAAATCAAATGAAGAGGGATCGCGACCAAAACTACACAATGCGACACGACAACCATAGTCCCTGATCTTCGACACGAATATTGAAGCATCTATAAGACCTGACGACACGTCCGATTCCTCAATTTCGAAGCAAAGCATCTCTGCATGAATGCCAGTCTCCTTTAATTGACCTCGAACAAAATCAGGAAAATTTGGGTCACATAGTGTGTCTTTAGCTACATTTATGAAAAACATCGACCTTGCTGTTGATTGGTGGGAAGAAAGCCACTGCAGTAGATACCTCACGACCCATCGATCTAAACGAGGCATCATTTTGTACTTTTCGACAAAAGGCAGAAATGTACCCGGTGGGATCAAATTGTCTTCTTCCTCAGGCATCCGGATCAGGATTTCATGGCGAGCAGATAAGTTTTCACTTTGTTTCATAGGTATAATTACCTGACAATACAAACAAAATTTACCTTCATCAATGGCCTGAGTAACACGATTTGCTGAAATACTCCATTCAGAGTCCTGTTCTCTCAGATCACTATTTAACAGCTCATTTTCCATAGGTTTATTGTGCTCGTTGTAGTACTTCTAAAATGTTGGTGTATTTTGCTCAGTACTGTACTATTGTGGCATATTCTCATCTAGATTACATATAAGATATTGTAAGTCGTCTAAAAATATTGAGCAAAATTAAGTATACTACCGCCTATACTTCCAATGATTTGCTCATTCAATCAACATAAGTTGAAAGTGATTTTCTTACACACCAGAATTTCCACAAATTACTTTTTGTTATGGAAAAACTTCTCGCCCTACCCTTGTCAATCGTAGTGACAACTATTTGATCAATCTCACCCTTTTTCAATGCCGCCTGTAAAGGTAAAAACCATTTCTCTTCCATCTCTTTCAGGCTCTCGCGCCAGCCATAGGCATCCCCATATTGAGACTTTCCATGCAAGGAATTAAGAAAAACAAGATGTCTACCAGGTTCGATAGACTGCTGCCATGTCTCCACATTATCCGGAAGCTCAGTATAATTCGTGCCACAAGCCAACGCCAAAGCACGGGGAAAAACATCATTGCTCCATATATGGGTATAAGGAGAACTGATTAGATTCGGCATAACACCACCACCCCAGAACCAAATGCTGTTAACTACTGGCTCTCCACGCTCTTCCCGAGCCTGGTTGAGTGGATGCTCGTGTAATAGCATTTGGATTTCGTTGAAGATTCCTCTCCAGAGCATATTCTCCGCGCCAAATGGTAAAAAATTGTTGATATTTTTGCTGGTAACTTCGCTGAGTAGGTGGGTATGAATAACAGGCGTTTTCGCTACACACAAATACCAGCGATCAGAGCATAGGGGCAGAAAAACCATCCTCTGCCGTTTAGCGCCGGATCCGTATGATGAAAGATGAAGATCATCCTCAGCAAAATGCTTATTAATAACATCGACAAATTGGCAAGCTTCTTCTGGTGAAATTCGGAAAATGAGGCTATCGGCCAATATGACTTGATCATACTCGACTAGCAAATGCACCGGGTCGGCTCGCAGCCAGTATTCATTTCCTACTTTCATATTTCCCATTTTGTCTGCTAGCAATGTGATAGATGCTACTGGCCAATCCTGCTGTTTCTCCACACTGAAGGTGCGGCACAGCCACGCTTCGACTCCTTGAGATTCATTTTCAGACTGCGAACTTTTTGCCAGAAGTGTTTCAATTGCGGGCAATGATAAATCCAGATAAATTTCTGGAAACGTATCTTTTGGCCAGAACAAGTTGGGAACAAAGAGATGTAAGTTCATTGAGAAATAACGCAAGTAAACAAAATATTAATTGGGCAGGTGGTGCAAAAACTTGGAATACGTGGCATATGAAAGCTAGATTTCTGCACCAGCCCTATAATATTTCGCAGATAATCAATAAACGACTATGGCTAGCAATCGAACTTTCTGCAAACAGATGGTCGTTTGAAAATCTGAAATTTTTGTGGGCAATGAATCATAATAACGACCATAGTAAGCAAACAAAATCCGCAATAAATTCACCAAAAAATGGATCTTTAGAAAAACTTTCCTCAACCACCTGCAACGGTCATCTGTTTAATTAGTAGCGAGCCACATTGTTTGGAACCACGCACTACCATGTCACTTCCCATCGCAGAGATGCCAAGTAACATGTCATTCAGATTGCCAGCAATAGTAATTTCTTCTACTGGGTAACGAACTTCGCCACCCTCTACCCAATAACCCACTGCACCCCGGGAGTAATCTCCTGTGACGGAGTTAACACCATGACCAAGTAGCTCCGTCACTAATAATCCTTTATCCATTTTCTTAAGCAATGCAGAAAACTCCAAAGGTGCGCCGTTATTTATAATCAGGTTATGGTTACCACCGGCATTTCCGGAAGTGCGTACCCCTAGCTTGCGCGCTGAATAACTGCCAAGAAAATAACCTTGCACCACTCCATCCTCAATAACCTTGCGTTCATGAGTTGCGACACCTTCATCATCAAATATACCGCTAGCTAAACCTTTTTTTAGATGGGGAAATTCATGAATCTGAACGTCTGGTGCAAACACCTTCCTGCCAATGCTATCTAATAGGAAAGATGACTTTCGATAAAGACTGCCACCACTTATGGCGCTAACAAAATGTCCTATTAAGCCTGAAGCGACTGGTGCTTCGAACAGAACTGGCACCTCGCAAGTGGCTATTTTTTTTGCCCCTAGGCGTGCCACACTCCTCATTCCCGCTCTCTTACCAACACATTCAACCAATTCCAGGTCATCCGCATCTCTAGCCACACTGTACCAATAATCACGCTGCATGGTGTCATTTTGACCAGCAATTACTGCACAGCTGATACTATGACGAGAAGTTGGATAACCACCCATGAATCCGGAGCTATTTGCGTAAATAAACTGTGATTCGCTTAACGAAATACTAGCCCCTTCGGAGTTGACAATACGCTTGTCAACTTCAAAAGCAGACGCTTCACAGGTCTGGGCAAGTTGTATTGCTTGCTCTACTGGCAAATCCCATGGATAGTACAAATCAAGATCGGGGAACTCCCGCGCTAGTAAGGCAGTATCGGCTAACCCCGCGCAATCGTCCTCAGCAGTGTATTTGGCTATAGAAAGGGCAGCTGCCACGGTGTCACCCACAGCTTGCGAGGAGAAATCCGAAGTACTGGCATGACCGCGCTTCTGACCTATATACACTGTCACTGACAATCCCTTATCACGATTGTATTCAATGGTTTCCACTTCACCTTTGCGCACAGTGACATTTTGACCAAAACCATCTGACACATCGGTCTCGCAGCTGCTGGCGCCACCTTTTTTGGCACAATTCAAAATATCGCTCGCTATCTGTTGGAGTATTTCAATTGGATAAGAAAAACGCGGAGAATGCGTAGCAATATCGTTCATGAGTAGAATTTACAGGAAAATTAGTTTCACCAAAAAAATGTTGTTTCGTGCTGCCTACTTACATAGCCTGAAAGACGTTTGGATTTGTGGAAAAGTCTAAATGGGATTTAGAACCAAATGACGTTATGATATCAGGTT
>SMVB01019212.1_pt1 | contig 15510 bp, 13 predicted proteins | sample 2456461 | NCBI WGS metagenome assembly SMVB01 (sample SAMN11095934, study PRJNA526329) | marine sediment metagenome | biome: Marine sediment; feature: Surficial sediment; material: Deep marine sediment; isolation source: Hadal surficial sediment | place: Pacific Ocean | collected 2014-05 | depth... | reverse complement strand
TTGAAGAGGTCCATGGGGATCGGGAATATGGTTGTCGAATTGTTCTCAGCGGCGATCTCCACGGCCGTCTGGAGGTATCGCAACTGAATGGCCACAGGGTAGTCCTGGATCAAGCGGGCAGCTTCGGCCAGCTTGACGGCCGCTTGCGCCTCTCCGGCGGCGGCGATGACCTTGCCCCGCCTTTCGCGTTCCGCCTCGGCCTGCCTGGCCATCGCTCGCTTCATCTCCTGGGGTAGACCGATGTCTTTGACCTCCACGGCCGTGACCTCGATGCCCCACGGATCGGTCCCCTGGTCGATGATGTCGCGGACCACCCGGTTGATCTGCTCGCGTTCGACCAGAATTTCGTCCAACTCGGACTGTCCGATGACACTGCGCAACGTGGTCTGCGCGAGCTGGCTCGTCGCGAAGTAGTAGTCTTCGATCTCTACGACCGCCTTGGCTGGGTCGGTGACGCGGAAATACACGACCGCGTTGACCGTCACGCTGACGTTGTCCCTCGTGATGGCATCCTGCGGGGGGATGTCGAGCGCGACGATCCTGAGATCCATCCTCTTCATGCGCTCGATCCCGAACGGGACCAAGAAAATGAGTCCGGGCCCCTTGGCGCTCGTGAGCCTTCCGAGCCTGAATACGACGCCGCGCTGATACTCGTACAGGATTCGCAGGCTCGAGAGCAGGGCCACGCCTCCGAAGCTGGCAAGCACGATCCACAGGGTAGCCATGTTACACCACCTCCGAAATCAGGGTGAATGGTGGCTGGCGCACGATCGCTGCGCCCTTCCTACCTACCCCCGAAAGGAGGGGATGGCTCCATTGACACCTCCTGAAACTCTTTTGAGGTTTGGGAGCTTGAACAGTACGGCGGAGTAGCTCAGGTGGTTAGAGCAGCGGAATCATAATCCGCGTGTCGGGGGTTCGAGTCCCTCCTCCGCTACTGAGAGCCGGGGCCGATGGCCCGGGCTCTTTTCTCGGGGAGACCGACGGTAGCGGGCGGGGCACACAGGTGGATAGGTTTCTTCTCTGAGTGGAGAAACGGATTATCGCGCAGTTGACGTAGTCGAGTCATCCAGGAGTTCGGGACATGAACGATCGGGCAACAACCCTACTCGAGGGGCGAAGAGAAAAGCTGGAGCGGGCATTGGGCCGCCCGCTCGCTGTCCCGGAGCCAGCCAGCGGTCCCGAGCTGTCGGAGTCCGAGCGGGACCACCTGCGCACTGCGGCGACCGACCTCTATCTCAACGAACTCGCCTGGGAGAACATCACCGAAGAGGAGCAGGTCGAGGGAGAGCCTCTCGCGGAGCTCACCTTTCCAGGATTTCTCGCGTTCATCCAGGGTCTTCTTCTGGAACAGGTCATGCCGGACTCTCTCGCACCGGCGAATCCGAGGCCGGAGATTGCGGAGGACTTGGTGAAGTTCTTAGCCGAGCGGGTCGTAGCCCTTCAGGACGAACTGGGGGGGGGCGGTGGGGCCGAGGGCGGTGACAGGGATGCCGAGCAGGAGGCACGGGACCTCGCCCTCACGGATCGCCTCCTCGACGTCGTGCTGTTCCGACTGCACGGGGTGGATCCGGCGGATGCCGAAGGCTTCAGGGACCCCGCACCGGCGTCCTGAACGCCGTGCCCCGTGACGCAGCCCCCATGGCCTCGCCCTGGCCGCCCTTACCTGGCGGGTAGCCCGCTCTTCATCGCCCACCGCGGCGGCGCCAAGCTCGCCCCCGAGAACACGATGGAGGCATTCCGTCTTGCCGTGGACACGTGGGGAGCGGACGTACTGGAGACGGACGCGCGCCTCACGTCCGATGGTGAAGTCATCCTGTTGCACGATGAGACGGTGGGACGTACCTGCGACGATGAGGGGACCGTCGCCGGGATGCCGTGGAGTCGCGTGAGGGCGCTGGATGCGGGATACCACTTCCGGGACCTCGCCGGTGAGACGTCCTTCCGGGGGTGCGGCGTGTCCATCCCCCGATTCGAGGAGGTGCTCGAGGCGTTCCCGAATACACGTCTGAATGTCGATACCAAGTGCAGGAGAGTGGCGCAGCCGCTGGCGGAGATCATCCGGCGGCACCGTGCTCACGATCGGGTGCTGATCGCCGCGGAGGTGGAGAGGCACCGTAGAGTGGTGCGGGGCTACGCGGGACCGTGGGGAGCGTCCCGCCGGGACATCGCACTCTTCTGGAGCGCTGGTCACCTCCGTCTTACCACGTGGTTCCGGCCTCGCTTCGACGTTCTACAGGTGCCGGAGGTGTGGCACGGAATCCGGGTCGTCACGCCGCGCTTCGTGTCCGAAGCGCATCGCCTGAACCTACCCGTCCATGTCTGGATTGTGGACCGCGAGCAGGACATGAGCCGACTCCTCGCGTGGGGAGTGAACGGCATCCAGACGGATCGGCCGGATGTGCTTTCGCGCGTCCTGGCGCGGGAAGTCGGACGTGTTCCACCTCCCGATTCACCTGATTCACACTCATGAACGCCAACACCGGGCTCGCGCACGACTTCACGGACCACGTCGTGCAGCGTGGGTTCTTCACTGCGGGCGACCGGATTTTGGTTGGCGTTTCTGGTGGGGTGGATTCCTTGGCTCTGCTCCATCTTCTGAGGTTCTCCCCCGGGTTACCCGCCACCGAGCTGGTGGTGGGCCATCTCGACCATCGAATGCGCTCCGGGAGTGATGCCGATGCGCTCTGGGTTCACGGATGGGCCACCGCGTGGGGCCTCGAGTGCAGACTCGCCCGGGCCGAGACGTGCTTGTCGAGCGAGGAGGAGGCACGTTCCGCGCGCTACGCCTTCTTCGAGCGAGAACGGAAGGCGCTACGAGCTCGGTGGGTTCTGACAGCGCATCATGCCGACGATCAGGCGGAGACGATTTTGTTTCGTATTGTACGGGGCACAGGATTGCACGGTCTCGAAGGCATTCCGGAAAGAAGGGCCCCAGGCATCCTACGTCCGCTCCTTCCGTTCACCCGGGATCGTCTGTCCGAGTACGCGGACGCGGCGGGTATTCGACCCCGCGTAGATTCGTCCAATGAGGATCCGCGGTTCGCCCGCAACGTCATCCGAAACGAAATTCTGCCTCGTCTCGAATCGGCGATCGCACCGGGCGCCCGGCGGTCCCTTCTGCGTTTGGGGCGTATCGCCCGTAAGGAGGAAGCTGCCTGGAAGTCCATAGTCGAAGATCTGGTCCAGGACCTGGTGACCGAAGAGGACGATGTCCGCATCGAAATCAAACGTGCGGAGTTCTTGGGCCACCATGAGGCGGTGCGCGCTCGAATCCTTCGGGAGTTGGCCGGCCGATTGGGGGCCAACCTGGGCGAGGCGGGAACCCGATCCGCCTTGGCGTTTACTAGCGCCGGTACCAGCGGCCATGGGCACCCGATTTCCGGTACGGTGCGTCTGGTCCGATCCTTCGACCGGCTGGTCTTCTGCCATACGTCCGATCCAGGTGCCGAGCGGACCTTCGATATCGAAGGTCCGGGGGACGGGCGAGGGGCTTTCTTGATCGGGGGTCATGACTGGTCGGTCACCTGGTCCCTGGGACTGGGTCCCGTGAGTCCATGGGTGGAGAGGTTCTCCGTTTCGGGGCTCGCATTTCCGGTAACCCTGCGTGGATGGAGATCGGGGGATCGCATGAAGCACTCCTATGGATCGAAGAAACTGAAGAAGATCTTCGGCGAGAAACGCGTAGGTCTAGAGGAGCGCTCCCGGGCCCCGGTGGTCGTGGACGGTAAAGAACGGGTTCTCTGGATCCCGGGTGTGGCCAGGTCCTCGCTCCTCTTGCCTGGCGCCGAGGATGATGCGCTTATGCTGTCGGTATCGTCCGCTGTGGTCCCGCGGAAGGGTGAGACGGCGGGTGAGGCGGCAGTGGATCTTCCGTGAAAGCTTCCGCTACCCACGTTACGTTATAATAGTGACGTTGTAACGTCGGTGAGAACTCCGATGCCGCTTGAGGTGTTATCCACATATGGCTGAACAAGATCCGCTTCGAACGCCGGAAGATGGCTCCAAGATGACCCGTGTCTCCAGGACCGGGGCCTTTTGGTTGCTGCTCGTCCTCATGGCCGCTCTCCTGGTCCAGTTGATGCGAGGGCAGGAGGCCGCCGTGATCGAGTTCACCTATACCGAGTTCAGGACGCAACTCGACGCCGACAATATCCTGGAGGTGACCGTCATCGCGAGTCGGCGAATCGAAGGCGAGCTCAGGGCCCCCCGCATTGAGGAGGGCAGCGAGTTCCAGAATTTCGTGACAATGCTTCCGGGTGAGATCAGCGACGAGCTTCTCGCAGACCTGGAGCAGCACGATGTCGAGATTTCGGGTCGGCTGGAGACGCGGGGATGGGGTACAATCCTCGTGCAAGCTTTGCCCTGGGTTCTGTTCATCGCGTTCTGGATCTGGATTTTGCGGACCTTCCAGGGTGGGGGCAATCGCGCGTTCCAGTTCGGACGGTCCAAGGCGAAGATGATCTCCCCCGAAGCGCCAAAGGTGACGTTCGCGGACATCGCCGGTGCGGATGAGGCCAAGAATGAACTCGAGGAGGTCATCGAGTTCCTCAAGGACCCCCAGCGGTTCTCGCGGCTCGGCGGCCGTCTGCCCAAGGGGGTCCTCCTGGTGGGCCCTCCCGGGACGGGCAAGACCCTCCTCGCGCGAGCCGTCGCCGGAGAGGCGTCTCGGCCGTTCTTCCAGATGTCGGGTTCGGACTTTGTCGAGATGTTCGTAGGAGTGGGCGCTTCCCGGGTTCGGGACCTTTTCGAGCAGGGGAAGGCTCAGGCTCCCTGCATCATCTTCATCGATGAGATCGATGCGGTAGGCCGCCACCGTGGAGCTGGCCTGGGTGGCGGCCACGACGAGCGAGAACAGACGCTGAACGCCCTCCTGGTCGAGATGGATGGGTTCGAGACGAACGAGGGAGTGATTCTACTGGCGGCCACGAACCGGCCCGATGTGCTCGATCCCGCCCTTCTGAGGCCGGGCCGCTTCGATCGGCAGGTGATCGTGGATTTCCCCGACGTGCGGGGGCGGGAAGGGATTCTCCGGGTGCACGCCAAGAAGTTGCCGCTCGCCGCGGATGTGGAGCTGAAGGTCCTGGCCAAGGGCACGCCGGGGCTGAGTGGCGCGGATCTCGCGAACATCTGTAACGAGGCCGCTCTTCTCGCGGCTCGGGACGACAGCGATAAGGTCGCCATGTTCCATTTCGAGGCGGCGAAGGACAAGGTCATGCTCGGTGCCGAGCGGCGGAGCCTGGTTCTGACCGACTCGGAGCGGAAGCTTACCGCGTATCACGAAGCGGGGCACGCCGTCATCGGGCTGAGGCTGCCGGGGCTCGACCCGCTGCACAAGGTTACGATCGTGCCCCGGGGCAGTGCGCTCGGACTCACGGCTAGCCTACCGGAGGAAGATCGGCACTCGTATACGAAGGATTGGCTCGAGGGACAGCTGTGTATGCTGTTCGGAGGACGCGTCGCGGAGGAGATCATCTTCGGCCCCGAGAAGATCACCACCGGGGCGGGGAACGACATCGAGAGGGCGACTGAGATGGCGAGGCAGATGGTGACTCGCTTCGGGATGTCCGACGTGATCGGACTCATGGCGATCGGCAACTCCAACCAGGAGGTCTTCCTGGGCCGGGAGTTGGTTCAGCGCCGGGAGATTTCGGAGCATACCGCCCAACAGGTGGATCAGGAGATCAAACGTGTGTTGGATGAGGCTCAGGAGCGCGCGCGCTCGATCGTCACGGAGCACGGGGATCTCCTCGAACGCCTCGCACAGGCCCTCCTCGATCGGGAGACCCTGGACGCCGCTGAGATCTTACTCGTGGACGCCGGCAAGGAGCTTCCGCCCCCTGCTGCGAACGGCAGCGGAGAGGCCGGCGACGGCTCAGCGAAGTCGAAAGAAGGGGGTTCGGCGGACGGCGGAGAGCCGGAGGCGGATGAAGCGGACGCGGAGTCGGACGCGGAGTTGGACACCGCGTCGGTGGATGAGGCGGACGTCGAAACAGAGGTACCGACGGCTGTGAAGGTTGGTGAAGAGCCGTCCGGCGAGGAAGAGACGAGCCCCGGTACGGTGCGCACTCCCGCAGTGCAGCTCAGCGCCGAGGACCCGGAGGCCGACGCTTCGGGCTAAGTGTCTCAGCTCTGGTCCCAGCTCCAGTTCTTCCGTCCGGGGTGGCGGGACCTCCTACAGATCCTCCTCGTGGCCCTCCTGTTGTTTCGAGTCCTTCTCATCATCCAACGGACTCGAGCAATGCAGATTTTGCTCGGGGTCCTCGTCATCGCGGCGGCCTATCTGCTCTCTCAGGTCTTGGCGTTGACGCTCATCGAAACCTTGCTCGAATACTTATTACAGTACGGCGTGATCGCGGCGCTTGTGGTGTTTCAGCCGGAACTCCGGACGGCGCTCACCCGGCTGGGTCAGAGCCGACTCCTGCGCATCGTGAACCCGATGCCGGAAAACCAGCTCATCGATGAGATCGTACACGGGGTGGAAGAACTCGCCCGAAAGAAGACGGGGGCGATCATCGTTCTGGAGCAGGACGTGGGCCTCGATGAATATGCCCAGACGGGTAGCCGAGAGCGAGTACGCGTCTCGGCGGCCATGCTCCAGACGATCTTTACGCCAGGCACGCCTTTGCACGATGGCGCGGTAATCATTGTGGGAGCCGAAATCCGGGCCGCGGGCGCGATTCTACCGTTGACGCAGTACGCGGTCACCGACAAGACACTGGGTACACGACATCGGGCGGCGATCGGCCTGAGCGAGGAGACCGATGCCCTGGTCATCGTAGTCAGTGAAGAAACGGCGAAGGTTTCGGTGGCGTCGCGGGGCCGCCTCGAGCGGGATGTCGACGCGGCTCGCCTCCGGGAAATTCTCGGTGGATCCTCGCCGGAGCGCTCCGCTGCTATTGCGTCGGCCCCAACACTCGCGTGACTCCGATCCTTTCCCGCACTAGAAATTTTCAGGCTGGTACCGTACATTGGCCGCGACTTGTAAGATAAGGGTCGCCGAACCGTCGGCGATCACGGGGCTTGTTTCTAAAGGAGCAGTGCTTGGACGCCAGCCAATACCACCTTCTGTCATTGTTCTCCGATGGCGGGTTCATGATGTATCCGCTCGTGCTGTGTTCGCTCATAGCCCTGGGTGTGATCATTGCCAAGTCGTGGACTCTATACGTTGCACATGCGAGCACGCAGGCCGTGCTCGCCGAGGTCGAGGAGGCCACTTCAGGCGGCCGCCTGGTTGAGGCCGCCGAGCTCGCCGCGTCGCACCCTGGCCCAACGGCCGCGATTCTTGTGGCGGGACTGCGCCGCATCACGGAGGGCAAGTCGAGCGAGAAGGAGTTGGCTTCAGCCATTCGCACCACGGGGACGATCGAACTCGGATTCCTTGAGCGGGGCCTCGTCATTTTGGCCACCGTGGCCAACGCTGCGCCGCTCCTGGGCTTCTTGGGCACCGTGATCGGAATGATTATCGCGTTCGCCTCCATCGAGGCTGCCGGGAATGTCGACGCGACGCTTGTCGCAGGGGGGATCAAGGTGGCGTTGTTGACGACGGCGACGGGGCTGTTGATCGCGATCCCGGTCAATATCGGGTACAACTTCTTCGTTACGCGCATCGACAGCCTGATCCTCGACATGGAGCAAGGCGCGCAGAAGATCCTCGATCTGGCTTATTCGTTGGGAGTCGACAGGAACCTTTCCGGCGGATAGCCGGTAGCTGGGCACACTAAAGAGGGCTGTAGCATGGCTGTACTGGACAAGAAAAAAACGAAGGTCAACGACAAGGTACCGTCCTCGTCGATGGCCGATATCGCGTTCCTGCTTCTGATCTTCTTTCTGGTGACCACGACCTTCCCGAAGGACAAGGGACTTGCGATCGTCCTTCCAGAGGAGGGAGGGGAGGTCGAGATCAGTCCGCGGAACATCCTTCACATCATCATTCAGCCCAATGGGCTCGTCGAGGTGAAGCGTGGTGAAAGCCCGCAGGTGCAGACGGTATCGCCCGAGGCTATCGAAGGTCTTTGGCGGCAGGATGTGAGTGAAAACCCGAATCTCATCGCTGCCGTAAAGACCCATCCCCAGGCGCCCTACAAGTTCATGGTAGACGTGTTGGATGCGCTTCACACGGCCGGTGCAGAACGTATTTCACTGCAACTCTTCGAGGGTTAGGGGCCATGCCGATCAAAGGGGGAGGATTCTCGCGCAAGTCGAAGGCGTCTTCAGAAGTACCGGATTCCTCGATGGCCGACATCGCGTTCCTGCTTCTCATCTTCTTCATGGTGACCACCGTTTTCCAGAAGGACCGGCAGCGGGACATCGTATGGCCGGAGGCGGAGGCCACCCAGAAGATCGATGAGAAACTGAAGAACATTCTCAACATCTGGGTGCAGCGGGACGGGAGTATCTTCATCAACGACCGGCCCTATGGGATGGGCGAGGTTTCCGGTGTGATAGCCCCGCTTTACGCAGCTTCGGATCGAGCGTTGGTGATTTCGATCCGAGGGGATCGGGAAGTACAGTACAACACGGTGGACCAGCTTCAGAAGCAGTTGGTGGCGGCCGGCGTGGTGAGGGTCGTATTCGCCACCGAGTTGGAGCAACGTATGGCACGGGAGCAAAGATGAACGCGAAAGCTGTTCCCGCTAAGGCGACGGCCATTAACCTCGAGACGGAGAACGACCGATTCAAGAGGTCCTTCGGATCGTGGTTTTGGGGTTCGATGATTACAGCGACGGTCTTCCACTTCATGCTCTTTCAGTTCTGGCCGACTCAGACGGCGGAGGACGTGTCCTTCGCGGCCGAAGAGTTGGAGGTGATCGAGCTTCCCCCGGAGATTGAGATTCCGCCGCCACCCGAGGCGATTTCCCGGCCCGCGACGCCGGTGATGGCCGTGACGGACATCGATGACGATATCACGATCGCCCCGACTACCTTCGCGGATAATCCGGTCGACGACTTGCCTCCTCCGCCCACCGACGACGGGGTGTCGGAGCTATCGGCCGCTCCGAGGTTCACGCCCATGACTGTTCGGCCGGAGATCCTGAACAGGAGTGAGGTTCAAGCAGCCTTGATGAGGCTGTATCCTCCCATTCTTCGGGATGCCGGAATCGGCGGGTCGGTGACCGTTTGGTTCTTCATTTCGGAGCAGGGCTTGGTGTTGGACAGGAGGGTTTCCGAGAGCTCCGGTCACATTCCGTTGGACGAGGCGGCCCTCGAGGTCGCAGATGTCTTCAGATTTTCGCCAGCCCTGAACCGGGAACAGATCGTCCAGGTCTGGATTCAGCTTCCGATTACTTTCCAGGTCCAAAACTAGCTGGTCCGACGGTTCTTCGGAGACGACCCCGCCGGCGTGGCCGGCGGGGTCGTTTTTTTCGATCGATACCCTGTGTCAGCAGCCTTCTTGCGTAATACGATAGAATGATCACCTCCACCTATGATGAGCGAGTCACGGCATCGCTGCCGAAGATCCAGGATCGGATTTCCGAGGCGGCAGGGCGGAGCGGCCGTTCCTCGGACGATGTTACCTTGGTGGCGGTGACCAAGGCGCATCCGATCGAAGCCGTTCAAGCGGCACTCTCCCATGGTCTGTTCGACTTGGGTGAGAATAGGACGGAGGAGCTCGCATGGAAGCACGCGACAGTGGAAGACGGGCGGGCTCAGTGGCATATGATTGGCCATGTCCAGCGGAGGAAAGCGCCACGGCTCGTTGGCATCGCCGACCTGGTCCATTCGATCGATTCGGTCCGGCTTGCCGAGCGGCTCTCGAGGGCAGCCGTGGCGGCGGGCGAGGTTATCCCAGTCTTGGTGCAGGTGAACACATCCGGAGAGGAGAGCAAAGGTGGCTTTCAGGGCGGTGGCCTCAAGGATCAAATTCTGAGCGTGCTTGTTTTACCGGGTCTGGAGGTCCGGGGCCTCATGACGATGGCTCCGTTCACATCAGACGAGGCATCACTTCGGCGCACATTTGAGGGGGTCCGGATCCTCCATGAGGAGCTTCGGGCGTTCGAGGGGTATTGTGGGGACCATCTCTCAATGGGTATGACGAACGACTTCGAGATTGCCATCGAGGAGGGCAGCACAATGATTCGGATCGGCACGGCTCTTTTCGGGAAACGAATGGACCATGATTGATCTCACACCGTTGGATGTCCGCAAGAAGCGCGGGGATTTCGGCAAGGGGCTTCGGGGTTACGACCCGCAGGAGGTCGACACCTTCCTCGAGTTGGTCGCGGAGCGGATGGAGGTGTTGGTCAAAGAAAATCTCGCCTTCCGTGGGGAGATAGACCAGCTGGGACAGAAGGTCGTCGTTCAGGAGGGACGGGAACAGGCGGTTCAGGACGCGTTGGTGACCGCGCAGGAGCTCCGCCAGGATGTGAAAAAGCAGGCCCACCGCGAAGCGAAGCTCCTGGAACGGGAGGCACGAGGACGCGTCAAGGTAATGATTGCGGAGTCCGAGAAGCTCCTCACCGAGCATCACACCGCCCTGCAGGAGTTGGAGCGCCAACGTGAACGGTTCTTGAAGGCTTTTCGGACCCTCCTGGAGCGTGAGTTGGACACCGTCGAGGTTGAGTTTGGCCGAGCCCCACTCGAGGACGTCACGCTGGATCTTGAGCTCGGACAAGGACGCTGGTCGATCGCGGAGGACGACGCCAGGGACGAGGACGAGGACCAACAAGACGCGGGAGGCAAGAACGAGCAGCACGAGGAGCAAGCGAAAGGTCGTGCTCCCACCGCCGGATCGGCGAAGCCGAAGGCAAAGGAGCGGGCGACGAAGGTCGACGACCGGAGACCTCCCGAGGGGAAGGAAGGTGATGACTCGTTGTGGCTCTCTTCGATCATGACGGATCGGAAGGATAAGGGCACGGAGTGACAGTTTAGGAATGACCTGATGCGATATCCGGCGATCCCCGACAAACTGATTACCCTCGAGGAGGAAACGCTGGCCCGCTGGCGGGACGAAGACCTTTTTCGCCAGACACTGAAGGCCACGGAATCCGGCGAGCCGTTCGTTTTTTTCGAAGGTCCCCCTACCGCTAACGGCCGCCCGGGACTTCACCATATCATCAGCCGGACGATCAAGGATCTGGTGTGCCGATTCCGGACGATGGAGGGGCGGAGCGTTACGCGCATCGCCGGGTGGGACACACATGGGTTGCCCGTCGAGATCGAGGCCGAGAAAAGACTGGGGATTTCGGGCAAGCCCGAAATCGAGGCTCTCGGCATCGCGGAGTTCAACGCGGCTTGCCGCGACTCGGTTTTTACGTATAAGAAGGATTGGGAAGCCCTCTCCGAACGTATCGGCTATTGGCTGGATTACACGCGACCGTATGCCACCCTCGACCTCGATTACGTGGAAAGTGTATGGTGGATTCTCAAGCAACTCGCGGACCGGGGTCTCCTATACCGAGGGTACAAGAACGTCCCGTATTGCCCACGGTGCGGGACCGGGCTCAGCTCCCATGAAGTTGCGTTGGGATACCGGGATATCGAGGACTCATCTCTCCACTTTTTGTGCCCCTGGCTGACGAACGAGGGCGAGCCGGACCCCGAAGGGCGAGCGTTCCTGGTCTGGACGACGACGCCGTGGACGGTCCCTTCCAACGCCGGCTTGGCCGTTCATCCGGATCTCACCTACGTGGACGTCCAGTACGAGGGACGGCGTCTGGTATTGGCCGAGGAGCGACTCGATGCCGTACTTGCTGAGGGAGTCGAGGTCCTTCAACGGTTTAAAGGGTCCGAGCTGGCAGGAACTCGTTATGCCCGGCCGCTCGAGGTCGTCCCCGCTCCTGACGATCGCGGGAATGGCTGGACCGTAATCACCGAAGACTTCGTCAGCTCCGAGGACGGTACAGGCATCGTTCACATCGCACCTGCCTTCGGCTCAGATGACTACGCTGCAGGCCAGCGGCACGGTTTGCCGATGCTCCGGCCGGTCGACGATGCGGGATTGTTCGTCGAGGGGACTGAGTTGGTGGCGGGCGTGTTCGTGAAGGACGCCGATCCGGTGTTGGTGGAGGCGCTCGAGTCTCGGGGGAATCTCTTCCGCTTCGGCACCGCCGTGCACTCCTATCCGCACTGTTGGCGCTGCGAATCGCCGCTCATCTACATCGCCAGGGATTCGTGGTTCGCCGCCACCTCCACCCTGAAGGACCGAATGTTGGCCTACAATCGGGCTGCGAACTGGTTCCCGCCGGATGTCGGCGAGGGCCGAATGGGAGAGTGGCTCAAGGGGAACGTTGACTGGGCCCTCTCTCGGGACCGGTACTGGGGTACGCCGCTCCCGGTATGGGTGTGCGATCAAGAGCCGGACCATCTGAAGTGGATCGGGAGCTACGACGAGTTGGCGGAGCACGCCGGATCCCTGGGAGACGACTTCGACCCCCACCGTCCCTACATCGACGAGCACACGTGGAATTGTAAAGAGTGTGCCGGGACCATGAGGCGGGTGCCAGAAGTTATCGACGCCTGGTTCGACTCGGGCGCGATGCCGTACGCACAGTGGCATTACCCCTTCGAGGGTAAGGACGACTTCGAGCGGCACTTTCCGGCCGACTTCATCTGTGAAGGGCTCGATCAGACGCGGGGATGGTTCTACTCCCTCCTGGCCATCTCCGCGATGCTGGACAAAGGCCCACCCTTCCGAAACGTGGTGGTGAACAATCTGATCCTCGATGCCGAGGGCCAGAAGATGTCGAAATCAAGTGGTAATACGGTGAATCCGTGGGATGCCATCGCTGATCATGGGGCCGACGCCATTCGCTGGTACCTGATCACATCAAGCAACCCCTGGGTGCCGAAACGGTATGATCCCGCCGCCGTCCAGGAAACATCGCGGAAGTTTCTGGATACGCTCTTCAACACGTACCGCTTCTTTACGCTCTACGCCAACGCCGAGAACTGGTCGCCTTCTGAGGCCGATCCGCCGCCCCAGGAACGGAACCTGCTCGACCGCTGGCTGATTTCCAGGCTGAGTTCGGTGGTGGCGGAGGTGCGCTCGGAGTTGAACGCCTATCAGCTCACTCGAGCCTACCGAACTCTGGGCGAATTCGTCAGTGAGGAGCTGTCCAATTGGTATGTCCGGCGGTCCCGACCCAGGTTCTGGGGAAATACGGACGACGACGACACTCGTGCGGCGTTCAGGACACTGTGGGAGGCGCTGCGCACCGTCTGCCTCCTCTCAGCGCCGGTGACACCCTTCGTTTCCGACTGGATCTACCGTGGACTCACAGGGAAAAGTGTTCATCTCGAAGCGTTTCCGGGTTACAGCTCGGCGGACGGCTCTGCGGAGGGTCCGGCGGCTCGTGATGAATCGCTCGAGAGGGAAGTTGAAGCGGTGAGGGCGCTGGTATCCCTTGGCCGAGCCGCCCGAGAGGAGGTCAAGATTCGGGTGCGCCAGCCGCTAAAGCGCTTGTTCGCGGTGGTTCCCGAAGGGTTGCAGATTCGGAGTGAGGTCCTGGATCTCCTCCGGGATGAACTCAACGTCAAGGCGGTGGATTTCTTGGCATCGGCAGATGGCCTGGTTACGCTGGCCGCGAAGCCGAATTACAAGACATTGGGCCCCAAATTCGGAAAAAAAACAGAACTTGCCGCCACCGCGATTCGCGGACTTTCCGAAGCGCAATTACAGGCCCATGCAGCGGGGGATCCGGTGTCGATCGAAGTCGCGGGCCACACCGCTGTGCTCGATCGCGAGGATCTAACGGTCGAAGAGGAGTCCAAGGGGGAGTTGGTGGTGCGATCCGAGGGCGGGTACACGGCCGCCCTCGACCCGACCCTGGATGAAGAGTTGAAGGCGGAGGGAAGCGCGCGCGAGTTGGTCAACCGCATTCAACGGCTGCGCAAGGACTCCGGGTTGGCCATCACGGACAGGATTCGGCTTGCTGTGTACGGTCCGGAGCGTATCAGGGCAGCGGCGCATGACCACCATGATTTCATCTGTGATGAGACTCTGGCGCTTCAACTCGAGATCTACGATGGCCAGGACACCATCAATGGCTACGACTCCGTCCAGAATGTAACAATCGATGATATGGACGTCGTGATCGCGCTCAGTCAGGGGGGGGAAAGCCGCCCGTCGGCGGGCCGGACCGGCGCCGGAGATCAGGATTGAAAGAGACAGAGGAGCGGGTGGAGCTTCTTACCGTCCGCCATGCCGGGGATCGGCTCGATGTCTATGTGGCGGAGAATTCGGACCTCTCCCGGACCCGTGTGCAGGCCCTCTTGGCGGAGGGTAGGATACGGGTCGATGGGCACATGGCACGAAAGGCCGATCGGCTCGAGGCCGGGCAGGAGATCGAGGTGCGGGTTCCCCCGCCGGAGACGCTGGAGGCCCAGCCCGAGGATCTCGCGTTGGACGTTCTGTTTGAGGATTCGTCGCTCCTCGTCGTGAACAAACCGTCAGGCATGGTCACTCACCCGGCGCCGGGGCATCCCACCGGAACTTTGGTTAATGCACTCCTTGCGCATACGGACGACCTGTCGGGTATTGGTGGTAAGCTGCGGCCCGGAATCGTGCATCGTCTGGATCGTTATACGTCGGGACTCATGGTTGTGGCCAAGAGTGATAGGGCGCACCACGCTCTTTCCGAGGCGCTACAACGGCGTGAAATCAAACGGCTGTATATTGCGGCATCATGGGGGCATCTTTCTAAGTCACCCCTCGAGGTTGATGCGCCCATCGGACGTGATCCGGTAGAGCGGCAGCGTATGGCGGTAGTCGAGAAGGGGCGCAATGCCGTGACACACCTTCGTGTCATGGAGCGTTGGATCGGTGCCGAGTTGTTACGGGTAGCGTTGGGCACGGGGCGAACCCATCAGATTCGGGTTCACCTTGCGCATATTGGGCATCCCGTGGTCGGGGATCCCGTGTATGGTGTAGGGTGGGAGCGCGGGATGGGTGGCAAAGCTCGGCAATGGGCAAAAATGCTGGCCAAGAACGTGGGACGGCAGTTCCTCCACTCATGGCGGCTCGCCTTCGAGCATCCGGTGAGTGGAGAATTGATGCGATTTGAGCTTCCACTCCCGGCGGACCTAGAGACGTGTGCCGAATGGGCAAGAAAAGACTGCGTACCGTGATGGAGGCTGGTGTAGAGCTGTGGTAGCGTCGGATCTGGATCCGAAATTTACGTTCGATAGTTTTGTCGTGGGACCGGCCAACCGGCTCGCGGCGGCGGCGGCGCGGCGCGTGTCTGATGCGCCGGGCACGTCCTATAACCCCCTTTTCATCTATTCGTCATCGGGTCTGGGGAAGTCTCACATCCTCAACGCGATCGCCCACTATGCTGCCCGGGTACATCCCGGCTTCGGCGTCGCGTACGTGACCGTCGAGAGCTTCCTCAACGAGCTCACGCAGTCCATCCAGGCCGGGTTGGAGAAAGAATTCCGTGAACGGTACCAGGAGCTCCACATCCTTCTCCTTGACGACGTCCAGTTCTTTACCGGGCAAAAAGAAGCTCAGGAGATTCTTCTCAGGCTTCTGGACGGAATGAGCAAATCCGGGGGTCAGGTCGTCCTTGC
>SMVB01271414.1_pt1 | contig 15513 bp, 12 predicted proteins | sample 2456461 | NCBI WGS metagenome assembly SMVB01 (sample SAMN11095934, study PRJNA526329) | marine sediment metagenome | biome: Marine sediment; feature: Surficial sediment; material: Deep marine sediment; isolation source: Hadal surficial sediment | place: Pacific Ocean | collected 2014-05 | depth... | reverse complement strand
CTGTACTGGAAGCGCGGCACGACGGCCGGTGCCTGGGGCGCCATGATCACCGGAATCACATTGGCGCTGACCGGCATGGTGCTCAATCAGAAGATCGAGGACTTCCCGATCACCGGCCAGGAGATGACGTTCATCGTCATGGCCGCGTCGGTGGCTGTGTACGTGGGCGTATCGCTGCTCGGACCACGCAGGGAAGCTGACATGGACCGCCTGCTGAACCGAGGGCCCTACGCGTTGGACGACGAAACGTCGGTCGCCTACGGCGAAGCCAGGACGTGGCGAGAGCGGCTCGGCCTGAGCCGGGAATTCACACGGGGCGACCGGATCATCACGTACATCTCGGTCGGCTGGCCGGTGGCGTGGACGCTGATATTCCTCGGCGGCACGATCTACAACTTCTTCGTCCCGGTTCCCGCCGAGACGTGGCTGCGATTCTGGCACGGCTGGACCTGGGTCGTGCTGGGGGCGTCGATCGCGGTCGTCACGTGGTTCACGATCGGCGGCGCGCACGACATGGTGTACCTGTTCCGGAACCTGCGCCGGCGCGAGAACGCGCTCGAGGACGGCCGCGTGCCGGATCGCTAGGATGCTCCCCTTGCGTGCCCGTTGCTCCATCCTCGTCGCCGTCCTGCTGGCCGGTTGCGCCGGCCCGCAGCAGTCCGCCGCGCCGCCACCGCCGGAAGCGGTCGAGCCCCCGCCACCGCCGGGCCCGAACTACTACTTCTGCCAGCATGTGCGAAAGCCCCTCGAGATCGACGGCAAGATCATGGAGGACGGGTGGGAACGGGCCCGGTGGACCGAACTGTTCGTCGACATCGAGGGGTCCGCCAGGCCCGCGCCGCGCCACGGCACGTCCGTGAAGATGATGTGGGACCAGCAGTACCTCTACGTCGGCGCGGTGATGGACGAGCCGGACCTGCGGGCATCGCTCACCGAACACGACTCGATCATCTACAACGACAACGACTTCGAGGTCTTCATCGATCCCGACGGCAACAGTCGTGACTACTACGAAATCGAGATCAACGCTTTCAACACGATCTTCGATCTTTACCTGCCCAAGACGTACGACGCCGGCGGCAAGGCCGACCTCGACTGGAACTGCGAGGGCCTCAAGACCGCGGTCCGGATCAACGGCACGTTGAACGACCCCTCCGATCGCGACGTCGGCTGGTCCGTCGAGATGGCGATCCCGTGGAGCGCGCTGGCGCCGCACGCGAACGTCCCGTCACCGCCGCGACCCGGGGACGTCTGGCGGATCAACTTCTCGCGTGTCCAGTGGCAGTTCACGGTCGCCGACGGCGCATACGAGACCGTGCCGGACACGCCCGAGGACAACTGGGTGTGGTCGCCCCAGGGCGTGATCAACATGCACAAGCCCTATGAATGGGGCTACGTCGAGTTCATCCGGCAGTGGTAGAGGCAGTGCCCTCCGCCATCCGCGGCCTGCTCGTCGGTCGTACGAACGGCCCTGACGACCCAGGAACGCGGTTTCTGCTGATGCACGCGCGTCAAGAACCGGCTTATTCAAAATCGCATTTTGAATTAGCCGACAATACCATTCTCCAGCGATGATTACGCGGGACCTCACAGACCGGCTGATTGAAGCTGCCCGTGGCTTTCCGGCAGTCACCCTGACGGGCCCCCGGCAGAGTGGCAAGTCCACGTTGTGCCGGGCCGTCTTCCCCGGACTGCCCTATGTCAACCTCGAGGCACCTGACATCCGCAGCTTCGCCACCGAGGACCCGCGGGCTTTCCTGGCCCGGTATCCGGACGGCGCCGTGATCGACGAGGTCCAGCGTTGCCCCGAACTGCCCTCGTACCTGCAGGGCGTCATCGACGAGGACCCGCGCCCCGGAAAATGGATTCTCACAGGCTCGCAGAACCTGGCGTTGCTCGAGTCGGTCAGTCAGTCACTGGCCGGTCGCGTCGCGGTGCTGCACCTCCTGCCGCTCTCATTTCCGGAGGTGTCCCGATTCAGGCAACACCCCACGTCGCTCGATGCAGTGCTCGGCGCAGGCGGCTATCCGCGTATCTTCGACCAGCGACTGACGCCAAGCGACTGGCTCGGCTCATACGTCGCCACCTACGTGGAGCGCGACGTGCGGACGCTTACGGGGATCGGCGACCTCTCGACCTTCCAGCGGTTCCTCCAGTTGTGCGCGGGCCGGACGTCGCAGTTGCTGAAGCTGTCCTCGCTCGCGTCGGATTGCGGGATCACGCAGCCCACCGCGAAGGCGTGGCTGTCGGTGCTCGAGACCAGCTTCATCGCCTTCCGGCTGAAGCCTTGGAGCGGCAACATCCGCAAGAGGCTGGTGAAGACACCGAAGCTTCAGTTCTATGACACGGGGCTGGTCTGCTGGCTGCTGGGTATTCGGACCGCCGAACAGCTTCACAGCCACCCGCTCCGCGGACCGATCTTCGAAACCTGGGTCGCATCGGAGATCGTCAAACACAGGGCCAACCGTGGCGAGTCGGGGGGGCTTTACTTCTTCCGGGACCGACACGGATTGGAGGCCGACCTCGTGGTCGAGGAGGGCGGAACGCTCACCGTCATCGAGACCAAGTCAGGACAGACCGTGACCAATGACATGCTGTCCTCTGTCCGTCGAGTCACCTCGGCACTCGACGAGGTCGGAAAGATCGCGACGGTCGTGGTCCATGGGGGCGACGATCTGCAGCACAGAAGCGGCATCGATGTGCTGCCGTGGTCACGGCTCCACGAGCGACAATGGTGATTCCTCGCCGCCCGTGCTCTACACTTGAGCCGTCGTGACCGCCGACGTAAGGGGAGCACCGTGCGAATCGCCATTATCCTTCTTGTGCTCGTGGTCTGCAGTGGCGCCGGGGCCGAACCGCCGCAGGTTCCGTACGCGTCGGTGGACGGGACGCTGCCGCCGTTGCGGGCGATGATCGAGCGGTACTCGGCCGACCGACGGAACCTCGGCCGGTTCTACGACGCGCCGATGTCGGCGCGGCGGGCCGAGCGGTACGGGGATTTCTACCGGTCGTGGCAGTACGGCCTCGACGAGACCGATTTCGACGCGCTGGATCGCGACGGCCAGGTTGACTACATCCTGTTCCGCAACGAACTGCGATACAGGCTGCAGGCGCTGGAGCACGAGCGTGCCAGGCACGGGCAGCTACATGAACTGATCCCCTTTGCACAGACGATCGTCGGGCTGCAGGAGCGGCGGCGTCAGCTGGAGCCGATCGACCCGGAGCAGCTGGCGGTCGCCATTACTGGTCTGGGCGACGCGATCGAGGCCGCGCGCGAGAGCGTTGACGCTGCACTGGAACTGGAGCGGGAATACGACGTCGCCGTGAGCAACCGGGCGGCCGACATGCTCGACCGGCTGCAACGCACGTTCAAGAACTGGTACGGCTTCTACAACGGCTACGACCCGCTGTTCGGCTGGTGGGTCGCCGAACCATACGCGACGGCGGACAAGCAGCTCACGAAGTACGCCAAGTTCATCCGCAAGCAGCTGGTGGGCATCGAGGACGACCCCGATGATCCCGATGACCCCATCATCGGCGATCCGGTCGGCCGCGCCGACCTGCTCACGCGGCTCGAGCACGAGATGATCCCGTACACGCCCGAGGAACTCGTCGCAATCGCCAGGACCGAACTGGCCTGGTGCCGGCGCGAGATGCTCAGGGCTGCGAACGATCTCGGCTTCGGCGACGACTGGCGCGGGGCACTGGAACACGTCAAGGACCTGCACGTCGGGCCGGGTGAGCAGCCGCAACTGGTGCACGACCTCGCCTGGGAGGCGATCGAGTTCATCGAAGCCCGTGACTTGGTGACCATCCCGGAGCTTTGCAAGGAGACCTGGCGGATGGAGATGTTGTCGCCGGAGCGCCAGAAGGTCGCCCCGTACTTCCTCGGCGGCGAGGTCATCATGGTGGCGTTCCCCACCGACGAGATGGCCCACCAGGACAAGCGGATGAGCATGCGCGGCAACAACATGCACTTCGCGCGGGCCACGGTTCACCACGAGCTGATCCCCGGCCACCACCTGCAGGGGTACATGACACGCCGCTACCGCACGCACCGCCGAGCGTTCGGCACGCCGTTCTGGGGCGAGGGCTGGGCGTTGTACTGGGAGATGCTGCTGTGGGACCTGGACTTCCCCGAGAGCCCCGAGAACCGCATCGGCATGCTCTTCTGGCGCACCCACCGCTGCGCGCGGATCATCTTCTCGCTGAGCTTTCACCTCCGGTTGATGACACCCCAGGAGTGCATCGAGTTCCTGATCGAGAACGTCGGCCACGAGCGGAACAACGCCACCGCCGAGGTGCGGCGGTCGGTCAGCGGCGCCTACGGCCCGCTCTACCAGGCGGCGTACATGCTGGGTGGACTGCAACTCCGCGCGATGCACCGCGACCTGGTCGAATCGGGAACCATGACCAACCGCCGGTTCCACGACGCTGTGCTTCGGAACAATTCGATCCCGATCGAGATGACCCGGGCGGCACTGACGGACCAGCCGCTCACACGCGACTTCGAGTCGAATTGGCGTTTTTACGGCGACGTGGAACTCGACGCGCCCTGACGGTGTGAGTCGTGCGGCGGCGATGGTAACATTGCCCCCATGAACGGCAACGCAAGGAAGCTGATCGACGCCACGACGACGCCGCTGGCGTCCATCTTCGGCAGCGGCTTTCTCGTGATCGTGCCGATTCTTGCCGGCGCGGTCGGCGGATTCTCGGTGCTTGCCATGGCGGCCGTGTGCGTGCTTGCCTACGCGGTCGGCAGCGTCATCCGGTTCAACATCCGCTACGCCGAGCCGTTGCTCGAAGCCGGCACGGCGTCGCACCGCACGGTCAGGATCGAGCGGACGTCCGACCTCGCGCTGATCCTCGCCTACGTCATCTCGGTGACGCTGTACATCCGCATTCTCGCGGCATTCCTGCTCGGCGGGTTCGGCGGGGACACGCAGGTGGCGGAGCATCTCGTGACGGTGGGCGTCATCGCGACGATCGGCGTGATCGCGTACGTCCGCGGCCTCGGCATGCTCCAGCGGATCGAGAGCTGGTCGCTGGGGCTCACGTTGCTCCTCATTCTCGCGCTGGTCGCGGGGTTCGCCTCGTTCGACATCGCCGCGCTAAGGGGCGACGGCATCCAGATGCCCGACACGCCCGACCACACCTGGTGGGAGGTGGTCACGATCGTGGGCGGAGCGCTGATCGTCGTGCAGGGGTTCGAGACGTCGCGCTACCTGGGCGCGCAGTTCGACACGGCCACCCGGATCCGCTCCAGCCGCATCTCGCAGATCATCTCGACGGCGGTCTATCTCGCCTTCGTCGGGCTCGCGACGCCGCTGATGCACTACCTGGGCGACACCGTCGAGGACAACGCGCTGATCATGCTCGCCGGCAAGGCGTCGGTGCTGCTCCCGATCCCGCTTGTCGTCGCCGCCGTGCTCAGCCAGTTCAGCGCCGCGGTCGCGGACACCATGGCCGGCGGCGGCAACGCCGTCGAGGTGACCAAGGGGCACGTCGACACGAAGCACGCGTACCTGTTCATCTGCGGGCTGGCGATCGTGTTGAGCATGGCCGACACGCTGACCATCCTCGCGCTGGCCTCGCGGGCATTCGCGTTCTACTACACCTTGCAGTGCATCGTTGCCATCATGGTCAGCAAGAGCATGCCGCAGCGACTCGGCATGGGCCTCGTCGCCGCGGTGCTGCTGTTCATCACGCTCTTTGCCGTCCCGGCCGGGTAGATCAACGGTCACTTCTCCTCGAACGAGAACGCCTGTCCGCCGATCGACGCTTCGAGCATGAGGCCGCCCTTGGCCATCGTGAAGATCGCAACCCCTTCGGCGTAGCCCGCGTCGGCTGAGGCGCCGGCCGTGACCGCGACGGCCGAAGCCTGCGCGCTCAACTCGGCGTTGCCGGCCTTGAAGTGGTTCAACGCGGCCGTGTCCTCGAAGAAGATGATCTCGCTGTAGGTCTGGCCGCCGATCTGCAGGCCGATCGTCCCCTGGCTGACGACGGAGTAGCCGATGACCTCATCGTTCTGGTAGACGACGCCGTCCCCCCGCGCCCCGCCGACGATAAATCCGCCCTTGGTGATCGTCGGGAACACCGCCCAGCCGGCGGCTTCCCTGAAGAAACTTTCGAGCGAGGAATCCTTCAGCTTGAACTTCGCGATCACCTCGCGCGCCTCGCGGTCGCGCTTGTTGATCGGCTCCTTGCTCGCGGTCGCGCCGGACGCCGCGGCGCTGCGCGACGGGTCGATGAAGAGCGTGCACGCGCCCTCGCTGGCGCTGGTGGCGCCGCTCACGACGGTGACGCTGTAGGTGATGTCCGATCCGTTGATCTTCGGGCTGCCCAGGTCAAGCACGATCTCGTCGCCCCCGGTGCGAAGAACGGCATAGGGCGACTTGTGGGCGTTCCAGTGCTTCACGAAGTCGCGGTTGGTCACCTGGCCGAACTGCCTCATGCCGAAGTACACCGTCGATGCGACATCCTGCAGGACGAGCGTGTCACCGTCGAACTTGAAGCCGTGGGCGGTCTGGGCGAAGACGTAGCTGCCCTTGCCGTCGAACGGGGCTGCCGCGGTGGCGACAGAGACGACCATGACGGCCGCGCATGCGGCGAGACTCAGCGATCGGACGTGTGTGCGTGTATTCATCTTCCAAGCTCCTTGAGGGGTACTGCTGTCCTTGAGGGGTACTGCTGTCAGCGCCCATGATACCCATGTTCAGCATCACGGCGTCAAGTCGACCATCCCGTGGACGTTGCCCCGCACCCGGACGGCCTCGAATCGACGGTCCTGCTTGTGGAAAACCATGGGCAAGCCGCGCTTCGGCCACATGGTCACGCGCACGGTCTGGTCGATCCGGGCGTCGGGGACGACCGTGAACCGGAACCGCTGGAGGATCATCGCCACCGTCATCTTCATGACGGTCATCGCGTAGTTCGCGCCGATGCAGAACCGCACGCCGGCGCCGAAGGGCAGGTACTCGTACTGGTCGGGTTCGAGGCCGTCCCATCGCTCCGGCCTGAATCGGAACGGTTCGGGGTAGAGATCGGGCATGCGATGGATGACGTAGGGACTGCAGATGACGCGGTCGCCCACCGCCAGTTCGACGCCGTCCAGGTTCGTCGCCGCCGTGGCATGGCGGCCGAGATACGGTATCGGCGGCATGACCCGCATCGACTCCTTGACGACCGCCTCCAGCCAGGTCAACCGGGGCAGCATCTCGTACGACGGCAGTTCGCCGCCGAGCACCGAGTCCAGCTCTTGGAGAACCTTGAGCGCGACCTCGGGGTGCTGTGCCAGCAGGAACAACGTCCAGGACAGCGACGTCGCCGTGGTCTCGTAGCTCGCCCCGAACAGGATCGTCATCTGCCCGATCAGGTCGCCCTCGGTCATGCTCGACCCGTCCGCGTCGCGAGCCTGCACGAGCCGGTCGAGCACGTCCGGCTGATCCGTGGGCGTGGTGCGCCGGTATTCGATCATCTCGCGCAGGACCCGCTCCATCCGCTCGGCGTTCTTCAACATCCTGCGGTACGGCGTTGCCGGCAGATCCCACTGGCAGAGCCACACGCCCTTGCTGAACGTCATCGCCATCTGCGCCTGGATGATGGCGCCCAGCGCATCGGCTTTCGCCCGCGACTCGCGGCCGAAGAGCGTCCGGCTCGAAGTGCGCAGCGTCAACCGGCGGACCAGGATCCAGGCGTCGGTGACCTCGCCGACCGGCCACGCGTCGAGTTCTTCGCGCGTGACTTCGACGATGAGCCGCGAGAGCCCCTCCACCGCCTTCGGCACGAACATGGGGTTGAGCATCTTCCGTTGCCGGCGGTGCTGCTCCCCGCGCATTCGGGTCAGGCCCAGGCGGACCCGGTTGAGCGCCGAACCCTTCGGCCCTTTCATGCCCTGGCTGGTCGTGCGAAAAAGGTCGGTGTCGCCGAGGATCCGTTGGTTGAGCGCGGGGCTGAGCGCCACCACGTAGAGCCGCGGGTTGCGCGGGATGGGGCTGCCGAGAGCGAACAACGGACCGAACCGCCGGTGGATCTCGGTGAGGCAGGCCAGCGGGTTCCGGAAGAAGTCGAAGTACCACTTGCACGACCGGATGCCGCGAACGTGATGGGGCACGGCCATACGCCGGACATTCTAACGGAACAAGAAGACCCGGCTGACAATGTCGCGCGTGGTCTTGTAGATGATGACCAGGTCCAGCCACCAGCTCTGGTGCTCGACGTAGTCGAGGTCGTGACGGATCCACTCCTGGAAGTCGGCCTGCGGCGCCCGCGTCCGGCTGACCTGCCAGAGGCCGGTCACGCCGGGACGGACGCTCAACCGGGCGTCGCGCCACGCGGGGCAGAACTGGTTCTCGTCGTCGGGGCTTGGACGGGGGCCGATCACGCTCATATGGCCGAACAGGACGTTGACGAATTGCGGCAGTTCGTCGAGGTGAAACCGTCGCAGGAATCGGCCCACACCCAGCAGCCTGGGGTCGTCCTCGACGTGGAACTGCGGCCCGTCACACACGTTCTCCGCTGCGAGCCGGCCCTTGAGCTGTTCGGCGTTCCTGCACATCGTCCGGAACTTGAAACAGACGAAGTTGCGTCCCCCGAGCGTCTGTCGTGTATGCGAGAAGAAGAACGGCCGCCCGTCGTCAAGCCAGATCGCGAGCATGATCACCGGGAACAGCGGCGCGGTCAGTGCGAGCGCAACCAGGCTGAACGCGATGTCGAACACGCGGCGGGCGACGAGCCGCCGGCGTCTCGCCGGCGACGACGCCGAGACGCGGCCCGGGACCACGCGACGCGTGACCCGCGCCGGCGGCGTGGGGACGGGTTCGATCGCGGTCCGGTCGCTGACGATCCGCGGGCCCACGACGACCTGCCGGGCCTCGACGCGGACGCCTGCGCCGATCCAGACCGGACCGACGAAACGCGCCCCCGGCTCGACGGACGCGGACTGGTGAATCCAGACGCCCCTCGCTCGCGACGACACGCCGCTGCAGCCGGTCTCGACGTCGTCCCACCGCTGCATCAGGGCGACGACGAACCGCCGGGCGGCCTCCGGATCCGACGCGTCGAAGTGGCGGCCTCGCCTGGACGTCTGCCGATACCGGTCCAGCCCCGCTGCGAACCGCAGCTCGCGGAACCCGGCGCGCCGGCTGCACGACTGGTGCCAGAGCCAGGCCATGGCCGGGTCCGACGTCGCGAGCATGCGGCACGCGCTGCGAACCGGGGCGGTGTACTGCCGGCGGAGGCTGACGAGCCGGTTGGCGGCGTCGGAGACGACGCGCTCGGTATACCCATCCTGTCCGCGTTCGATGAGGCGAACGGACACCAGCCGATCGTTCGCGGCGGGTGGGTCGAACAGGACCAGGTCATCCGGCTCCAGGAGCAGGAAGGTGTCCGCACAAGGGCCCCGGAGCCTGCCCGCGCCGCGCCGGATGATCCGAACCCCGCGCGCGAGCCAGTAGCGGTCGTGCAGCCCGCGGGCGTCGAGACCCCATACCTTTTCTGTCGCCGTCGCGGCCGTCACGCGGCGCGCTTCCGCTCGTCGGGACGGATGACGCCGACGACCGGTGACGCCTGCCGTTGCGTCTGGACTGCGTGGTACGGCCCGACGTCCGGGAGCGTGGCCGTTTCGAAGACCAGGCTCGCGTCATCGACGTGGAGCAACTCCAGTTGCGCGATCGTCGATCGGATGTGCTCACCGCGCTGGTTCCGCTTGACGTTCAACAGCACCTGGTCGGACTCGGCGGTCACGATACAGGCGTCGATCTCGGTCCGGATCACGCCGACATCGACGATGACCGTATCGAATTGCGGGCGAAGCTCGTCGTACAGCCGCTTGATCGAGTCCCGCGTGAAGTCCTTCGGCGTCACCGCATCGGCGGAGCCCACCGGCATTGCCCAGAGATTCTCGCTGCCCGTGGCGTGGAACACGCCGCGGCCTTCCCCGATCGCCTCCCACAGACCGGGGACGTCGGCGAGGTCGAAGTCGCCGGAAATCCTGGCGTTGACGAAGTCCGCGTCGATGAGCAGTGTCTTGTAGCCCGCCTCGCTGTACGAGACGGCCAGGGCCCGGGCCAGCCGCGATCCACCCGCGCCCTGGTCACAACTCACGACGGTGTGGATGCTGCCCCCGGCGCCGCCTCGCAGTTGCATCGACTTCCTCAGACGGTTCGGATCGGCGGGGACCACCGTGACCGGGAGCTTCATCGCCTCCAGCTGGTCCAGGTACCGGACGCGGCGATCGAAGAATCCGACGAGCGCGATGATCGCGAAGCCGCTCACGGCCCCGAACAGCGCCCCGGCGCCGGCGAGCCCGCCACGACGATCCCTGGACGGGAATCCCGGCAGCCAGCCGGCCACGATGGTGACGCGGTCGGCGTTCTCGCGTCCGGCCTCGAAGCGGATCTCGTCCAGGCGGTTCCGCGTCATCTTGAGACGCACCATGATGCCGTCGACCTTCTCACCGAGACTCGACAGTGCGATGCGCTGCCGCCCGAGGGTCGCGGCTTCTTCCCGAAGACGGTCGCGCAACTGCACGTAGCCGGCTTCGAGCTCGTCGAGCTGCGCGAGCATCGGGGCCTTGGCGTCGTCGCCACCGGTCTCGTTCGTCTTGGCGCGTTGACGCAGTTGCATCTGGATGCGGATCGCGTCGAGCTGGCGGTGCAACGCCCGCATCACCGGATGACCGGCCGCATAGTTCAGGCTCTCGATCTCGGCCAGCAGTGCCAGCTCCTGGCGCTTCAGCGGCGACAGCTGCGAGCCGGCGGCCAAGGCGACCTGGCCAACGCCCGATGCGGCGCCACCCGACTCGACGCTCCGTCTGGCAATCCGAATCTCGTCGAGCTTTCGATCGACCTGCATCAGCTCGTCGATCTTGCCGGTATGAATCAGGTTCACCGCTTCGGTGCCGTACTGGTCGGAAGCCTCCAGCATCTGCACGCGAAGCGCTTGCAGCTCCGCTTCGAGATCCCGTTCGCGTTCCACCAGGACGCGCTCCTTGGCGGCCAGTGACAGTCCGTTGGGATCGGGATTGCTCTCGGCGTACACCGCGAGAATCGAGTTCACGGCGACCTGCGCCAGCCGGGCCTCCTGGTGGGTGACGGAGACGGAGATCGTGTGCTCGCCGCGCGCCCGCGAGACGGTCAGCGCTTCGGACAACGCGGACACGCCCCTGGGGCCGGACGGCCACCCCGCCTCCCGCATCTCGGGCCGGCCGACCGCCTCGGCGAGCAGTCGGCCGCTCGCGAGGTACGCGGTCTGCGCAGCGACGTACGCGTCGAACATCGGCGGCACGCGGCTCTCCTCGGTCGGGTACAGGATGGTCGGCAACGTGGCCTCGACATGCACGAGGCCCCGGCTCCTGTACTTCGGTGAAGTCGCGTTGTATCCGACGAGGCTGCCCGTGGTCGCAAGCAGCACCGCCACGAGCGCAGCGACGCCGTACCGGCCCCGCAACGCGCGGTGGACCACGCACAGCGGCGACTCAGGCTGTGCCTCGGCTTCGGACGCCGGCACAAGCTCGAGTCTGAGATTGTCGGATTTCAGGGTCGAATCGACCACCACTTCTCCCCTCCAGTCGTCATTTCTTATCGAGTTGTTCGAGTCCGGACTTGCGCACTGATTGCACCAATTTGTCAGTCTGATAAGTGCGAGCCCGCGTGGACGACGGTGTCGACAATATCGGTCCCGGATTCGATGTGACAATTCGGAGCCACGACCGATCGCACGACGATCGCGTCCGAGCCCACGGTCGCACCCGGCATGATGACCGAGCGCTCCACGGTGGCGCCGGCCGCGACAAAGCTCCCATGACAGATGATCGGCGCGTCCACGGACGCGTTCGCGACGGCGGCGGCCCGAAGAAACTGCCGGCGGGTTCGCAACGGCAGCAGGCCGGGCGGATCGACGTCGTGGACACGGACGTCGAGACCCGCGTCGATCGCCCGCCGCAACCACTGCTCCTTGAGGTCCATGAAGCCGACCGCCGGCACCAGGTCGAGGCTGCCCACGCGTATGGCGTAGATCCCGGCGGGCGTTCCGTCGGCGTTCGCGGCGACCGTGACGTCCGCACCAAGACGAACGTGCTCTTCAATCAACGGTCGCAGCGAACAGCCCGCGTAGCGGGCAGCTTCGGCGACGATCACGCACTGCCGGGGGCCGTACCCGCGGCACAGGTCGCCGATCACGCCGGCCGGGCCGCGCAGCGACTTCGGTTCCTTCTCGATAAGCACCCGTCCGCCGGCGTGTCTTGCCGGCCACGGCGTCGGGAGGATCGCATCGTGGACGATGCGGATCGGGACGTCCGGCGCCGTCTCGGTGAGCCGATCGACCCAGCAGTCCAGCACGGTCCGGTCGGGCGTCAACGAAAGGTCGAGCACCGACCGGCCGGTTGCCTTCATGAGCGGCGACGGCCGCAGACCACCGGCCAGGAGAATGAACGCGGCGAGATTGAGCCGTTCGGCGGTCTTCGCGGTTGGTTCCCTCCCGGCCGATACAACGACCGGTGCGACCGGTGCGTCCGATGAGGCCGGCCGAACCGCGGGCCGGGTGACCGGCGCGCCGCCAAGCACCCGGAGGATCCCGTCGACCCTCGACGACCAGCTCTCGCTACGGACACGCTCGCGGCGCGGCGCGGGATCGCCCGGATCGAGCAACGCTTGGCGGATCGCCCCCGCGAACGCATCGGCGCCGGCGGCCACACTGACCACGCCGTCATAGTGTCGCAGCTCCGCGAAACGCGTGCTCACGATCGGCCGGCCGACGGCGAGGTACTCCTTGAGCTTGACGGGGTTGCATGCCTCGATCCACGGCGAGCGGTTCCACGGCATGATGAGCACGTCGCAAGCGGCCATGTAGGCGGGCACCGTCTCGTAGGGGCGCTGGCCGAGCAGCGACACGTTGGGAAGCTCGCACCACCCGTCGGGCAGCGAGCACGCGCCGATGAGGGCGAACTGCGCTTCGGGCAGTCGTCGGGCGACGTTCAGGAACAGCTCCGCGTCGAACGTGTGGGCGTCGATCCCGCCGACGAAACCGACACGCGGTCGCGCCAGGGCGGCCATGTCCGCCGGCTCGGCCGTCGCCGCGACGAACCGGTCGAAATCGACGCCGTGATCGGCGTAGGTCGCGCGGCGGCAGTCCTCCTGCTCGGCCTCGTAGAGGGCCGTCGAACAGAAGACGGTCAGGTCGGCCCGCGCCTTGAGCCACTCGTCGAGATGGAGGATCCGGTCGGCGTCGACGCCCTTGAAGCACTCGTACCGGTCGGTGCGTTGATACACGACCGCCGCGGGATCGAGCGATTCGAGCAGCCCGGCCGCCGTCGGGCACGCGATCCAGACAAGCGGTCTCGTGATACCCCGCTTCGCCGCGGACAACCGGACGGCCCGGCTGACGAGTCGACCGCCCAGCGCAATACCGAGCTTGCTCGGAACGATCGGCGGGCTGTAGACCCAGAGGTTGTCGCCGACCCGGACCAGGCCGCGACGCATGCTTCTGAGTTTTCGCCGAACGCGGGAGACGAACATGCGCCCCTCGGCCGGGCTCGGCGTCCGCATGCCGATCGAGTTGACGTACAGCACCGGCATGCGGGTACGCATCTGCCGCATGATCTGCATGTCGTAGTGGCCGCGGTTGTGGTACCACCAGTCCTCGCCGCCGAAGCAGATGACGCCGTCGAAATCAAGGTGGTCGTACGAGCGATTCAGCATACGATCGACTCGATGAGATCACAGGCGTCCTCGATGTCGCCGGAGTCGAGCACGACGCACTGCGCGTCGCGTGTGACGCGGCTGGCCGTCGCCGCGACCTGGTCGCCGAGGAAGCCCCGGTTGAGGGTGTGCGAGGCGAGCATGAACGCCGCCTTGGCATCGGTTGTCGGGCGAAGCCTGGACTTCGTGTGCCCGGTGTAGTGCGGAAAGATGACGTGGGTGATCGGGCACGGATGTCCCACCGCCCCCGGAAGATCGGAGGGGCTGATGTACCCCACCTTGCCCTTCAGCGCCTTGACGTAGTGACGATCGCCGCACAGCTTCAGGTCCAGCCGCCGGACGAGATCGAATGCTCCCGCCTTGATGCAGACTGCCTTGGGGAACGGCAGCAACCGGCACGTGTTCGTGTCGATCATCGCGAACTCGTCGCACATGTACTGCCAGCCGCGGGCGAGCAGTCCGGCCACGAGGGTCGACTTTCCCGCGCCGGAGGCGCCGGCAAAGACGACGCCTTGGCCGTCACGGGCCATCGACGCCGCGTGCACCAGCATGCGGTCGGTGCACCGGGCGATGACACGCCAGTTCACCGCCCACTCCAGGTACGGCAGGACCTCCCGTCGGCGGATATCCTGGCCGAACGGCTCGCCGTCACCGAGGACGGTGTAGCGCCGCGCCGGCAGACGTGAGACCTGCTTCACTTCCATCGTGATTGCGGGTGCGTTGTTGCTCGCGCCGTTGCCGCTGCCGCGGTACAACGCCTCCAGATCGTCGATCACTTCCGGCAGATCGCTGCGCACGGCGATCTCGACACCACCGAGATTGAACTTGAAGTCGTTCATCGGTCGCGCACGGGCTCCAGCAGGCCCGACTCGGCCAGCCAGACGATGAGTTCCTCGACATCGTTGAGGGCGTCGTCGAAGGCCACGAGGTAGTCGTCCGCCAACGCTGTGGCGATATCGCGGGTCGTGCGGCGGCCGTCGCACTGCTCCCAGACGAGAGCCGCCGTCGGGTTCATGTGAAACGTGCTGCCCTCGACCGGCAGCGACACGACGACCTCGTCGTCGTGGGCATGGATCGTGACGTCGCGCCGCCGGGATGGCGCGACAATCGCCGCGTCTCGTGAAGTCCAATGGGTCGTGTTCATTCGCACTGACACGTCGGTTCGCCCATACAGGGCCCCATGCCCGGTATCCGGCAGGTGAACCCGCCACAGCAGTCCGGGTCGGTATTGCACGGCGACCCGGTCTGCCCGCAACCCGACACCCCGGCATAGCTCCGCTGCGCGGCCTTCAGCGCCAGGACCGCCGGCGCCACGTACGCCGCCTTCCTGGCGACACTGCCGATGAACACGCGTCGCTTGATGGGACCCTGTCGGCCCCCGTTGGTCTCGAAGCTCATCGTCGCGCTCCTCTTCGATCGACCGTTTCATCGGCCGCGAGTTTCTCGCTGGAATGTGCGCAGTCGCAGACGTCGGTGCCGTAGCTCATGGTGATCTCCTGCCCCGCCCGGATCGGGATGATCGCGCACAGCCGTGCGTCGCGCAACTCGGCGGTGGGAAGACAGGCGTGGTTGACGTACCGCAGCGGGCCGTCGCAATCGACCGGGCGACACCGGTACGCCAGGATCACCTGCCCCTCGGCGATGTCGCGTGTCGCGAACACGCCGAATCCCTGGATCGCGCTGGGTCGGACTTCGACCTTCGAGAGCCACTGGCACAGACCGGGCACGCGTTCCACCAGCGGCCAGAGGTAACGCAACCCGACCGCGGCCCGCGGCCATGGGCAGCGGTGACGCAGACACCACTCGCCGAGGTAGG
>SMVB01343787.1_pt1 | contig 15520 bp, 9 predicted proteins | sample 2456461 | NCBI WGS metagenome assembly SMVB01 (sample SAMN11095934, study PRJNA526329) | marine sediment metagenome | biome: Marine sediment; feature: Surficial sediment; material: Deep marine sediment; isolation source: Hadal surficial sediment | place: Pacific Ocean | collected 2014-05 | depth 0-1... | reverse complement strand
GTTCCCCCGGCTGCCAACGATACCTCGTGATATCACATTGGCGCGGGCCAGCGGGTCAAAATTATCGACGGCGTAAAACGTGTCACTGCCGCCTTGCCGGAGGCGGAATATGGCAACCTGCTCGCCCTCGTGCAGCGCGCATCGGCCACTGTTGGGTATAATGTCCTCGACCGGACAGATGTCTTTCCACTTTCTCATGTCAAACTCTCGTGTCTGTTAAAGTGTCAGGCGATGGCTAAAATATTGCTCGCGCCCATTTTCTTTTCATTGTCTGAGGCGGGGCGAACCTGTTCTCGCTCACGCACAAAGGTCACATTGGCATCCGCCAGATCACTGTTTACGAAATGGGTGAATTGCTTGACCCTCTGCGGATCGTTCACCGTCGTTTTCCACTCACATTGATAACTGCCAATAACGTGCGCCATCTGCTGCTCCAGCTCTGCTGCCAAACCCAGCGAGTCCTCTATCACCACTTGCTGCAGATACTCCAGACCGCCCTCCAGATTCTCCATCCAGGTTGACGTGCGCTGCAGTCGATCGGCGGTGCGGATATAGAACATGAAAAATCGATCGATATATTTCAGCAGCGTTTCATCATCCAGGTCGGTGGCGAATAAGTCTGCGTGACGCGGCTTCATGCCACCATTACCACAGACGTACATATTCCAACCGTTCTCCGTGGCGATCACACCCACGTCCTTGCACTGCGCCTCGGCGCACTCGCGTGTGCAACCCGACACGGCCATCTTCAGTTTATGGGGGGACCGCAAGCCCTTGTAACGGTTCTCCAATAGCACCGCCATGCTCATAGAATCCTGTACCCCGTAGCGGCACCAATTGGACCCCACACAGGATTTGACGGTGCGCAGCGCTTTGCCATAGGCGTGGCCGGACTCGAAACCCGCATCGATAAGCTCGCGCCATATTTCAGGCAATTGCTCTGAGCGCGCGCCGAACAAATCAATGCGCTGACCGCCGGTAATCTTGGTATACAGGTTATATTTTTTGGCCACCTGACCGATCACGATCAATTTGTCCGCGGTAATTTCGCCACCAGGCACTCTGGGCACGACAGAATAAGTGCCATCTTTTTGCATATTGGCGAGGAAGCGGTCATTGGTGTCCTGCAGACCTTGATGGGTATCTTCCAGCACATAGTCATTCCAGCAGGAGGCCAATATAGAAGCCGCTGCCGGCTTGCAGATTTCACAGCCCATGCCGCTGCCGTGTTTGTCCAGCAACTCGTCAAAACTCTTGATGTGCCCGACTCGAACCAGGCTGTACAGATCCTGCCGGGTATAGGGAAAGTGCTCACAGAGATCGGTGTTAACCGCTACCCCCAACTTTTCCAGTTCGCCATTCATCACCTGGGTCACCAGCGCGGCGCAACCGCCGCAGCCCGTGGCCGCCGCAGTCTTGTCCTTCAACGCGGCCAGGGTCGCACAACCGCCCGCCACCGCCGAGACCAGGTCGCCCTTGGTGACATTGTTACAGGAACAAATGGCGGCGGACGCTGGCAGCGCGTCCACTCCCAAGGCGGATGCCTGGTTATCGATATTCGGCAAAATCATGCTCTCGGGCTGATCCGGCAAGCGTATTTTATTCAGCGCAAATTGCAGCAGATTGCCATACTCCTCGGCATCACCCACCAACACAGCGCCCAACAGGGATTGTTTATCGGCACTGACGACAATCTTCTTATAGACCTGCTCAACTTCATTGATATAGGTGTAGCAAAGCGCGCCCGTCGTATTGGCATGGGCGTCGCCCACCGAGGCGACGTCGATGCCCATCAACTTGAGTTTGGTGCTCATATCGGCACCGGCAAACTCGCTGTCGCCACTGCCGCAGATGTGCTCGGCCGCCACTTGCGCCATCTGATTGCCCGGGGCGATCAGGCCGTAGATACGACCCTCCCACAACGCCGATTCGCCGACGCTGTACACATTTTCATCGGAAGTCTGGCAGTAGTTATTGACCACAATGCCTCCGCGCTCACCAACTTCCAGGCCCGCACTGCGCGCCAGCTCATCGCGAGGACGAATGCCCGCCGAAAATACAATAAGGTCGGTATCGAGCTCGGTGTCATCGGCAAAAAACATTTTGTGGGTCGCGCTATCACCGTCGACAATCCGCTGGGTATTTTTATCGGTGTGTACCGACACACCCAGCTCTTCAATTTTCTTGCGCAACAGCGCCCCACCGCCCTCGTCTACCTGCACTGCCATCAGGCGCGGGGCAAACTCCACCACATGGGTCTTCAAGCCTAGATCGTGCAGCGCTTTTGCCGCCTCCAGGCCCAGCAATCCGCCGCCGACCACCGCGCCCACTTTCCCGTTGGCGGCCGCCGCAGTGATCGCTTCGAGATCTTCGATTGTTCGATAGACGAAACAGTTGTCTCTATCGTGACCCGGTATGGGCGGTACGAAAGGGAAGGAGCCCGTGGCCAACACCAGCTTGTCATAAGCGACAACTTCGCCCTGTTGGGAAGTGACTGTCCTGGCGATCAAATCCACGGCAACTACTTTGTCACCAACATGACAGCAAATGCCATTGGCTTGGTAGAATCCCTCGGCAACCATATTGAGAGGCTCGGCGCTGCGTTGCTCAAACCAACTGGTAAGATGCACCCGGTCATAGGCGGCGCGCGGTTCCTCGCCAAACACCGTAATAGTCCATTCGTCACCGGCGGCACTGACTACCTGCTCAACTAGGCGGTGACCTACCGGACCGTTGCCCACTACCACTAATTGTTTTGCCATGTTCCTATCCACTTTAGCCATCGCTCCCATGGGATAGAGCAACTATCGTGCCAATTCATGATTCGCCCGGATAGCGGCTTGCCATCACCGCTCTGACCGTAAATGCCGCTTGTTGGGGCGACGCGATAGCCGGCACGCACCTTTTTCGGGCGTTAAACCACTCCGCGCATAAAAACCTCACTATTTCCCTCGGTTTGCCAATTGGCACAGTCATTGCAAACAGCATTTGCAAACAGTCATTGCGATCCAGTCATTGCAACCATCGAATCAGCACGAGGCAGCGCATGAGCAACCCGGTAAACGTACTCGACCTGAAGAACCCTTCGGTTCGGACTCTCCATCTCACCTGGGTGGCTTTCTTTATCTCCTTTGTAGTGTGGTTTAGCCATGCACCGCTGTTAGGGCACCTCAAAGAGGCGTTTGATCTCGATGCCCAGCAAATCAAAGTGTTGCTTATCCTCAATGTCGCCCTGACTATCCCGGCCAGGATTGTGGTGGGTATGCTGGTCGATAAGTTTGGCCCCAGGTTGGTATTCAGTGCGCTGCTGGTTCTGTCGTCATTTTTTTGCTGGGGTTTTGCATTTGCGAACAGCTACGAAACCCTGGCCCTGTTCCGGTTTTTGGGCGGTTTTGTAGGAGCCGGCTTTGTGATCGGCATACGTATGGTAAGCGAGTGGTTTCCCGCCCGGCAGGTGGGTTTGGCCCAGGGCATATACGGCGGATGGGGTAACTTTGGATCAGCCGCTGCCGCAATGGCCCTGCCAATGCTCGCTCTGCTAATTGGCGGTGACAATGGCTGGCGCTATGCGATTGCAGTCACTGGCCTGATGTCCTTTTGCTATGGCATCTTCTTTTATCTGAGAGCGCGCAATACGCCCAGGGGCTCCACCTACTTTAAACCCAAAAAAACCGGAGCCCTGGAGGTGAGCTGTTGGAGTGACTTGTGCTTTTACATTGCCATGAATTTACCCATATATCTCGCACTGGCCCTACTGTCCTGGAAACTGTCACCGGCCAACCTCGGCTGGCTATCAGGATTCACCGCAAATTCCATGTATGTGGTGCTCGCCGGCCTGTTTTGCCTGCAAACCAGTCAGATATGGAAAGTAAACAAAGGCCCCCTCCGCAAGGGCGTACCGGCAATAGAGAAATATAAGTTCAGGCAGGTGGCGGCCCTGAGCTGGGCTTATTTTGTCACCTTTGGGTCGGAGCTTGCGGTGGTATCAATGCTGCCGTTATTTTTCATGGAGACATATGAACTCAGCGCGGTCGTCGCCGGACTACTGGCGTCTAGTTTTGCCTTCATGAACCTTGTGGCAAGACCCGGGGGCGGCTACCTGAGCGACCGCTTTGGCCGCAAACGCTCCCTGTCCATACTCATCGCGGGGCTTGCACTGGGCTATCTGTTAATGGCGCAAATGGATGCCAGTTGGTGGCTGCCCGGTGCCGTATTAGCCACCATTTTTTGTTCTTTTTTCGTGCAGGCAGGGGCCGGCGCAGTGTTTGCGATGGTGCCGCTGATAAAACGACGCATGACCGGTCAGATTGCCGGCATGGCGGGTGCTTTTGGCAATGTGGGTGCAGTAACCTATCTCACCGTACTATCCTTCATGGATTCATCCAGCTTCTTTATGATCATTGCAGGCAGTGCCGTGGTTTGCTTCTTTATAGTACAGTTTTTGGAAGAACCGGAAGGGCAGATGAGCGAAATACTGCCCGATGGCACAGTACAGCTAATCAACGTGGCCTGACATGAACGCCCTCCCCAACACAGCACAAACGCAAATACACTTACCCAGTGCCCTCTTGTTATCGGTTGGGCAGTGCTCTATTGCCGGCCACAAAGCGCAAAATGAAGACGCCATAGGCATTCGTATTCCCCACGGCAATCTACTGACAACCAAGGGCGCCGCAGCGGTGATAGCCGATGGGGTGAGCGCCGCAGAAGCCGGTCGGGAAGCCAGCGAAACCTGCGTTTCTAATTTTCTCTCGGACTATTTTTCTACGCCCGAATCCTGGACGGTCAAAACGTCTGCCCAGCAAGTGCTTAGCGCACTGAACCGGTGGTTGTATGGCCGGGGCCAGGGCTTTGGTGACAGTCGGAAAGGCTACGTCACCACCATGAGTACCCTGATTTTCAAATCCCACACGGCCCATATCTTTCATGTTGGGGACAGTCGCATATATCGTCTGCGCGGTGGGGTGTTGGAGCAACTGACCAGGGATCACACCACTCCCATCTCCGATCAACAGACGTACCTCTCCCGGGCAGTTGGCCTGGATGTGAAGCTGGACGTGGATTATCGGGCGATACCGTTACAAACCGGTGACATCTTCCTCCTGTCCACGGATGGCATCCACGACTTTATCTCGCCTGAGCAGATCACGAGCGTGCTGGCATCGGAAGCGCACACGCCCGAACTTGCCTGCCAACTGCTCACAGAAATGGCCCTCGCCGCAAACAGCCACGATAATCTCAGCTGCCAGCTGCTTCGCATAGAGCGTCTGCCAGACGCAAAAATAGACGATGTGGTGACTCGCCTTACCGAATTGCGCTTTCCCCCATTTCTGGAACCCGGCATGGTTTTGGATGGCTATAAGATAGTGCGCGAACTGCACGCCAGCAATCGAAGCCAGGTTTATCAGGTAGAGGATATGGAGAGCGGCAAGAACTACTGTATGAAAACGCCCTCGGTCAACTATGAAGATGACGCCGCCTATATCGAACGATTTATAATGGAAAGCTGGATTGGCAGCCGCATCAGCAGCCCCTATGTGGTGAAAGTCATTGAACCTCCCCGACACAAGACGTGCCTGTACTGCCTGAGCGAATATGTGAATGGCATGACCCTGACCCAATGGATGCGCGAACACCCCAAGCCCGCAGTCGAGGAAGCCGTGTTTCTGATCGAGCAAATTGGCAAGGGTATTCGCGCCTTCCACCGGCGGGAGACACTACACCAGGATATTAAACCCGACAATATTATGATTGATGGCGCCGGGAGGGTGAGAATTATAGACTTCGGCGCGTGCCACGTCGCCGGTATTGCCGAAATAACCACTCCCCTTACCCGGGACATTGCCTTGGGAACGGCAAGTTACTCCGCACCGGAATACACACTGGGCAATAAAGCCAACTATCGGGCAGACCTTTTCTCGCTGGCAGTCATCAGCTACGAAATGTTGACTGGGAAGCTTCCATTCAATGGCAAACTTGAACATTGCAAGAACCGCAGAGATTTTCTCGCCACCCAATATACCGACGCCTTCAAACTCAACCCCCTGGTACCCCAGTGGATTAACAGCGCCCTTAAAAAGGGCCTGCGCTTTTCACAGGAGCGCCGTCACGCAGACGTCTCGGAGTTTGTGTATGAGTTGCAACACCCCAATCCGAAGTATCTGGAATATCACCATCGACCGTTGATGGAGCGCGATCCCCTGCTCACGTGGAAAATTATTGCGGGGATTCTGGCGCTCACCCAAATTGGGACTCTCATTTTCATGCTTTCCTAAAAAGTCGCAAAGAGAACACCATTTGCATGATCTGGGATTCTCGCGCCAGCAAACGCTCACGTTTCTCTCTATGCCCCCGATGGGCGAAAGGTGTCATGGCAACGAGGTCGCGCAGTAATTCCCGATTCAGCTGTACTTCATACTCAACGGACACGCTGTGCTGCAATTGCAATCCCAGAATTTCCCGGTGTGTGTTCTCGTTGGCTCGCGGCGTATCATACAAAGCTTCGCGCAGGGCCCACAGATGGTCCGGTGCCGGCGTCACTTCCAGGTAGGCGCCCTCCCCGCTCAATACCCTGATTATTTCATCATCGTTCGAGGGGGCGAAAATTCGTACCAGCAAATCCTGACTGAGCGACGGCACCGGAAGTTGGTAGGCGCTGGCCACGGCAAAGTTGATTCCTCGATATTTTTTCGCCGCACAACGTATCGCGGGCTTGGAGATATCCACGCCGCATACCTGCGCCTTCCGCTGGGCTTGTTGCAGCGCATGGCTGTAATACCCTTCGCCACAACCGATATCCAAAATCCGGGATATCGGGCCCAGCACAGCCATTTGAACCTGAACCGCCTCAGCCAGCGGCCGGTAAAGTTCTGCGGTATGGATTCGACGGCGGGCGCCTATCATTTCTGCACTGTCGCCCGGCGCCCTGCTGTGCTTCTTATTGGCGGGCAGCAAATTGACATAACCCTCCCGGGCACGGTCAAACAGATGCTTGTTTGCGCAGGACCACGCCTTTTCCTGTCCGTTGAAATGTAAATCTTGCCGACACAACGGACAGCTCCACATGCGCTTAGGCCAGGCTGTCCTCAGCAACAAAGTATCTGGGATCTTCGATGACATTCACTTCAACCATGCCTTTGGCCTTGTGCAGTAGCTTGCGACACTCTGCGCTTAAATGCACCAGATGCAGTGTCTTGCCCGCATTGAAATAGCGCTCTGCCAGGGTGTCGATAGCTTCCAGGCCGGAGTGATCGGCTACGCGGGAGCGGGCAAAATCCACTATCACATCGTCGTTGGCGTCAGTGGGGTCAAAGTGCTCCAGAAAAGAGGCCACCGAGCCAAAAAACAAGGGGCCCGTTACCGCGTAAACAGTGGAGCCTTGGTGATCCTCACGTGTCTCCACAAGGATGTGCTTGGCATGTTCCCAGGCAAACACCAGGGCCGATACGATCACACCCACTACCACCGCGATTGCCAGATCGGTAGCAACAGTGATGGCGGATACCAGAATCAGGACCAGTGCGTCACTGGTGGGTATTTTCCCCAGAATTCGAAAACTACTCCACTCGAAGGTGCCGATTACCACGATAAACATCACGCCTATCAACGCCGCCAGGGGGATCATTTCGATCAGCGACGAGGCCACCAGAATAAACAGCAGTAAAGACAACGCGGCTGTGATACCTGACAGGCGGCCCCGGCCACCGGAGTTCACGTTAATCATGCTTTGGCCAATCATCGCGCAGCCACCCATGCCACCGAAGAAACCGGTTACCGTATTGGCAATCCCCTGGGCAATACACTCTTTGTTTCCTCTACCGCGCGATTCGGTGATCTCGTCGACCAGGCGCAGGGTCAACAGGGACTCAATCAAACCAATGGCAGCGAGTATGAATGAGTAGGGCAGGATGACCCACAAAGTCTCCAGCGACAACGGCACAGTGGGTATATGGAAACTGGGCCAACCACCCTTGATGGACGCGACGTCCCCCACCACCTTGGTATCCAGATTAAGACCGATCACCAACAAACTCACCACCAGGATAGCCACCAAAGAGGAGGGTATCGCCGTGGTGATTCTGGGCAGGTAGTGAATGATGGCCATGGTCAGAAAAACCAGACCCAGCAACATATACAGCTGCTCGCCCTGCATCCAGGCGACATCGATAATCGACCCCTCCATAAATGTGCCGCTGAGCCAACCAGCCTGGCCCGCCTCTCCGAACTGCCCCAACTGGGCCAGAAAAATCACAATCGCCAGGCCGTTAACAAACCCCAACATCACCGAGTGGGGAACCATACGGATGAATTTTCCCAGCTTGAAAACCCCCGCCGTAATTTGAATAAAGCCCATGAGTACGACAGTGGCGAACAAATACTCCACCCCATGGTCTGCCACCAGCGCAACCATCACCACCGCCAAGGCGCCCGTCGCACCGGAAATCATTCCAGGGCGGCCGCCTATACAGGCGGTAATCAGACCCACCATAAAAGCAGCATAGAGGCCGACCAGTGGTTCAACACCAGCGACAAAGGCAAAAGCGACGGCTTCTGGTACCAGCGCCAGGGCAACAGTCAGCCCCGATAGCATATCGTTTTTTACGGTGGCGACTTTGCTGGGGTGAAATTCAAACATAGGAAATTCTCTGGAACGCGGATTTCAAGGCAAGAAGGGCGCGCATTCTAGCATAGGAGCGAGCCAGATTAGTTAAAAAGGGTGGTCAACCATCACCCAGGCCAAATTGAACCCCATTGAATCCGACACTATTTGGTTTAACATACCCGGCCATGACTAAACCCTTCTCCCAGGCCTGTGAAAATAATAAAGCGCCCATTCTTTCGGTGCTGCAAAAGACCTTTGCCAACGTAGGCACCGTGTTGGAGGTCGGCAGCGGCAACGGGCAACATGCCGTCTACTTTGCCGAACACCTCCCGCACCTGATCTGGCAAACAAGTGATCGCGAAGAGAATCACCGGGCCATTAACAGTTGGCTGAGTGAATATTCGGGCAAGAACCTTCTATCGCCTTTGGCTCTGGATGTAGACCATGCGTGGCCAATGGCAACAACTGAAGCCATCTTTTCTGCCAATACCTTTCATATTATGAACCTTGCGTCGGTAGCGCACTTCTTTGAGGGGGTCGATACGCACTTGCAGAATAAAGGCTTGCTGGTAGTGTACGGGCCGTTTAATTATAACGGTGCGTTTACCAGCGATAGCAACGCGCGATTTAATCTGTGGTTGGCAGATCAAAGTCCATTGAGTGCCATACGCGACTTTGAAACTGTCGCGGCCCTGGCACAAAAAGCAGGTCTGCAATTATTGGATGACGTTGCCATGCCAGCCAATAACCGCATGCTTATCTGGCAAAAGTCCGAGCACGGTTAGTGTCGCGCCCCACCATCCCATCCGGGTGCCTGATTCGACACTCAAGGGGCTTATTAATTTCGCGGCGCTGGCTCCAGCAATGTTCTATAGGGTTCTTTGGGGGTTTTAGAGATCTGCATAATCAGCCGCTCACAGGGATTTTTCGCAGTGGCCACCCAGCGGTCCCATAAACCCTCGGCCAATATGGATAGCCCCCCCGTCGCCACCGCCGCGCCACCCGAGAGAGCGGCACCTTTAACATCCAGAGCCAATCGGGGGTTGGCCAGGGTGCCGCCAATCTTGAAGTACGGGGTGATCGCCTTGCTGGCGCTAATTCCCACGCCCTTGCGTGATCGGCTGTTAAATGCCAGGTTCAATTTCTCATTGTGTAAATTAATTTCACCCGCAGAGGCCAGATCCATTTTGTCTGTGCGCACTGCCAATCCCGGAACCGCCTTGATTTTGCCGTCCTCAATAGTCAGCGCAGCCGCATAACAGATTATCCGGGTGTGGGTGTCGGTCTCTGCAAAGGGGTTGAGTAGAACAATAAGTTCATCGAACGCGTCTCCCAGAATCAGATCGACACCATGGTTGTCGAGGCGCCCACCGCCGGCATTGATGAGCAACACGCCATTGGAGCTTCTCGCCATTTGCCTCAGCGTATTGCCAACCGCCCTGACTCTGGCCCTATACATAGCGCCGGGTTGATTGTCGGACACGCCCCCAAAGAATTGGAACAGTGGCACTCGCTCGAGGTCCAGGTAGAGATCAATCTCATTGGTTTCCCCCAGCGCCCGTATTACCAGTTCAGCATCGCCGGCCAGAAAATTTCCGTCCCAATGTATTCGCTTGGAAGACAATACGCCATCGGCTATGGAAAAATCGATAATCGCAGTGCTTGTCATCTCGTTGCTAATGAAAATTTCGTCGACCTGATAGCGAACGGATACCTGCACATTCCTGAGCCAGTCAAAATCCAGTGGCTCATCGGGAATAACTCGCTCGGCGAGCTCTTTTGCCGAGAGTTTTTGCGATAATACGGGCGCGTCCTCCGCCAAGCCCGTTCTCGCCTGGGCCTCACTCTCGAGCTCATTCAGGTTTGGGAGCAGGAAGGAGAAATTCACAAATTTGCTGTGTAAATCCATGTCAATCGCGGGTTGAGGGCCCAGGTGTATGTTCACGCTACCGCTCAAGTCACCATCGCCCGTTTCCAGGCGAATCGGATTCAACCGCAGCCAGTCCGGAGTTTTCTCGATGACGACACTCAGGGCATAAGTCGTGTCGCCGATCGTCCCGTCTATGCCCAACAATTGCGCCAGGTTCGCGCTACTGGGGCCGTCCAACTTGATAGTGCCATGGGCGCTAGTCAGGTCTTCCAACTTATCGAAACTGATTTGTGCACTGATGTGGGCGTCTGCCACGCTCGCCTCAAGCTGCTCCACATGCAGCGCGCCCGAATCGCCTTCGACTTTTAACGTAAGTTGATATGGCGCGTGTGCGATGTCCCGTTCCCACCAGGGTGCCAGCACGGCACCCAGGTCTGGCCCCTGGGTACTCAAAGTAAAGTGGAAGTCGTCCAGGGGATTCTCGCCGCTAACAAGTCCCTGCAGGGATAATCGAGCGCCGCCAATAGTCCCTTTCACTTGATTAAAAGCCACACCCTCTGGAGACAGCGTAATTTGGCCCCCGACGTCCAGCGGTAATCGCGGCAATGGCTCGCTATTCACCACTGATAGAAATTCAAAGACATCGGGTGTCGCAACCTCTATCGCAAGATCCAGCCCCGCCAGGGTCAACGGATCGCCCAACAACCCGGACACACTAATCCGGCTATCGCCGGAGATAACCGTTGCCCGCTCGATCTCCAACTTATCTGGCGCGCCGCTCACCGCGCTATCAATGACGATGGGAAATGCCGGGAGCCCCTCCACTTCGTAGCCGTAGACTTTAAGAACCGCAGCCAAATCCGGGCTCTCCAGCCCGAGCCGCGCCCGCAAGCTAGTGGGCTCCAGCAGCTTATCGACCTCGCCGGCTAGCGCCAATTGCAGGCCCGGCGTGCTAAACATCCCGTCGCTAAGTTGCCAGCCACCCGCGCTTAAGGAAACCGCACCTGCCACCTGAAATGCCAGGTTCGGCAGCGTATGTATACCCAGCCAGGGCCCCACCGCAGCCAGCGTGTCCCCGGAAAACTTCAGATCAATGCGGGTACCCAGATAGTCGGGTGCTTCCCCGACCACGCCGTCCAGTACCAGCCTGGACGCGGGGTTGCTGAAAGTCAGGTTCAACAGCTCCACGCCCTCATCGGTGGATTCCAGTCGGCCTTTGATAGCATAGGTAATTCCCGGTAAATCCTCCGCTTCCAGCATGGGGCCGAGCAGGGCGAAAGTGACGCTCTCGCCCTCTACTTCCAGTTCCCAGTCGTCAATCTCCGGAAAAGCTGGCAGGCGACCGGCAAGAGACAGATGGCTCTCACCCGCGCTGAAGAATCCCTCGCGCAGGCCCAGCACCGAGCCTGTGCGAGTAATTTCTCCCGACACTTTGTAGGGAACTGCTGGCAGCCCGGCAAAATCGAACATGGCCCCAAGTTCCGCCAGGGAGGGACCGTCGAGTTCGAAGGCCACCTCAACCCCATCGATCGCCATTGGATCAGCGAGAGTAGCGGAGAACTGCAAGTCGAAGTCACCCAACACACCCACAGCTTCCACCGTCACTCCGGGTTGTGCATCGGTAATATGGCCGTCGAAGTGCAGCGGACCATCGCGAACAGCCGCCATGCCGAGCATATCGAGTAGGGGGCGGGCACTGGGGCTGGAGACCTTCAGGTGGAGGTCCGGGCCGGATAGATTGGCCAAATCCGCAATGGTTCCGCTCCCCTCAATCAGCAGCATTCCCCACTCGACTGCCAAATCCAGCTGCAAGTCGCGCTGCGTCAACAGTGCGGCGAAGGGCCCAATGCGTCCCTGCACCGATAGCGGAATATCATTGATAGCGCCATTCAGGTCTAGCCCAATCAGCGCTACATCAGGGGCTTCAGCGATGGCCAAGGTATCGATTGTCAGCCGCACATCTCTACGTGAGTCGCGATAGGCAACCTGCCCCCTGGTGACGCGCCCATCCCTGAATATCACTGGAAATACCGGCTCGGGTTCTCGATATTCGCCTGTTTCAGGCTGCGGAAGGTCCTCAATTATCCGTCCCGGCCAGAATTCCCAGTTTGGCGATTGCCCGGTGGGGGCCAATAAGTTCACCTTGAGGTCGGTCAATTCCAGTTCAGTAATTAATATGGGCCCCTCCCGCCATATCGACGGAAGATTAATGCGGATAAGAAGACGATTCACCGTGATGAAATCTGCCGCCTCTGCCCATTCCGGGTTTGCCAGGCTGACATTGCGAGCAAGTAAATAGGTATCCCAGTTTAACTCCGCCTCGACTAACTCGCCGATTTGCAGTTCCCGGTCGAGAAACCGGCTTGCGCCCGCCTCCAGCGCCGCTGAGAGCAGCGCCGGGTTGTAGCGCAACACACTGAAGGCAATAACAAGAAAAAGAACAAGCAGCAATAGTGCGGCAACAAGACCCTTGAGAATGGCCTTGAGGCGGTTGAGCAGGGTGGGCTTTGGTGTTTGAAGAATCACTGCCCACTAAGCTCCTCTTCCAGAAATTAAAATACCTCCCCCTTAACGGAAAAGATCAGAGCATATAAACCATGCTCAGGCTTGGACCGTTAAACTGAATATCAGCGTCAGCCTTGCACTGCTACCTTGTATAACGCCGTACTTTAACATGCAGTAGTGGGCACGGGTAGAACGGTTTGTAACACGGTTGTTCGCAGCCAATGCATCCGTCGCGGTCGGGCTTTACAAGTGGGGAATCGGCAGCCAATATGGGCGCCAATTCCCTCTACCGCTCATTGAAGCTGGAGAACACCATGCCCGGTCCATTCAAAATAATGCTCTATCGACTTCGCTCAGCCTTAACGCGCAAGGTGCTTAAACCCGCCGCCCAACCAAAGCCGATCACATTCATAGGGTCGGGTTCTATCAAACAACTGTGTGAAGCTATGGCTAACTTTGGCCTGAAGAAAATCTTTCTGGTAACCGATAAGCCCCTGGTAGAGCTGGGTCTTATCGATGGCGCCAAACAGGCGCTTCTCGATAGTGGTGTCGAAGTGGTGGTCTATGACGGTGTGCTGCCAGACCCTACTTTCGCCGTCATCGGTGAAGGCCTGGCCTCACTCACCGATAGCCAGTGTGACGGTGTGCTGGCATTTGGCGGGGGCTCTTCCATGGATGCGGCAAAAATAATGGCGCTGGCCGCCTCCAATAAAATGTCACCCCTGGACCTGGTCGGTCTGAACAAAGCGAAACTCCCCTCGCTGCCACTGTTCGCCATTCCCACCACCGCCGGCACGGGTTCGGAGGTTACTATCGCGGCCGTTCCCTCCGACGATGAGACCCACGCCAAGCAGCCCATAGTGGACAATAAAATGGTTCCCGTTGCCTGCGCCCTGGACCCCACTATTATGACGGGACTGCCGCCCCATATTACGGCCGCAACGGGGATGGATGCGCTCACTCATGCAATTGAGTCCTACATCGGCAACTGGGGCACACCGGAAACGGAGCGGCTGGGCAGTGCGGCGGTAAAGCTCATCTTTCAACACCTCCCCACCGCCTATGAGGATGGCAACACACTGGCTTCCCGGGAGGCCATGGCGCTGGCCTCATACTACGCCGGGCTCGCTTTCTCCCAGGCAATGGTAGGTTTTGTGCACGCGATCTCCCATCAACTGGGGGCGCACTATGGCATCCCCCACGGCCTGGCTAACGCCGTGGTTTTGCCACACATTCTGGAATACTCAAAAGAGGCGGCACAGCAAAAAATCGCGCAACTGGTCGTCAGTGCCGGCCTGGGAGAGTCGGGGGAAGATGAGGCAATACTCGCTCAACGGCTCATTGATGAAGTCGTGAAACTCAACAAACGGGTGGGTATCCCACGGGGTTTTGAACAAATCAAACCCGAGGATGTCGCAGAAATTTCCTCCGGCGCTTGCACCGAGGGTAATTCTTATCCTGTTCCAAAATACATGGACGCACAGGATTGCAGGAAGATTGTAGAGGGCTTGATGCTGGCCTAGTACCATATTCACAATGAAATATTTTTCCTCAATGTTTCGCAAAGCGGCCAGTCCGCATTCCAGGGTAATCTGGCATTTTCATATTTTTAAAAATGCAGGCACCACATTTGACGCGATTCTAGAGAGAAATTTCGCTAAGCGCGCTTTTAGAGTGGATCCGGAATCCGCAAACAATCTCATCTCAATGGAAACTGCTATGGGATTCATCGCGGGCATTCCGCGAACGCAATCCCTGTCCAGCCATCGCTTTGAGGTGAATCAGCTGGACACCTGCGCAACCAGGCTTATGCCGGTTGTGTTTATACGTCATCCCATCGATCGGCTGGTCTCCGTCTACCACTACCACAGGAAGTCACCCAAGCCAAAAAACGCAGTGGCACGCGCAGCCAATAAATTGTCCTTGGTAGAATACATCCAGTGGCTGTTGAGTAAGAAAAAGAACCGGCTAGCGAGAAATATGCAGACAGCCTACCTGGCCTGTTTACCTGCAGGCGAGGCGGCTCAGCCAGATTCTCTGGCTGCGGCGCAGGCCAATTTGGAAAATTTTCCGGTGGTGGGTATTGTCGATCGATTTGACGAGAGCATGGTCTTTGCAGAAAGTGTTTTTCGCCCGTTTTTCCAGGGACTAGATTTGTCATACACCCGCAAAAACGTCACGGCTGGAAATGTGCAAACACTCCCGGGCAAGCTCGCCCTGGCAAGAGAAGCCCTGGGGGAAGCTTTGGCAGCGGAACTGGAACAATACAATCAACTGGATCTTGAATTATACCAGTGGGCCAATCAACTACTGGATAACCGCCTATCCAGCACTGAAAATGCCAAGGCCTCGTTGGCTGAATTTACGAGTAGATGCCAACATCGTAGGGCGGAGACAGTAGATGAAGGAGGGCCTATGCTAAAGAGTAGGAAATTGCGTTTTTCTCACGACCAAAATCATTTCTACTATCTCAATGAAAAGAAAAATATCAAAAAAGTGATCTTACGGCTCAGTTGACGCCCACAAAAATAAATCTGGCTTAG
>SMVB01450377.1_pt1 | contig 15521 bp, 16 predicted proteins | sample 2456461 | NCBI WGS metagenome assembly SMVB01 (sample SAMN11095934, study PRJNA526329) | marine sediment metagenome | biome: Marine sediment; feature: Surficial sediment; material: Deep marine sediment; isolation source: Hadal surficial sediment | place: Pacific Ocean | collected 2014-05 | depth... | reverse complement strand
GATTGAACAGTTCAAGGTATTCATTAAAAGAGACATACTCTCTAAGCTTAAGAATACACAATACTTAATTGTAAATTTTGCTGAAGCGCCGTTGCTTGGTTTGATTATCGGTTACTTTGTCAGATACTACGATCCTGGCGACGATAATTCATTGGGTTATACATTTGCCAATAACTCCAATATCCCATATTATTTTCTTATGAGCATCATTGTTGCTCTTTTTATAGGTCTTTCGATAAGTGGGGAAGAAATCATTAAGGATAGACGTATTCTACAACGAGAGCAATTTCTTAACCTAAGCAGAGTCAGTTACCTTACTTCGAAGGTGATCATTCTATTTGGAATTTCAGCTATACAAACCTTATCATATGTAATCGTTGGCAATGCTCTTCTTGAATTTAAAGGTATGTTTTTTTCATATTGGCTGGTGTTATTTTCGTCCGCCTGCGTAGGCAATTTAATAGGTCTCAATATTTCCTCCGCATTCAACTCCGTAATCACCATTTATATTATGATACCTATTTTTCTGATACCACAATTGATGTTTAATGGAGTTGCTATCGAATTTGACAAGTTAAATCCGAAAATAAGCTCAAGCGAAAGGGTTCCTATGCTTGGAGAATTGATGACTTCCAGGTGGGCCTTTGAGGCAATCATGGTGCGGCAATTTAAAGACAACGATTACGAAAAGCATTTTTATGAATATGATAAAACTATAGCTGATGCAAATTACAAAACAACTTATTATCTGAAGGAATTAGAAACAAATCTCGCTTCATGCGGTGCAGCACTTCGTGGTACGGCAAGCAGGGATGAAATATCCGACCATCTTGATCTTATTAAATATGAACTTAAAAAAGAATTGAAAAATTTTGACAAGCAAGATTCGGTGGACTGGGAAAAATTAGTTCCTGATAAATTTGATTCTTTAACAAGTAAAACAATTGAAGAGCATATCGCAACCTTAAAACGAATATATATAAATCGTAAAAATGAGGCATTGGATCAAATAGAATCTTTGAAAAAAGTGATCCGCGATAAAAATTTAGAGGAGGAATATTTTCATTTAAAAAATTCCTATACAAATGAAAAAGTAGCATCGATTGTGAAAAACCAGGGATTTGAATTTATAAAAGAAGTTGGAAACAGACTGATCAGGAAGACCACTCCCATTTATGCCACACCGGAAATCCCTGAAAATCCATTAAACTTCAGAACCTTTTATTATGCGCCTCAAAAATATTTTGCCGGTAGATATTTCGATACTTTTTGGTTCAATGTTGCTATAATATGGGTAATGTCTATAATTGCACTCATAGCGCTATATCTTGATCTTCTAAAGAAAATTTTTAATCTATTTGAAAGAATCGGTGACTATAAACTCAGACAAAAACTTAAAAAGGATCAATTACCCATCAGGAAGTAAGTGGGAAGATGTTGTTGGATATTCCAGGGTCGTAAAAGTAGGGAATATCATTGAGGTATCAGGAACAACTGCAATTGATGAAAACGGCAAAATACATGGATTAAATGACCCTTTTCTTCAGACAAAATTTATACTGGAGAAAATTGAAAAGTACCTGAATAAGGCCGGCGCTTCGATAGAACATGTGGTCAGAACAAGGATGTATGTTACAGACATAGATCAATGGGAAAAAATCGGCATGGCTCATGGAATTTTTTTTAGAAATATAAAGCCGGCAACCAGTATGATCGAAGTCAGCAAGCTAATAGAACCAAATTTACTGGTTGAAATTGAAGTGACAGCAATAATCTTCTGATGGTTAAGAGTTTGTCAGATTTATTTTTACTTGACCATTAAACCACGTTTAGCTAATCATTTAAGCTTTCACGCATGTAATCATTTATTTATAATCTAATAACAACTGCAATATCTACTCTATAATGAAAACATATAAATACAATTTTCCAATCCCCTCCGTAACCACGGATTGCATAGTGATAAATTCAGCTCAGTCAGAAAAAAAAATTCTATTGATAAAACGTAAACATGATCCCTTCATGGGAAAATGGGCATTACCAGGCGGATTTGTCGAAATTGATGAAGACCTGGATGAAGGGGCCATTCGTGAGCTGGAAGAAGAAACCGGATTGGTAAATATTGAGCTTATTCAATTCAAAACTTATGGAAAGCCTGGCAGAGATCCTCGTGGAAGGACTATCTCTATTGTATATTATTCATTCTTAAATGACCATGAAGAAAAGATAAAAGCAGGCGATGATGCATTAGAAGCCTCGTGGTTTGACCTTCAAAGTTTGCCGCCACTTGCTTTTGATCATGAGAATATTTTAAAGGAATTTATAGATTTGAAAATTCAAAAAAAATAATCCGAGGGTCGCCCGGATTATTTTTGTATTCCACCTACACGATACCTTATGGATTTTGGTCAGCTTCAGTGATAAAATCTTAGAATCAATCTCTCGCTGCGGTATTCTCAAAATAAATTCATCCGGATTTGCCGGGAAGTCAAATTTATAGGCATCACGATGATTGCCTGTTCTTACAAGTGGAAGCTGACGACGTTTTATACCCGGAAAGCTGACGCCAATTTCCCCATATAATTCTTTTCTTCGTTCCACCAAAATTTCATCAATGAGCGCCTGGCCTGTATTTCCGGATTTTACGGCATTAGCATCCCTATTCGATTGCAATTCAAATAGTATGTCTCCTGCATCAGATTCGTTTAATTCCGTTTTGGCTTCTGCTTCAATCAAATACATTTCAGCAACCCGCATCATCACAACATCATCAGAAAAATCCTCATTCATTGTAAGCTTGGTCGTTATGTAATAATAATAATCTTCTTCTGCTCCACCATAAAATCCGGCATCAAACATATTTCTCACATCTGCTCCTGAGAATAGAGATACAAAATCACTATTTATAAACACACTATTATACCCAAGAATATCCGCACTAAGCGTCTATCCCAACGTCACATTTCCAAGTCAAACATAAGGTATTATCCAGCAAGTAATTTGATGGCCTTTGATCCACATCAGAGTTTCCTGGGTTATCAAACCTTTATAAGTGAATACTATTATGCTTTCATCGGAAGGTACCTGAACATTGGAATTTCCCTCGCTATCGGAAATTGTACCGATTGCCATACCTTTTACGCCCGGAATAGGTGTGCCATTTTCAGAAGATGTAACATTACCGGTGATTGTTCTGTCTTGAGCATTTGCCAAAAACACCACACAAGACAACAATATAATTGCCACTTGCAATTTGTGTTTCATAGAATATTTATTAAAAATTAGAAATAGATAAAACGAAATGGTGATAAATTACTCTTCCCAAAATTTATCCATATTGATTTTCATGACAAGCCCCATCCTTCAAATTGTACTATCTATCCCCCAATCCTGGTCAGATTTCAAGATCAATTTATAATCCTTCCGGGTTGCAATTCCGGAAGAGCTGAATGACGTAAACTCCATCACCGGTACAGATAAGGTCTCCAAAAACAATAAGCAAATTAAAATCGATAATCCCCGGACCTGCCTGCCCTGTTTTTTTCAGGGTTCCGGGGTTTGCTTGCTACAGCTGACAGATCCCGGAACGAGTCCGGGAATTAATGCAAATTGCTATTTTAGTTCGTTGTAGCCATTTGGTGGTTCTTTCAACCCCAATGCTCTATCTCAAGGCAACGCCTAGGACTAAAAGGATCCACTGTCCACTGTCCACTGTCGCAGGTTCTCCGAACCTGTGACGATAATGACTAAAAGGAATGTCCGTTCAAAAAATCAAAACTCAACCAACCTCAGATCCCTACCTTGCCTTGCCGGCAGGTCTCCTCTAGTCGAAATGACAGAGAGAATGAGCGCCGGACCAACCAACATCCTTTGTCATTTCGACGCTAGGAGAAATCTAAAATCTCTTGAAAAGTACCCCGCGTATGCAGTGAAGTCTCCATTCGGAAGACCACGCTGGGACAGTTTACAACCTTTGTCAATGTTAAGGGTTAGAGATCTTCCCACCGTCTGTAGAATTCTCTTCATATCCTCTTCATCGGTTTGGAAGATTTTTTTTATTCCTCTTTTTCTCTCCACTTTTATCAAGGTTGCTAACTTTACATAAAGTTCGAAAACTTAGAAATGAAAATTTCAATAGTAGGTGCAGGGCATGTTGGTTCTACTCTTGCCTACACGCTCATGCTGAAAGATCTTGCCGATAATTTGGTCTTGATTGATCAGATAATTCCCAAAGCTGAATGTGATGCTCAAGATTTGACTCATGCACTCTCATTTACTGACCATATAATTCCCATTACCGGCGGAGATATAAATAAATCTAAAAACTCGGACATAATTATTATCACAGCCTCAGTGCCATGGCAACATGAGTTTACTTCCAGGTTTGATCTTGGCCCTGGCAATATCCGGCTTTTCGAAAATATTTTGCCTCAGCTTTCAAAACTCAGTCCAAATGCCATCTTGATCGTGATTACTAATCCGTTGGATATTATGACATATTTTGCCATAAAATATACCGGATATCCAGAAGAACGAGTTTTGGGAGTTGGAACATTAATTGATAGTGCACGCTTTCGAAAAATATTATCAGAAAAGTATGATATCCATCCGGATGATATTCGTGCATACATTCTTGGTGAGCATGGAGCCTCGCAATTCCCAGCGATCAGCGCTGCATATATCGGTGGAGTAAAAATAGAAGCTTCAGAAGAAATAGAAAAACTACTGAAAATCTCAGAAGCTTCGGCACATAATATTGTAAAAGAAAAAGGCTTTACCAATTATGCCATATCTATGGCTACCAGTCTGGTGGTAGAAAGTATCGTAAAAAATGAAAACCGTACCATGCCGATCAGTACTTTAGTGGATGGGTTTTTAGGCATCTACAATGTATGTCTTTCCATTCCTGTGGTTGTTGGACGGAATGGGATTTCTCAAAAACTAAAAATTGCTCTTAATAAAAAGGAACGAGACTTATTTCATCGGTCGGCCAGTTTGGTTCAAACCGAAATAAAAAAATTAATCAAATAACGTGTCTTGGGGATTATTTTTGATATAAAACATTTTTTCAATTTGAGACAGTGTATTCCGATTTGTGGAAAGCTCAGGCAAATTATTTAAACTAAAAAAACCAGTGTCACTGGTTTCAATTCCGGTAGCTAAAACACCACCAATTTCCCGACATAGAAAAAATAGTTTATATACATAATAAATTTCTGGTGGATGCGGATGACATTTCATATCGAATACTGCAAGTATTTTTTCTGCACATACTTCTAACCCGGATTCCTCCTTTACTTCTTTCACAACAACCTCGGAAGCTGTCAACCCCACGTCCGCCCAACCGCCAGGAAGCGACCATTTCCCATCAATGGTTTCTTTGACCATAAGTATTTTATTCTCTTTAAATATCACGGCGCGTACATCGACCTTCGGGGTCAAATATCCTTCTTCAAGACTAAAAATGTTATTCAATTTTTCCATTTTGATATTCGAAAAATCAGACAGGATATCCTTGCTCATTTGCATGATTTGCTCATAGCGTTCAATATCATATTTGTCGTTTGTAAATGTGAGGCCGGCCTGTGCAATAGACTGGAGATTTTGAGCAATTTCAAGCCATTTATATTTTGAATACATATAATCTGTGGTTTTTCTAAGCGCGACAAAAATCCTAATTTTCATGGACAATTATCATGAATTGAAAGAATAATGTTTATTTTTGAAATAAACCAAACACGTAGATTATGCCGATGCTTAAAGAAATAAAAGAGATTCCTGACAAGGCTGAGAAAATTCTTTATTCGACAAAAAACATAAAACTTCCAACCGATGTCCCATATATCGGCATGGGTTCATCATACTATGCAATTTTAGCCATGTACTATCTGGGCATTCCTATAAGGCCCAGCAGAGCTTCAGAATATTTCAATTATTTGTCTCATAAAAAGGTACAGGATCTTGGCGTATTGGTATCGCAGTCAGGCAGAAGCAGTGAAGTAATTTGGTGTCGTGATTTGTTTAAAAGGTTTTATGCAATTACCAACGTGCTTAAAAGCCCACTTTGTGTTTCCACAAATTTAGAACGGGTTTTTCCACTATTGGCCGGTTCAGAATTTAGCTCATCCACCAAAACATATATCAACACTTTAATCACATTATACAATGGTCTTGGTGTGGACCCTTCTCCAGCCGTTGATGTTTTAAGGGGAAAGATGTATGAATACGAAAAATGGGGGAAAGAAACTGCCGGTATCATATATGAACTGATTGCCAACAATAAGTACAAAGGCAGCTATATTATAGGTAATGGTCCAAATATTTCTACCGTACATCAGGCGGCTCATATATTAAGCGAATCTACCAAATTTCCATTTATTGGGATGTCAGTTTCTGAATATGATCACGGGCCGAAAGAAACTGCCAAAGACAGCGTAGTAATTGTGATAAAATCTGATGGTGTATCTTATCGCAGAACAAGCAAACTTTTTGAACTTGTTCAAAATGCCGGAGCAAATGTTTTTTACTATGAAGATAAGGATGTACCCGAAACAATTTCACCAATCACTTCAGTTGTTCCATTGATGTTTATGGCGTACTATTTATCAAAGTTGCTCAAAATATCCGAGCCTTTTACAGTTGGCGAAAAAATAACCGAGGCGGAATAAATATTATTCCTATCTTTGGCATTCCCGATAACTTTCTTAGCTGAATGCAACGTGTTGAAGTAAAAGACTTTTTGCTATTAGATAAAAATACGCCTATTGTTGACGTGAGATCCCCTGCAGAATATGCAGATGGACACATTCCCGGAGTGATAAACCTGCCGCTGTTATCAGATGAAGAAAGGAAACGAGTAGGTACTGCGTACACCCATATCGGAAAAAGAGAAGCAATCGAATTGGGCCTGGAATTTGTAGGTCCTAAAATGAATGATTTAGCTAAAAAAGCTAAAAATATTGCCGTATCCGGTAAACTAAAAACCCATTGTTGGAGAGGAGGAATGCGCAGTGATAAAATGGCCTGGCTTTTCGAATTGGTCGGACTTGAAGTAATTGTATTGCAAGGTGGATATAAGGCATTTCGGCGCCAACTTCTCGAAGACTTTAAAAATCTTCAACATCTCATAGTTTTGCAAGGCCCCACAGGTAGCGGAAAAACCATGATTCTGAATGAATTAAAAAATAAAGGAGAACAAATTATAGACCTTGAAAATAGAGCCAATCACAAAGGCTCTGCATTTGGCGCTTTGGGTTTGGGTGAGCAACCAAAAACAGCCCAATTTCAAAATTTATTGTATGTAGATCTCTTGAAATTAGACACCTCAAAACGTATTTGGATTGAAAGTGAAAGTCTTTCTGTCGGTAAGGTATATCTGCCGGAAACCTTGTGGGATAGTATGAATAATTCCAATGTTGTGGAAATTGAAGTGGACAAGACCATACGAGCAAAACGAATTGTTGAGGAATACGGCAATATAGATCATGATTTATTAGCCGGATCTATTGAGAAAATAAAAAACAGATTTGGAGGAGGCCGGGTGAAAAAAGCGTTAGAGCTCTTAGAAGAAAAGAAGTTGGAAGAAGTAGTTTTATTATTGTTAGAATATTATGATAAATCATATTCATTTTCTAAAAACAAATACAAAAAGAAAGAGGCAGCAGTTTTGAAGGCAAACACAGGAGACCCTTTTCAAAACGCCACTGATCTTATACAAATTGCTGACAATCACAATCTTTAATGAAAGATATAAAATTAACACAATACTCACATGGCGCCGGTTGTGGTTGTAAAATTTCGCCAAAAGTACTTGATGAAATCTTATCTGATCAGCACAAAGGATTTATTGATCAGAATCTGCTTGTAGGCAATAGCACAAAAGATGATGCAGCAGTTTATGCGCTGGACGACAAAACATGCATTATAAGTACTACAGATTTTTTTATGCCTATTGTAGATGATCCATTTGATTTTGGGGCGATCGCTGCAACTAATGCCATAAGTGATATTTACGCCATGGGAGGACAGCCAATCATGGCCATATCCATCCTCGGATGGCCTATTGATAAACTACCTGCAAGTGTCGCGCGGGAGGTAATTGCCGGGGCAAAAAGTGTTTGTGCACAAGCTTCGATTTCTCTTGCCGGCGGACATAGCATTGATGCGCCGGAACCAATATTTGGCCTGGCGGTTACCGGAAAAGCAGATCGGTCAATGATTAAAACAAATGATAAAGCCAAAGTTGGTTCAAGGCTATATTTGACGAAACCGCTTGGCATCGGTATTCTTACCACTGCTCAAAAGCGGGGAATACTCAAATCCTCAGATTTAAAAATTTGCAAAGAATGGATGCTGACGCTAAATACGCTTGGCCAAAAACTTGGGAAAATTCGTGGGGTTACCGCTTTAACAGACGTTACAGGTTTTGGTTTGCTCGGCCATTTGATAGAAGTTTGCGAGGGCAGTAAGGTGTCTGCAAAAATCAATTTCGCTGATGTGCCTATAATTAATTGTATTGAACCATATTTAAAAGAAAAGTGCTTTCCTGGTGGAACTGACAGAAATTTTGATAGCTATAGTAAAAAGGTAAACAAATTAACCGAGCATCAAAAAAATATCCTGTGCGACCCTCAAACCAGTGGTGGATTACTAGTTGCCGTAGATCCAGAGGATATTAAAAAAGTGGAAAAACTATTTAATCTCAATGGATTAGAATTAACTTCTTTTGGTGAAATCTGTCGGAAGGAAGAGGTTACAGTATCTGTTCACTAAAGGGCACCTCTAATAATCGACAAAATCTGCATTTCAAATCCCTGCATATTTGGTTTTATTGCAGATGAACGCGCTTTTGGAAATGCGCGCCGGTGTTCTCCTGGATTTACAGCACACAAGCCAATAAATAAAGTAATTATAATGACCGTATTAACTGAAAAAGCCGGTCAAACTAAAGTTTGACCGGCTTTTATAATATTATTTTTGGCCTAATTATAAGGTCACTTCCTTGCTGCCTCCTCCTATTGAAACCCTGAATGTTTTGTCACATTCTCCTTCACCATAATTTACGGTAATGACTGGTTTTTCATGAATGGTAATTGTTTTAATCCCTGATACCGGCAAGTAAATGGTATTCCCTCTACAACTGCTTTTAAAAATCAACGGTTCAATAGTTTCAGAAGAATACTCTACACCCAGTCGCGTCATACCAGATGCCGTTCCTTCTACATGAAGTTCGAAGTCATCATGGCTATCACCGAAAATCAATGTATGAGTTCTTACACCTTCTCGTGTCAAAAATGTTTCGTCCGGCCAGATAACTTTTCCTTCATGTATTTCTACCGTATAAACCAGGGTCTCCAAATCAAGACTTGTATTTGTCTTTTTCCTGACGCCCTCGATTTTCACACCATCTATATAAAATTCATTGAACACTGTCCATATTATTGAACCTGTGGTAAGCCAATACCCTTCGTATTCTACCACGATAATACCCTTTCTTACTTTACCATCCGGGCCTTCACAGCCTTCGCCAAAATTAATTTCCAATCGACCATTTTGTAGAGTGCCATTAAAACTTACTACTGCACATGCGAGTTCAGGATCTGAGTTTTCTGCAACTCGTCCTCCAGAATTTGCTTCTGAATGCCTGATCGCCGAATTAGTGATCGACTCAACAATGTCAAATAAATTTTCTACGGATTCTTCTGCCTCGTAAGCCGACTGCTCATCTTCTTCGAAATTGATATTGGATTCATCGCCTTCTTCACATGCCATAAAAAATAAAAACACAAATGAAAATAAAAATGTCGCCCATCCTGGCATCATCTTGTTAGATATTGAGTTCATAATAATTGAAATTAGATTTACTATTAAATTCTTATTTACAGAATTGAATACGATGAGAAAGTAAATCCGTAACCAACTATTTTGGATTATAACCTGTTATATTTTGTTCATGTAAGATTTGACGTTTACTAAATAATTAAATGACTACCAACTAATGTAAACTACTGATATTAAAACACTTAAAAAGAAAGTAATAATTTCAGAATATCATGATTGAATAAAAAAAGTATTCACTTTTAGAACATATAGCTTATTAAAAAACACATTCGAAGATGTATTTCTACATGAAAATGGAATTTTAATAGAAAAAATCTGTCCTCTGCCCCTCACTTCCAGCCTTTATAATCTTCTATTTTTCCAAAATGCGTAAATTCCCCAAACAATATTTATACCTATGAATTGTTAAAGTCAGAAACAAGGTTCTGATCAATAAATGACGAAATATATGAGTATAATCATACCCAGGGCTTTTACATAAGTTTACATTTGACGCTATAATCAATTATTGACATGGAAAATATACAACATATCCACGAGGTACTACACCTGATCTTTAATACCGAAAAAGAATATGCTATTGCAGATCTTTATAGTGAATTAAAAAGCCAATTTGGTGAAGATGTTCATTTTGCAAATTGCGCGAATAATGCATTCCCAATCCAGGCAGTAGTGCCATTTTTGCGCAGTAAAAATAAGATTCGATTGTCTGAAAATCGTATTATTCCTATTACCTCAGCCTGTAGTCACTAATCTTATTTAGTTTCTGTCCATGTCCTTCGTTACGCTTGCCTTCAAAAATGGTCGTTTATGAAATGTAAACTCACATTTTTCAGGCTACGCAAGCCCTTGTCCGCCGTACTTCATACGAGGGAAGGCGTGGCCTGAATACAAACTTTCTGACTCTGGCACTTTACTATATATAGACAGGCCCCATTCAAGGCCATATTGTACAATTTCTTCATACATAATTGTAATAGATCAATTATCCATGTAAAATTGCTGCCGCAAATGCAAAATGGCGTTTACTTGGGTGTACGACAAAATTCCCTTTTTACTCGTATTTCCCCCTGAGGGGACTTCCATAAACTTCTTTTTTTAGCTCCGCTAAGGGAGTGAAATAAAAAAAGAAGTTTTTGGACTTAGGGACTTTTGTCGTACACCTCGTTGACTTTTACATGAATTTGATATGAAAAAAATTACACTTCTCTGCCTTATATTTTTTATTTCTGAACAGGCATTTTCACAACGGGATGAATCCATAACTTATGCAAATTCTATTACCTCAGATGATCTGAAGGAACATCTGAATATTCTGGCATCAGATGCTTTGGAAGGACGAGAAACCGGAAAAAGGGGTCAAAAAATGGCCGCTGCGTATATCGAATATCATTTCAAATCCAATGGTCTTGAACCAATTGTATATTCACCTGCCGGCAATTCTTTTCTTCAATCCTTTGAGTTGGTAAAATCTCAGCCCGGAAAAACCTGGATCAAAATTGATGATATTACCTACACAAACTTTGTAGATTTTGTTTATACAGGTAAAAAAAACTTTACAGATCCACTGAAATCAAAACCTCTGTTTGTCGGGGAAGGAGATCAGGAAAGTTACGATGCGATTCATGCCAATGGAAAAAATGTGCTTATCTATTGTGAGGGGGATAAAATTGAGAGAAAGGAGAAAGCAGAATTAGCTTATAAGCAAGGTGTAAGAAATGTATTTATTATCAAACCAGATTCGGAAGATGATTTTAAAAAAGCGGTGAACATGCACAAGCGTTACACAACCTCAGGAAAATTGTCGTTTCCTCCAAAACCGGATGAAGTAGAATCCGGCTATTTTTTGATATCTCAATCTATGGGAGCTAAAATATTAAACACCAGTCAAAAAATCCTTCAAAATGCCGTAGAGAAATCCAGACGTGGAAAATATGCCTCTTTATTAAAACTAAGATCTTCAGAAATTACATTTTATTGCAGGCAAATTGTGGAGATAATCAACACAGAAAATGTACTTGGTTTTATTGAAGGAAGTGATATAAAGGATGAATACATCATACTGACAGCCCACTACGATCATATTGGCGTGGATGGAGAAGAAGTAAATAATGGCGCTGACGATGACGGGTCGGGAACTGTTGCTATCCTGGAAATCGCTCAGGCATTTGCACTTGCTAAAAAAGCCGGCCATGGGCCAAGAAGAAGTATATTATTCATGACTTTGACCGGCGAGGAAAAAGGATTGCTGGGGTCTTCATATTATGTAGAACATCCAATTCTGTCCCTGGAATCGACAGTCGCAAACCTCAATATCGATATGATCGGGAGAATAGATCCTTCTCACGAAGAAAGTCCGGATTATGTATATCTCATCGGTTCGGATAAATTATCGAAAGAATTGCATGAGCTTAGCGAACAAATCAACTCCACTTATACAAAACTGGATCTGGACTATAAATACAATGCTGTTGATGATCCAAACCGCTTTTACTATCGATCAGACCATTACAATTTTGCTAAAAACAATATACCGGTCATTTTCTATTTCAATGGAACTCATGCCGATTATCATAAGCCAACGGATACTATTGAAAAAATAGAATTTGAATTATTGGAAAAGAGGGCTAGGCTCGCATTTCATACTGCATGGGAAATTGCCAACAGAGAGGATCGGATTACTTTAGATGTAATCCCTGAAGAAATTGAAATTAATAATTCCAATTAAAATTCCAGGCCTGTTTTCGTATTTCAAGAAATAACTTTTCATGAATTCTGATCAATAATTTTCTTATTTTGCTGCAACCAGAAATGATATACTGACACAACCTGGTAATGGCAAAAAATGGTAAAAATATAAAGGTGAATAATTTCGAAAACCTGTATTTCGAATACTATACATATTTGTGCCGGCGTATTTATCGATTTGTGAAAGATGAAGAAATCGCCAATGACATCGTACAGGACGTTTTTTTGAAATACTGGCAAAAATTCCAGGCCTCGCCGGCAGACAGGCATGAATTACGAATTGATGAATCTCCCAAAGCCTACCTGAAAAGAGCCTGTATAAATCAGGCATTAAATTATCTGAAGGAAACAAAACGCAGGAAAGATCGGGAAAGCAACTATTTTGAGGAAACACGCCAATCGGCCGATATTTCGGAAAGACCGGACATGAAATATTCGGCGGATGAAACTTCAATAAATATTCAACAAGCAATAGACCAACTTCCTCCGGCGTGCAGAAATTCATTTCTCCTCAGCAGGCATGAGCAAAAAAGCTATAAAGAAATTGCCAAACTCCTTGATATCTCCGTGAACACGGTGGAAAAACACATTGGGAAGGCGCTGAATATTTTAAGGAAAATTCTTATATAACTTCTCTCGCCTCAGCGTATTTCAAAGAAAACGCTTAGGAAATTATATTTCCATTCCAATTAAACCTCATTAAACTCCTTCGGATATTGGACAATACCTGTAATGTCTTTCAAGCCATCAGGGACCAGTTCCATGCCCATGAAAACTTCTTCAGGTACGTCAAATGGAGAGTTTATTCCAAATAGACTTGCTTCTACAAATCTGAATTTGGAATAATAAGCCGGATGTCCTAACACAATCACCGATTTATATCCAAGCCTTCGGCAAATTTTCAACCCTTTATTAACCAGTTGACTGCCGATGCCTTTTTTCTGATAGTCAGGCAGAACAGACATCGGGGCCAAGGCTAGAGTCCGGCGCTTAATTATTCCATCATCAATCCAAATTGGGGGAAATAAAATATGTCCAACGATCTCTCCACCACGTACAGCTACCAGCGATAACTGTTCAACAAAATCCGGATTGACCCGTAGCTTTTCTACTAATATCCCTTCATTGGTCTGGCTAAATGCTAAGTCATTTACATTTTTTATTCCCGTGTAGTCACTGGGATTTTCTGACCTTATTTGGACATTCATAACCATTATTGGATTTCCGAAATGAATATACATTTTTTAATTGCCATCAGAATTATTTTCATCATCGACTGGCGGTAACTCCATTCGGTGTTGTCTTTATTATGTAAGCAAATAAATATGGCCGAAAAATACACAAAATACTGGGAGCTGTACATCAAACAAAAAGGCGGCAAGATCAGTGCAGAGGAGCAGATAGAATTATCGGAGTGGAAAGAAAAAAATTTAAATGAATATCATGAATTTGAGAAAATTTTCCGAGCCTCCAACTCCGGTGATATTGATCCGGAATTCCGACCACAAGAAAGCTGGCAGGAGTTTCATTCCCTAATCAAAATTGAAAAGGAAAGTCAAACCCACAAAACAATCCAGTTTTTCCCATGGATTGCCCGAGTGGCTTCCGCTATAATTTTAGTATTAGGATTTGCATTTATTTTCTATCAATATCAGCAAACTCCGTCCAATAATCTGAACCTACAGGCCATAGTGCAGACAGACGAAACAAGTCAGAAAATCGTGGAGCTTCCTGATGGGTCCACTGTCTGGCTCAATCGAAATTCTGAATTGCTCTATCCTGAAAACTTTGATGGAGAAACACGGACGATTTACTTGAAAGGCGAAGCTTTTTTTGACGTAACTCCCAACAAAGACAAACCATTTATAGTACATTCCGGCATCTCAAAAACAACTGTTTTGGGTGCATCCTTCAACTTGCGTGTATATAGCAAGGAGGATGAGGTCAGGCTAACAGTTGTTACCGGAAAAGTGTCATTCGCCATGGCAGATGAAAAGGCAGGAGTGGTTGTCTCACCAGGGAATATGGCTCGACTATCCAATAATGTAAAATCAATCGCTCATAGCGAGAATTCCGATCTGAATTTCCTTTCGTGGAAAACCAGGCATCTAACATTCGACGATACCCCAATGGACGAGTTGATCAAATCGTTAGAGCGACATTATGGAATCGTGATAAAGGTGCAAAATCCCGCAACGTTGAGTTGTCGATTTACCGGAGATTTTCAGGAAACAGGTATGGAAAACACGATTAAAATCATTACCAGGACAACCGGAACTTCGTATGAATTAATCAAAGGGGAATATAAAATTCTGGGAACAGGATGTAATTAGATCCATGAAGCGTATATTTTCCATATGGCTTTTATTTACACTTCTGAACTTTGGAATGAAGGCTCAGGAAATTAATCCTGACACCCTGGTCAATCTTAAGTTTGAAGGTGTCACGCTCAAGCAAGTTTTGCATGATATCGGGAAACAATACAATGTCCGTTTTTCGTATTCGGATTCAAAAATCCAGGCGGATAAAATCATTCACGCCTCATACGTTTCGTGGAACATGAGGGATATGCTTCGGGATTTGCTACATGAAAATAAAATAAATTACAGCATTATCGAAAATCAGATTGTGCGGTTCCCATTCCTCGCAAATCATCCCATCACAATACGTGGCAAAGTGATTGATGATCTGACAGGCGCTCCAATCCCCTTTGTTCATATTTCTATAACCGGGACATTAAAAGGAGCAATAGGTTGGAGTTGAAGTTTAAGATCACTGACCAAAATACCAAGCCGGTCAATGCAAATTTAAGTGCAGTTTTTTCAGAAACCAACCAGACGGAATGCCAGCATTGCGACATCAGAATTTACCTTTATTTCCATGAATTTCCTTCATTGGAAAACATTGACTTATCAATTGAACATGATACGATT
>SMVB01384547.1_pt1 | contig 15521 bp, 11 predicted proteins | sample 2456461 | NCBI WGS metagenome assembly SMVB01 (sample SAMN11095934, study PRJNA526329) | marine sediment metagenome | biome: Marine sediment; feature: Surficial sediment; material: Deep marine sediment; isolation source: Hadal surficial sediment | place: Pacific Ocean | collected 2014-05 | depth... | reverse complement strand
CTGGCGGAAAAACCGAAAATCGAGTTGGAGGCTGGTAACTGCCTGAATTCATAGGAGTTCTTTGCTCTGTTTAAATACTGCGACCCGAGAACCCTATCATCTTGAATAGGATCCACAAGTTTGAAAATGAACCATCGAGTTTGAGAGCCGCTCGGCATGATTAAAACGGCCGCGAACGGAGTACTCTGATCTTCGATTATAGCGAACGGTTGTCGGTGAAGTTTCGAGGTACAGCCCCACATCAAATACGACGTCAGCAGATAAACACGGTTCTGCGGAGCGCTTTCGATGTATACTTGGAAAACATGACACTAAATTTCAACCCACTCGAAATTCTTTGATTCTCATCTTCTCCGACATGCACCTTGGGCGCTTCCCGGAACAGGATGATGAGATTTTGTGCGATCTCCGGTCTTGCATTTCCGAGATGCGGACCCTGAATTCTGAAACGATAAGAGAAGTCGTCTTTTTGGGAGACGTGTTCGACGCGTTTATCGAGTTCACTGGGAATTTACCCGAAATTGCGCTTCGGTTTTCGACTCTCATTGCGGACATACAATCGATTGGAATCGCTGTGTCATACCACGTTGGCAATCATGACCCGTGGCATAAAAAATTTTTCGACAAGCAATTGGATGGAAGGCTGTACAGAAAACCACGTACACGTCGGATCGGGAAAAGAATGGTCTATCTGTCGCACGGCGATGAATCAGAGACGCGCTCCATCTTTGGCAGCTTGGCGAGGTCTATCATGCGCAGTGATTTGTCGTTCACACTATACACAGCCCTCCTCCCAAATCGGTTTGGTCAGCGACTCCCACAGTGGGTTAGTAGAAAGTTTTCCGGCCTCGGTCCAGACCCGACGACCATTCAAGCGCTCCATCTGTCGGGCTTGGAAATTCTAGATTCGACAGACGTTGACCTCGTGATCTATGGTCATGCGCATCAAAGCACTACGGACATTTCTATTGGCGGACAGTATGTCAATACAGGGTCCTGGCTCCTCAATCGATCTTATGCGGAATTGACCAACGATTCAATACAGATCAAACTTTACTCTGTAGATACCCACTAAGAATTCGTACGTCAGACCTAAACCAGGGCGGAACAACTCGGTACAACTGGTCGGTATAAGCGACACAAAGTGTGGCAACAAGCTTTTAACTTTATTCTACTTACGCATAAAACAGGGATACTGTAAAATGTCTGAATGGCCATACTCTGAAGGTGAACTCGATCGGTATCTATCCGATTCTGATGAGCGTCAAAAGGGCGAATCGCAACAAAAAAAAGCGTATCGAACTCCCGTAGGAAGATATTGGGCCTCGAAAACAGAAGACCCTAAAAAAATCCAGGCAGCCGTCGTTTTGTCTTGGGCTGTTTCGGCGTTGTCTCTAATGGTGTTAGTGGTCGCTATTTTGTTCGCAACGCTCGTGGATGAATTGCCGCCACTGAAAGAGATCGAGAATCCAGAATTTCAGCTTGCTACCATCGCATATACGGCTGACGGCAAGGAACTCGCCCGGTATGCGCTTCAGAATCGATCCTGGGTTGGATATGATGACATTTCTCCATGGGTCATTCGCGCGTTAATTTCGACAGAAGATCACCGTTTTTACGCGCACTGGGGGATTGATATTTTCAGAACCCTCGCGGTCCCTTATCACGTTCTTCGGGGCGTTCCGCAAGGCGGATCCACTTTGAGTCAGCAACTTGCCCGAAATCTCTACAACGAACGCATCGGCAAGGAGCGAACTATTTCCAGGAAGCTGAAGGAAATGTTTACGGCCGTGCAACTTGAACGGCGGTATACCAAAGAAGAGATCATTGAAATGTATCTCAATACGGTAGAATTCGGATACCAGACGTACGGTATCGAGGCAGCGGCAAACTCTTTTTTTGCTAAAGATCCTATAGATCTGAATGAGTTGGAATCGGCCACGTTGGTTGGAACGCTGAAGGCAAGTACGTATTACAATCCAGTTAGGAACCCGGAAAACTCAAGGCGTCGCCGCAATACAGTGTTGGGCCAGATGGTTAAGCGAGGTATGTTGGCCGCGAACTTCCTTGAAACTCATCGAGACAATCCCATCGTAACCAACTACAAATCCGTGGCCATAACTCAAAGCTTGGCACCATATTTTGCCGAAAGGGTTCGCCGTTGGCTTGTCGAATGGGGTAAAGAGAACGATGTCGATATTTACCAGGACGGCCTTGTCGTGTACACGACTCTAGATTCCGAATTGCAACAATTCGCAGCAGCTGCAACGGACTCAATTATGACGTGTCTACAAGATGTTGTGGCGCACGAATGGAGCCGTCCTGACAGCACGGCGTATATCGCCTATGATGCGTGCGCGTATAAGGACGTCGAATTTGAACCATTCAGCTATCTCTGGGAATCAAAACCGGCATTACTTGACGAATATATCCGAGGGACCAATCGTTACCGAAATCTTGTCCGGCAAGAGTTCACAAGACAGGAAGCAATCGATAGCCTCAGACTGCACAACGGATTTTTGGACTCTTTGAAGGTAATTAAAACGGTGCTGCAAGCCGGTTTTGTGGCAATGGATCCGCAAACAGGTCACGTCAAAGCGTGGGTAGGTGGAAGAAACCTGGTAGAAGATTGGTATGACCATATTGGTACGGCAAGACGTCAGCCCGGATCAACATTCAAACCGTTCGTATATACTGCCGCCATCGACAACGGGTGGTCGCAATATTATACATTGAGAGATGATTCGGTCTATTCGGTAGACGCGGCAGGAAATGTGTGGACCCCGGGTAATTCTGAGGGAATGACAGGTCAGATGATGACGCTTCGAGACGGATTGGCGAGATCCAAGAACACAATCACTGCCCAACTGGTCCTTGAAATTGGTGCCGCTCAGGTGGCCTTTTTTGCCCGAAGAATGGGTATCAAAAGTCCCCTTCTGGAGGTTCCGTCTTTGGCCCTCGGGACGAGCAACGTGACACTCCTTGAGATGACGAACGCATATAGCACGTTCGCGAACGGAGGAATTCACTACGAACCAACGTTTGTCACGCGGATCGAAGACAAAAACGGAAACGCGCTCTACGAAGACAGACCGCAGCTTAAAGAAGCCCTGTCAGAATCGACGGCGTATATCATGATCGATATGTTGCGCGCGGTTATTCAGTACGGAACAGGCATTCGAATCGGCGGACGAGGTATAGAGTACAATTTGTGGGAGTACGATCTTGCCGGAAAAACCGGGACCACTCAGCGAAGTGCCGACAACTGGTTCATCATGATGCACCCTGATCTTGTCATGGGAGCGTGGGTTGGGTTTAACGATCCACGGATTGCATTTAAATCTAATCACTGGGGGCAGGGAGCACATACTGCATTGCACATCGTCGGCCGGTTTTTCAGAAACATCATTCGCGCCGACGAACCGTACGTGCTTCAGGAGAGTAGATTTCCGCTACCGTCCCTCTTTACGGACAATCTTGATATGGGGCCAAATCCACCTGCCGACAGCCTTTTCGCTCCGTCACGGAACGCGCGAAGAGGCCGCGTTGCGTGGTAATCAACCCGACCGGCCACGGGATCGTGCGAAAAGATCAGACGATCATTTGTCCGCACCAGTTTCTCAGATGCAAACTGGCGACAGCCCGAACGGCGGACGGACGCGTTTTGAACAGGCCAAAAATAGAGGATCCCGAGCCGGACATAGAAGCGTAGAGTGCTCCGTTCGAATATAAACTCCTCTTAATATCCGCGAGCACTGGATACTCGCCAAAAACAGTTGTTTCAAAATCGTTCACGAGAACATCAGTCCAATCCGTCGGAGCAACTTCTGTCAGAATCTGTGCAATAGGCATATCGGAGCCATCGTGCGTCATACATCCTGAGTATGCAGCCGCCGTTGAGACGTGGATGTTCGGATGCACCATGCCAATCCACAAGGAAGAAACCGAATCTGGAAGCATCAGAGCAGAAAGATCTGTTCCCCGCCCTGTAGCGACGACGGCCTCGCTCGAAATAAAAAAGGGAATATCCGAACCAAGAGTTGAACTGATAGACATGAGTAAATCATTGGTTACATCGAGCGACCATAAATCGGCAAGAAGCTGGAGAGTCGTAGCTGCATCACTGGATCCTCCTCCAAGTCCAGCCGCTTGCGGGATCCACTTTTCGAGATGGATATGAACGCCGTCGTCGATGGAAAACACCTCCCGTAACATCAAGGCCACCTTCATACAAAGATTGTTTTGATCAACGGGAAGTGTAGGGTCAGAACACGACATCGACAATTTTTTAGCGCGCCCGACCGTGATTCTATCGGCCAACTCTATGGCCACCATCCCGGTTTCTAATTCATGAAATCCGTCATCGCGCTTCCGCAGAATTCGGAGGCCCAGGTTAATTTTGGCTGGTGCGTCAGCGGATCGGGTTCCGAAAGTATGCATCCACCAGGGGGTCTGAATTGCGGAAAAAGTTCTAAACGCGTAGTTTACGTTAATCCATGCAATAATCGTTTACTCGTTCCAGATCCTCAGCCTATCTTTTTACCGCTACTAACAGCACTATAGGTCAGTCTTTTTTTCGACCAGGACCTGGACCCGGAACAGACAAAAACGATTCATGACGATTTTCCTATCTGGAAAGCACGCGCTTCTTTGCACAGTGGCCCTCGTATGGCTGCTTTCTTGCTCTCTGACGCCGACCTCATTGGCCCAGTCGGGCACGGTTGGTCAGTATGGAACACTGGGGGCTTCGGAAAACCCGCTAACTGCGCTTCAGCGGCGTCTTTCATCAACTGCTGCTGCAGCGAACACGACACCGCTCGAAGGTGCCGTCGATCCAGCGACCTATATCGTTGGACCGGGAGACCTGTTTCTGATTTCTGCTGATCTTGGATTGTTATCACCAGACCCAATTCCAGTTGGCGCCGATGGTCGGCTGCCTGTTCCCGACTCGCGCCCGGTTTTTATTGGAGGGATGAGTCTTGATTCTGCTCGGGTGGCTATCAGGAAATCGATGGCAAATACACACGGCAGAGCAGAAATCGATGTCGTGCTCTTTTCGCCCAGAAATTTTTTCGTCCACGTTTCGGGTGCAGTTCCTTCTCCCGGACGTTTTTTAACACTGCCGGTAGCGCGAGTTTCAACCATACTAGAGGAAGCGTTCGCTGACACGTTGCGTGCTCCTACAGCGAACAAAAATCTTAAACCCTCTCTCCGGAACGTCACGATAACGCATAAAGACGGTACGGAGATATCCATCGCCCTACTTGAATATTTTGGAACCGGGAATCTCGACTCTGATCCCTTTCTTCAGGACGGCGACGTGATATATGTCCCCGCCTACGATCCAGCTTATACGAGCATTTATATTGACGGTGCTATTCCATTTCCAGGCCCTTATGACTTCAGGCCCGGAGATACTGTCAAAAGCCTTATCGCGGTCGCAGGGGGCATCCACTCCAGGTCGGCGATCGAAGAAATTCGTGTGACGCGCACCGGCAAAAACGAAGAACCTCAGGTAGTCTCTTTCTCTCTGGCAGATGTATTGCTGCTCGACAAAGGCGACTTTCCCCTGCGCGTGCGAGACCATGTTTCGATTTCAAGGCCCATCGAGGCATTGGGTGCGGCTTCAGTAGATGGACTTGTGTTGCATCCGGGGACTTATCCGATCATGGACCGCATAACTACACTCAGAGAGTTGGTTGATCTGGCCGGCGGACTGCACTCGGAAGCACTCCAGCGAGGAGCTTATCTGGAGCGCCGGTCAATGCCAGAAGTATTGTGGGACGCCCGAAGGGAGACCGCCATAACGCCCCTGGCACCGGCGGCCCGACTCCTACTGGCGGACTCAACTGAAATTCTTCAGCGTGTGCGACTAACAGATATGGACTATATGAGCCGGGCATATTTCGCTCAAGCAACTCGTTTGCAGAACCGAGTCTCCATTGATTTTGAGAAGGTGATGAGTGGCGAATCAGAACCAGTCATACTTCGCGATGGTGACCACCTGGTCATTCCGCGTGACAACAGAACGGTCTATGTCTTCGGGCAAGTCGTCCGACCAGGATTTATCGATTTTGTAGAGTCGATGAACGTCGAGTATTACATCACACAGGCTGGAGGCCGTGGCTATGGGGTGGCTGACGAAGACCCTTATATCATCCAACCCGGGACCGGAGAAGCCACACGTCTCACGACACACATAATTTTTTCCGGTGACATGATATTTCTAAACCGGAAAAGTGGCGTGTCCGACGACCCTGAGTTACAGCGACTGGTCATTGAACAACAAAGAGCAAAATCAGATGCCAGAATCAGAACGGCAGGTGTCATATTACAGACAGTCGCGACCGTAGCCTCTGTCGCCGCTTTGATAATTTCCCTGAAGAATTAAATGCCGGATGGAATCTAACTCACGACTTGAAGGTCCAGAAGAGATTAACTCTGAATCATGGTGGCATACACTGGGTGTACTCTATGCGTGGCGACGATTAATAATTATTGTCACCACGGTAGCAGCCGTTAGCTCTATTGCGCTTAGTCTGATGATGCCGAATGTGTACCGGTCGTCCACGCGGCTCTTGCTTCCAGAGGGCGGTAGTAGTGGATTAGCCTCTGCCATGCTCGGCAATTTATCATCCGCAGCTTCTTCACTTCTTGGAGGCGGCGGAGGTGATTATGTGCGTTACATGGCGATATTGAGCAGCAACCGAATTTTAGAGGCTGCGGTAGATTCTTTCGACCTTATTAACTCTTACGACTATCTGGACGAAGAATTTCCTTTGAGTGCAGCGGTAGAAACGCTGGCGGATAACTTGGATATCTCTATTGATAGTGAATATGAGTTCATGTCAATTTCGATCGTTGACGAGAATCCGCTTCAAGCAGCCGAACTCACTAATTTTTTTGTTCGCGCATTGGATCGGGTTCAGAACGAACTTTCGTCAAGAACCGCAGGATTATACAGGCAATATGTTGAAGATAGATTTGACGAGTCTAAACTGGCCCTGCTCGAAGTACTTGACTCTTTAGAGGTGTTCCAGGAACAATATGGAATAATCAGCCTGGAGGCCCAGACTGAAGCCTATTTCTCTCAGCTTGCTGATTTGAGAAGTCACGCGGTGCAGGCCGAGGTCCAATATGAAACATGGCGTATGCAGTTCGGGGAGAATAATCCTCGGGTCAAGCAATACAAGAATATCGTAGATGCAGCAGAGCGAGTATTTCAAGAATCGCTTTCCGGGCGGGAACGCGTATTCCCGGTGTCCGAATCCGAGACCCCTGCAATGGTAAATCGCTATCTGGGACTGGTCATGGAGCAGAAAATTCAGGAGGCCGTATTGGAATTCGCCGCACCGATGCTCGAACAGGCCCGATTTGAGGAGCAAAAACAGATTGAAGCCCTTCAGATAGTTGACCCAGCGCGCCCTTCTGTCAAGAAATACGGACCAGTCCGTTCCGTCATTGTGATCATGGCGACACTTTCCGGATTTATTCTCGCGGTGATATATTCGCTCGTTATGAACTGGTGGAGAGTAAATAACCGTCATTTCTATGCTCGATTAGGCCGGGCGGCTGAACAGGCTGGACGTCCGCGAGAATCCTGAGAAGATGTCCGGCTCTGCCACACTCAAACTTAGTGGGACACAATTTCGTCGAGTCGGACTGATCGCGATTCAGGCCGCGTTCATCGTCGGCTGTCTGGTGACATTGTTCGTGGTATCGAATTTACCCAAATACGTGCCCCTTCTGCCTCTATTTTTTCTCGGATGCCTGGGCGGCTGGTATGTCTTTCAGAGGCCACTTCTAAATATTGCCATGCTGATGGGCTCCGTCGTGCTCATCCTGGACCACGAGGACGGGATACAGATTGAGGAAGTATTCTTCGGCCTCTACTACCTGGCTTTTTTAGGGCACTGGTTTGTTACCCGCATATTTCTGATGGATAAACCTGTCTTTATTCGGCGGGAAGAGCGCGTCCTGATCGTGTTTCTCGTATTGATGACGTTTACCCCCCTTCTTACGCTTCTGATGCAGGGGCATATGGGTACTGCCCGCGGGGAATGGATCTCTCTGAGTTTTCTCGCCCTCTACTTTCCGATAAAGGAAGCAGTAGTTACGTACAAAAAAGGAATGCTGGTTGTACTTGGAGGGCTTGCCTGGATCGGGCTATTTGTACTTGTCCGAAACGTATTTAATTACCAGGAAGTACTCCTGAGTGCTACGTATGCGTATCAGATAACGCACGGACGGGCCGTCACGAACGAAGGGCCATTACTTGCTGCGGCCTTTCTTTCTCTTGTGTTCGTTCTTTATTCCGTAGACAAGAAAGTCCGATTGCTTGCCGTTCCCCTGTTCGCTGCCTTTTTAGGTGGTCTCCTGCTCACTCAGAGCCGCGGCTACTGGCTCGCTTTTATCGCCGGTTCGCTATTTCTGTTCTACATATCCCCGGCTAAGTACCGGTGGCGCCTGTTCAACACAGGGGCCCTTGCTGGTGTTCTGGCCTTCGGGGCAGCCTTTATTTTACTGGGTGATTTGGTGACGCTCGTTATCGCAGGAATGTTTGATCGACTCGTATCCATAGCAAACGCGTCAACCTCCGATATTTCGCTCGTTAATCGGTTCATGGAATCAAAGGCCGTGGTTCAATGGATCGCGATAAATCCCATCGTGGGTTACGGAATCGGTTTCAATTATGCCGTTTTTGACATTATATATGAGTGGACAGCCGTCAAAAGTTTCGTGCACAATGGATATCTGGCCCTCTGGTTGAAGTTTGGAATCTGGGGCCTCGGGATGGTCATGTATTTCCTTGTCAGTGTGTTTCGCAGAGCAATCCGGGTAATTCGATCCGGGCACGTGTTCTCGACCGAAATGATATGTTGCGCGGGTGTTGCGGCGTGTATTGCCGCTTTTTCAATATCTGCCAATACGTCGAATCCATTTTACATCAACGATATGATGTTTTTGTGTGCGATTCTCACAGGCTTGGCAGGTGGATGCGTTGTGCGCCACGAGAATCAGCGCAGGGCTGACCCGAGCATCTGATGGGCAGTACCCCTGAATTGAAGGCAGATATGTCAGTGGTTGTAACCCTTTTTTCGTTGAGTACGTATTTGCATTTCGGTGGACGTTGACACTGAACAAATATTCATCCCTATATCGTGAAGAAAAAACTACAGATCGACAGCAGGCGTGCAATCTGTCTTGCATCGGTCATTTTCCTGGTCGGTGGAATTGCGGCCGTACCGGCTGCCGCTCAGAAAACCAGCCACTCAGAAGAAAGGGCTGTTGCCGCGGAAAACGCTAGTCTTCTCGTCGCCGTTAAAAAAATAATGGGTCTCGTGCAGGATGTAACGAGGCGTCATGCAGCTGACCCGGTCGCCAAAGAACTCGGATTTTTTTCTGGTACCACGCCGCTTAGTGGGGGGTTCAGGTCATCCGAAGGAGAAATGTCGACCGATGAACTTGTCGAGCTGTTGTATCAGCTCAGAAGAGAAGTACGCGATGTAAGCCGGCAGTTGCAAGATCAGAACGAGGATCTGTTGGTCCGGCGTATGGATCGGATCGAAGAAACAATCGATGAAGCGCTGGACCTGGCCCGCCGACAAACGGGAAATGCGTATACCGCGTCCGGGAGAAATTACTCAGGAGACTTAAACAAAAATGCCGATCGAGTTGTGATTTCCGTGAAAGATAACTCCGTAGCTACTCTGACGAGCGATGATACTGAGTGGTACGAATCAGGAGGGACAGAGTGGCCCGACGACTTTGATGACTGGAGATACCGAAACCGAAAATGGAGATCGTCCTCTTCCTCATTTCCGGGTGACTATACGAGAAGCTGGCCATATGCCGAACAGGCTGTGTATCGCGAATCTCCGGGGATTCGGTACAACAGGGTGGAGGGAGTTTTTCTGGGAGTCAGGCGGAGACCCCTCGATTGGAACAGTTATGAACAGGCTCGGATCTACGGCCAGGGCGGCTACGCCTTTGAACTAAAAGAATGGTTGTATGAAATTGGGGCAGAAGCCAAAATCGGTAAGTCGCATCGGCTGCAAGATTTTGGATTCAAATTCGGGGGCTCATACCACCGCAATACCACAACGCAGGATTTGTGGAAATCGAGCTGGACTGAAAACTCGCTCGCGGGCTTCTTATTTGGATATGATTTCTTTGATTATTTCCAAACGGAAGGCTGGACGACCTATGCGGTAAGCCGCCTCACGCCGTTCTTCCAACTCAGTGCAGGCTACAGGGAAGATACCTATCGGTCTTTGGAACAGAATACGTCCTGGGCCCTTTTTGGCGCCGACAATTACAGACCTAACCCGAGTATCGACGAAGGGAAAATGAACTCCGTGGTGCTGGCGCTCGACGGAGGCCGGGTTCGCGGGTATACGTATCGTCCAGATGGTATTTCCTTCAGACTCCAAGCTGAAATCGGGAAAGGCATGGGTGGGGATTTCTCATTCAATTCCTATCAAGGAGACGTGCGGACGTTTATCAGATTAACGCATAATACCGGATTCGACGTTCGACTCAGGGCGGGATTGACTGACGGCGACGTACCGGTTCAGAAATCGTTCTCTATTGGTGGTATTGGTTCTGTGCGGGGGTATCCGCAAAATATATTTATTGGCAGTCGCATGATGATCGCAAACGCCGAATACACCGTGTACAAACAAGGTCTTTTTGACAATGTTTTTGATGAGTTATCAATATTTGGACTGTTCGATGCCGGCTGGTCAAATTACACGGGCAATAATTCGTTTGAATGGGACAACGTTGTTTCAGCTGCCGGATTCGGTGTCGCGATCGACGAACGTCTGATCAGGCTTGAACTCGCCTGGCCGTTAAAAGACGTCGGTACGGGCATGCAGCCGTCTCTGTGGCTGAGGCTGAATCCTACATTCTGAAATCTATACCACGCCACGGGTGCTGCAGATAGTCCGGAACGCAAGAAGGGGGCGAAACATGCGTTTCGCCCCCTTCCTGTATCCAGCCGGAGTGTGCCTCCTACTTGATGTCTCCCATTAATTTCTTGACGAACGGGCTCGCAACGATGGAAACAAGCCCCGCGACAGCCACAATAATCGCGACGTTCATGAATAACGATGACGGCGCCAGTGATTCCAGCCGTCCTGCGACCAGGCCGGCGAATAAATTTCCGAGAGCCGTAGCCACAAACCAGATCCCCATCATTTGGCTCATCCGACCGCGAGGCGCGAGTTTGGTAATCGAAGACATACCTACGGGCGACAGGCACAACTCGCCGACGGTATGAAAAAAGTATGTGACGACGAGCCAGGCGGGTGTTACTGGATTTTCTACGGTTGCTTGTGCTGCGCCCCATGCCAGGACAAAAAATCCTGCCGCGAGCCCTAACAGTCCAAGAGCAAATTTTACGCCGGTCGACGGGTTTTTATTGATGCTAGCCAACCACAACCACATCGTACCAAAGAGTGGAGCAAAAATAATAATAAATAGCGAGTTAATGGATTGCAGCCAACCAGCTGGTATCTCCCATCCGAACGCGACACGATCAGTCAGGTCTCGCGCAAATAAATTCAGCGAGGACCCTGCCTGCTCAAATCCAGACCAGAAGATCGCCGCAAGAATGAAGATCCACGCGATTACTCCCAAATTCTTTTTCTCGTCGCTGGACAAGCCCCCGCGAAAAAACAAATACAAGAAGAAACCAGCGATGAGCACCAGAATAATGGAGCCGATGTATTCTGCAATTTCGGTAAGCGTTAAATCGACCACTCCGGTCGAGACCAGATACGCAAAAACTGCTACCAATCCCGCGAAAACAGCAGTTTTGGTAAAAAATCCCCGTTCTTTCGCCCGAATTTCTTCGACAGAACCCGCCCCTTTAAAAGTACCGGCATCACCCAGGTATTTGTAACCGCGCTTGAATTGAATCAGGCCAAGGACCATTCCGAATCCTGCTGCAGAAAAACCCCAGTGCCAATTGTACCCTTCACCTAAGTAGCTGCAAATGAGCGGGCCGAGGAATCCGCCCAGGTTGATGCCCATGTAAAAGACTGAGAATCCGGCATCTCGCTCGGCTCCTCCCTGTGGGTACAAATCAGCTACAACCGAACTCACATTCGGCTTCAACAATCCCGTCCCAATAACGATTAGAATTAATCCGGCGAAAAATGAATAGTCAGACGGGATTGCCATCGAGAAATGGCCTATCGCGATAATCCATCCCCCGACGTAAATGGCCTTCCGCTGCCCCCAAAGGTTATCAGCGACCCATCCACCCGGCAACGACAGTAAATAAACAAAACTTGTATACAGGCCATAAATCGCGGCCGCCGTCGTCACATCAAAACCCAGACCCGGGTTTTCTGACATGGTCGTACCGGTCATGAATAGAATGAGCAGAGCGCGCATTCCGTAATAACTGAAACGCTCCCACATTTCTGTAAAAAAGAGCGTTGCGAGACCTCTTGGTTGACCCATAAAGGTCTTGTCAGAGATTAGCTCCGATGATGGATTCGACATAGATAACGATGGATAGCTTAGATAGACTTGCGCCGATAAGATAGAACATCATGTGCGGGCCGTCTAAACCAATTCTTCAGCGATTGAAAAAATCCGCTTCAAATGCAGTGGGTATATTAGCCACCCGCAATAATTCCACCTCAGCGTCTCTCAGGCAAACTAATTCATGAGCCACTCTATTCCGGAAACGATTATCGATACCCATGGGCAGCGTACGCATACCTGTGGTGAATTACGATCTGCAGAGATTGGTGCTATAGTCGTTCTAAAGGGATGGGTGGATACCACCCGGAATCTCGGTGGCCTCTTATTCATCGATTTGAGAGATCGATTCGGGCTGTCTCAGCTCGTATTTGAGCCCCGGGAAACGCCAGAGACGTATACAATCGCCGAGACCCTGAAGAGTGAATTCGTGATATCTGTTCGCGGGCACGTAATCAAACGCCGAGGGGAAATAAATCGGAGTCTTCCGACCGGGGAAATTGAGATTGTTGTCGACGACATCATCGTACTAAACACCTCTGAACCACTTCCATTTACCGTCTCTGCGCATGAAAAAAAACAGCAGAATGCCGGGGAAGATTTGAGGCTGAAGTATCGGTATCTGGACCTGCGAAGACCTGCACTTCAGGGCAATATTGTGTTGCGTCACAAACTTTATCAGTCGACACGCCGTTATTTCGACGGCAAGGATTTTATCGAGGTTGAGACGCCCGTACTGATGAAGTCAACGCCGGAAGGAGCTCGAGATTATCTGGTACCCAGCCGTGTTCACGCCGGTCAGTTTTACGCGTTGCCGCAGTCTCCGCAAACGTACAAACAACTTCTGATGATTTCGGGTTTGGATCGCTACTTCCAGATCGTAAAGTGTTTTCGGGATGAAGATCTCCGTGCGGATCGGCAGCCCGAATTCACGCAGATCGATGTCGAGATGTCATTCCCGTCAGAAGAAACGATCTACGAACTGACTGAAGGACTGATGGCCTCCATCTGGAAAGATTTGAAAGGTGTAGAACTGTCCCTTCCTTTTCCCCGAATTACGTATAAAGAGGCTTTGGAAAGGTACGGCGCAGATAAACCCGATCGCCGTTTCAAAATGGAGTTGGTTGACCTGAGCAAAACATTTTCCGGGTCGGGCTTCCCCCCATTTGATAACACCCTGAACACGGGCGGCAAAGTGCTCGGTATTCTCGTCAAAGGCGAAGGAGACCGGGGTCGCGGAGCCATGGACAGACTTGACAAGAAAATTGTTCGGGGAAAAATCGGCGCAGGCGGATTGTTCTATTTTCAGCGTCCGCATGACGGTAGTGAAGCCAAATCGAGTATCAAGTCAGAAGTACTAGGCCGGTCGTATGCCACCGACGCCTGCGACGCAATGGGCGCCGAGGCCGGCGATCTTGTCCTTGTGTTGTGTGGGCAGCAACCAAAAATTTACGGCCAAATGGGGATGCTCCGAATTCATATGGCCAAAGACTTGGGGCTGATTCCGGAAGGAAACACCGGGCCCTGGGAATTTTTGTGGGTCACTGAGTTTCCCCTCGTAGAGTGGGACGAAGACGCTGATCGCTTTTCGGCAATGCACCATCCATTCACTGCACCCCTCGCTGAAGATGTGGAGGTAATGTTCAACGACCCTGGAAAGACCCGCGCGCGCGCCTACGACCTGGTTCTGAACGGAACGGAGTTGGGTGGAGGGTCAATTCGAATCCACCAGCAACACATCCAGCGGCAAATGTTTTCTCTTCTGGGTATCGATAAAGAGGAAGCAGACAGGCGATTCGGTTTTTTACTCAATGCCTTCCGATTCGGGACTCCGCCACACGGAGGCATCGCATTGGGCCTGGATAGAATCGTGATGTTATTAACGGGTGCAAAATCCTTACGGGAGGTCATCGCATTCCCGAAAACACAGAGTGCGCAAGAACCAATGGTACAGTCTCCAGACATTGTGGACGAGCATCAGCTTGAAGAGCTGCATATTCAGATTCGACCGTCGAAAGATGAAACATCCGATTCATGACAAATACATTGACTGGGTACAGTGGGAATCCATAATTCACTCGAATGGTCTCGTGATCGATCGTCCGAAAGACTCCATCCATCCGGAGTACGACTCCATCAGATACCCCATCGACTATGGATACATCAAAGGAACTATTGGACTTGATGGAGACGAAGTTGATATTTTTGTCGGATCAGCGACTAATGGCCTGGTCGGAATCCTGTTTACTGAAGATTTGAGGAAGGGAGACAATGAGTACAAGTTTATTTACAACTGTTACGCACCAGAGATTTACCTGGTACATGGCTTTATCAATTTTGACCAGACTTTGATGCGCGGTGAGCTTCTCCTTCGGAATTCCATGTCGGATCTGTGGTAAATTGCCGTATTTTGACACTCTTCAACGGAAACAGACACTAATCAGGTTGCTGTCAACGACCGATTTTTCGTAGTTTTCGCGTCGCCTGTAAAATGGCATGATCCCGTAGCTCAGTTGGTAGAGCATCTGACTTTTAATCAGGAGGTCCCCGGTTCGAACCCGGGCGGGTTCACAGTACAATTGTACGATTGGATCGGGCACCGAATATCTTCGGAGTGCCCACATGATTCGGGTCAATCCCTCTAGCCCGCTACATGGATCCGGGCCCAGGTGGCGGAATTGGTAGACGCGCCGTCTTGAGGGGGCGGTGTTCGCAAGGACGTGCTGGTTCGATTCCAGTCCTGGGCACATAGGTGATTCACTATGATCACCATAGATGCACGAAATAGCCTGTTACTAGCCGTAGCGGGCTTTTTCTTGCTTTAGTTTTACACATAGGCGCGCATCTTTACACTCTATTCCGTAACCTATTCCGTCACCTATCGGAATCCAGGAAAAGACCGTGGCGCGTGTAACGCCGATCCTTCAGACATGGAAAGAGCCCAATGCCTTGGGTGAAAACCTGATTCTTCTTCGGATTCAGGCCGCCAACCGGCGCAAATACGTCTCAACCAAACTCGCGGT